>QWCK01004908.1_pt1 | contig 12654 bp, 10 predicted proteins | sample 1972571 | NCBI WGS metagenome assembly QWCK01 (sample SAMN09866710, study PRJNA288562) | Human gut metagenome isolate term2_stool, whole genome shotgun sequencing... | isolation source: gut | host: Homo sapiens | place: USA: California
TTTCTTCGTAGTTTGTCATGTACTTTTTGCACTCTTTTAAAAATTTCTCGTCGTGATTAAAATATTTTAAGTGAATAAGTTCATGTAGGACAACTGCTTCGATTTGCTCGTAGGGTCTTTCTGCCAAGTAGAGATTTATTTTTATATCTCCTCTCTTGGGATAACAAGTTCCCCATCTCACTTTCATCTTCCGAATTTCATAGCTATTGGCATAAAGTCCTGTCAAAGCTTCATATCTTGGAAAAATTTCATCTAAGACTTTTTTTAATTCTCTCCTATAAATTTTTTCCAAATCTTCTTCTGATGTAAAGTTCACTTTTTCTCCAAATAAGTGATTTTTGTAGCGTCTTCTTTTTTTATCTTCTGCTTTTAGTTTTTCTATTGTTTCGAAATTTTCCTCGATAAAGTTATTTATTTTTCTATCACTTAAATTATTAGGAGCTGATACTTTAATTATACCATCTTCTACTTTTATGCGAAGACTCTTTATCTTTTTTCTATTTATTTCTATATCCATTATAAAAGTGGTGACAAAAGTCTTGAGAAAGATTCCCTTACTTTTGTTATCCTAGATCTATTGGTATACATTTCTTTAGTTATCTCTGTGCATTTTTCCAAATCTTTTTTAAAGTCATCCTTTAATTTTTGGTTAAGTTCTTCATCATATAAGAAGGCATTGACTTCAAAGTTAAGTTCAAAAGATCTTATGTCAAAATTTGCTGTACCAACGCTTGATAAGTAATCATCTGATATAACAATTTTTGTGTGAAGAAAACCTCCTTCGTATTGATAAACATGAGCTCCCCATCTTATTAATTCTCCTAAAAAAGAAAGTGAAGCCCAATGAACAAAGGGATGATCTTTTTTTGCAGGAAACATAATATTTACATCAACGCCACTTAGGGCAGCAACTTTTATAGCCTTAAAAAGTCCTTCATCGGGCACAAAGTAAGGAGTTTGAATATAGAGTTCCTTTCTAGCAGAAGTTATGAGTTTTTCATATCCATTTCTTATGGAATCTGCCTTTGTGTCTGGTCCACTTGTAACTATATTTATATCTACTCCATCATCTATTTCATCAAAAATTTCAGTTGTGAAACCTTTTGTGTGTGCGTCAGATGCAAATTTAAAGTCCAAGAAAAATCTCCATGCTAGTCCATTTACTGCTGGTCCTTCAATTCTTAGGTGAGTGTCTCTCCAATAACCCATAGGTCCCTTGGATATATACTCATCACCTACATTAAAGCCCCCAACATATCCAATCCTCTTGTCTATTACTACGATTTTCCTGTGATTTCGGTAGTTCATGTGGGTGTTAACTTTATCTATAATTCCTGGGAAAAATATTCCAAATTTAACTCCAGCTTCTTTTAGGGACTTTCTATCCCTAAGTTTCATGTTTCTAACACCCATACCATCTACTAGTAAGTAAACGTCAAGACCATCTTTGGCCTTTGACTTTAGTATATTCATAAATTCTGTGGAAAGTCCATCTGATTTAAAAATATAGTATTGAACATAAATAGTGTGCTTAGCTTTTTTTAAATCTTCGAATAAAGCATCAAATTTTTCTACACCGTCATTGTAAACTTTTATCTTGTTGTCAGTGTAGAGCATTTCATTTTCTGCCTTGTTAAACATCTCTACCATATCAAGATGATTAGATGTCCTCTTATTAGAAAATCTAAAATCTTTATTTCTTATTTCTCTTAATTGAGCCTTAGATTCCTTGCTAAGGAGCTCATCTTTTTTACTCTTGCCACTAAATATCCTAGATTTTGATATGTCTTGTCCTATAAAAATATAAAGGATAAAACCTATAACAGGCAAGAAGTTAATTGCCATTACCCACAAAAGAGTGGATATTGGCTTCTTGTTGTCAAATAAAATTATAAAAGTAGATACTAATACATTTATTATAAATAGTATTGAATAGACTTGGGCAAAGTTTTTTAACATCCCAAAATATGCGCTTAACATCTTGCACTCCTGTATAAAAATTATTTATTTTTCTTTGATTTATATCTTGTTTGTGAATTTAAGATTTTCTTTCTAAGTCTAAATTCATTTGGTGTGATTTCGATTAACTCATCATCTTCTATAAATTCAAGAGCTTCTTCAAGACTCATTTTTCTTGCTGGAGAAAGTCTAAGGGCTTCATCAGAACCAGATGCTCTTACATTTGTTTGTTTCTTTGATTTTGTAACAGAAACTTCGATTTCAACTCCCTTTGGTGATTCACCAACGACTTGTCCTTCGTAAACATCTTCTCCTGGCACAACAAATAGAGTTCCACGTTCTTGGGCATTGTTAAGTCCATAAGCTGAAGCTGTTCCTGTGTCAAAAGAAACTATAGAAGCATTAACTCTTCTTGGTATATCTCCCTTAAATGGTACATAAGCTTCAAAAATAGAGTTTAAAATACCAGAACCCTTAGTGTCAGTCATAAATTCAGTTCTATAACCAATAAGTCCCCTTGATGGAATTATAAATTCTAGTCTTTGATAGCCACCATTTGGTTCAACAATATTTACAAGCTCACCTTTTCTTCTTCCAAGTTTTTCTATAACAGAACCAGCATAAACATTGTCAACATCAATAGTAACTCTTTCAGTTGGTTCAAGTTTTTTGCCATTTTCATCATATTTATAAAGAACTTGTGGTTTAGAAACTTGGAATTCATATCCTTCACGTCTCATGTTTTCTATTAAAACTGAAAGGTGAAGTTCTCCTCTACCACTTACCTTGAAGGAATCAGTAGTGTCAGTTTCTTCTACTCTAAGTCCAACGTCAGTTTGTAATTCTTTATTTAATCTTGCCTTGATTTGTCTTGAAGTTAAAAACTTACCTACTCTTCCTGCAAAAGGTGAATCATTTACAGAGAAGTTCATAGATATAGTTGGTTCAGAAATTTTTACAAACTCAAGAGCTTCTGTATCTTCTGTAGAAGTGATTGTATCTCCAATATTTATGTCTTCGATACCAGTAACAGCAACTATGGAACCTGACTGTGATGAATCCACTTCAACTCTATCTAGACCTTCAAATTCATAGATTTGTGCAATCTTAATATTTTCTTGAAAGTCTGGCAATTCTTTATTAACTCTAACAAGTTTGTCATTTTCTTTTATTAGGCCTTGTTCTATTTTACCAATACCAATTCTTCCAATATATTCATTGTAGTCAATTGTAGATATCAAAAGTTTAAATGGTTCGTCATCTCTTTGTTCTGGACCTGGAATGTATTTGATAATAGTTTCAAAAAGCGGATCCATGTTTTCCATCTTGTCGTCTAAGTCTAGAGTTGCCAAGCCTTGTTTTGCAGATGCAAAAACAAAAGGACATTCAAGAACATCATCGTCAGCACCAAGTTCAATAAATAAATCTAGAACTTCGTCCACAACTTCAAGTGGTCTCGCTTCTGGTCTGTCTACCTTATTTATACATACAATAACTGGAAGGTTAAGTTCAAAGGACTTCTTTAAAACAAATTTTGTTTGAGGCATTGGTCCTTCAAAGGCATCTACTAATAAAACAACACCATTTACCATTTTTAAAACACGTTCAACCTCGCCACCAAAATCAGCGTGTCCTGGAGTGTCAATAATATTAATCTTTACTCCATTGTGGTTAACAGCAGTGTTTTTAGAAAGAATAGTAATTCCTCTTTCCTTTTCAATGTCGTTGGAGTCCATTACCCTTTCATTAACTTGTTGATTTTCCCTAAAAATACCTGATTGTCTTAATAGGGCATCAACTAGAGTAGTTTTACCGTGGTCAACGTGGGCAATAATTGCAATATTTCTAATATCTTCTCTTTTCAAAAATCTCATCTCATTTCTTCATGTTTCTATCCTATTTTAATCTTAAATAAAAAAAAGTGCAACATAAAATGACCTATAAACCGATATTTTCAAAGTTTATAAGTCATTAATGGTAACGACAATAGCAAGGATTTGCTATTGGAGTGGTCTTCACAGTGAAGCCGAGCATTGCGAAGGCTGAACTGATGAAGAACCTTATGCAGCGACTGCCGAAAAATCGACCGAATAGGAAGATTTTTCAAAGGAGTCGCACTTATTTCTTAAATTTTATAGCTTATGCAGTAAGAATAATGGAACATGAATTTTTGCAAGCAAGCAACTCAAGTCTTAGCCAACGACCGAAGGGAAGTTTGAGTAGATGAAGAACCTTATGCAGGGAACAAACCTAATACGACTCTAAAATGAGTATTAGGTTTGTGACTCGCACTTACCTTTTAAATCTTTCAACTAATTCGTCAAAAGTTACGTCGACTTGATCTCCTGAGTGCATATTCTTTAATGGTAATGACAATCGTGATGAGTCACGATTGGAGTGGTCTTCACAGTGAAGCCGAGCCTGGCGAAGGCTGAGCTGATGAAGAACCTTATGCAGCGAATGATTTAAAAGAGATTGAATAAAGAGCTTTTAAATCATGAGTCGCACTTACTTTCTAAATCTTTCAACTAATTCATCAAAAGTTACGTCAACTTGGTCTCCTGAGTGCATATTTTTTAAACTATATTTTCTGGACTTAATCTCTTCTTCGCCAAGAACTATTACATAGTCTACCTTTGTTTGGTCTGCATACTTAAATTTCTTCTTTAGTTTAGCAAATTCTGTATAAACTGAAACTTTTACTCCCTTTTCTCTCAGTTCACTAAGAAGTTTAATTCCATCGGATAGACAATCATCCATAGGTATTATCAAAAGATCAACTAGTGATTTTTCTTCACTAGAAATAATTTTTGCTTCATTTAATTGGTAGAAAAGTCTTGAAAGTCCAATGGAAATTCCAACTCCTGGAAGAGTTTTATCTGTGTAATAACTTGCAAGATCTTCGTATCTACCGCCAGAACAAACTGATCCAATCTTTGGATAATTATCAAGAGTAGTTTCATAAACTGTTCCTGTGTAATAATCAAGACCTCTAGCTATTTTTAGGTCAATATCAAAACAGTCTTCGTCTATGCCAAAATCTCTCATGTAGCCAATAACTTGAGTAAGTTCGTCAAGTCCTTCAAGGAAGATTTCATTTTCTATATTTAAATCTCTAAGTTGTTCTAGGATTTCATCCACACTTCCACCGATTTTTATAAATTCTAGAATTTTTTCTCCAGAAGCCTTGTCAACTCCAGATTCAGATAATTCTTCTAGGACCTTTTCTTCGCCAATCTTGTCGAGTTTATCAACAGTTCTCAAAACATTCATTGAGTCTTCGATGCCAAGTGAGGCAAAGAATCCCTTTAAAATCTTTCTATTATTTAGGTGAATTGTAAAGTCTGTAAATCCTAAATCTTTAAAAGTGTGGAAAATTACAACTGGAAATTCTGCATCATTTACTAGGGACAATTCTCCCATGCCAATTGTATCAATATCACATTGATAAAACTCTCTAAAACGTCCTTTTTGAGCTTTTTCTCCTCTATATACCTTTCCTATTTGATATCTTTTAAAAGGAAAAGACAAGTCATTCATGTGTTCTACAGTATATCTTGCAAGAGGCACTGTTAAGTCAAATCTAAGACTCATGTCTGTGTCGCCCTTTGAAAATCTGTAGATTTGCTTTTCAGTTTCTCCTCCGCCCTTTGCAAGTAGGACTTCAGATTTTTCTATAACTGGAGTATCTATTGGCAAAAAGCCGTGTTTTTCAAAATTTTTTCTTATAATGTCTTTCATCTCATTAAAGAGAATTTGATCCTTTGGAAGTAGTTCCATAAAACCTGGAAGGGTTGATGGTTTTACTATTGTCATGATATCACTCCTGTTTTATAAATTCTTATTTCTTCTTATAGTTATTATTAATATTTTTATTTTATCACATTTAGATATCTTTTTGTACTTTTGTATAGTATTATATGAAAGTTTTCTTTTTGCTATAATATACAAATAATATTAGTATATGAATTTCTCTTTTGACTTGCAATTTATTATCATTTATAATTAATTAGTTAATATTTATAAAATTTAATATTGACAAAAATTTTTAGGAGGAAAAAAGATGGATAGAATGGTAATTGAGTTCGGCATGTTCGAAACTCTACTTCTTGGCGTATTAGCCATTTACTTAGGAGATTTCCTAAGAAAAAAATTCCCTGTACTAGTTAAGTACTGTCTGCCTTCAGCAGTAATAGGCGGCACTATTGTTTCTATTATAACAATGATTTTATACTATGCAGGCGTTATGGAACCAAACTTTGATTTCCAAACAGTTAACACTTTATTTTACTGCTTATTTTTTGCTGCCAGTGGCGCTGCTGCCAGCCTTTCACTTTTAAAGCAAGGTGGAAAGCTTGTAGTTATTTTTGCAGCCTTAGCTGCCCTACTTGCTGCTTGTCAAAATGCAGTAGCTCTTGGTGTTGGTAACTTAATGCATGTTCACCCACTTATCTCTATGATGACTGGTTCAATACCTATGACAGGTGGACACGGCAATGCAGCAAGTTTTGCTCCAATAGCTGTAAAAGCTGGTCAATCTGCTGCTATGGAAGTTGCAATTGCATCTGCAACCTTTGGACTTATTGCTGGTTCTCTTATTGGTGGACCTTATGGTAACTTTATTGTTAAAAGATTTGGCTTTGAAGATCCAGAACTAGACAATCAAACAACAACAATTGTTGACACTGCAAAAACTGTTATGATGAACAAGAAAACTATGGTTTCTTCTGTAAATATGATGGTTCTTTCTTGTGGTATTGGTCAATTATTTTTCTTAGGTCTACAAAAAGTTGGAGCTAATATTCCAATTCACGTTTGCTGTATGCTTGGTGGAATTCTTGTGAGAGTTTTTCTTGATAAAACTGGAAGAGCTGAAGAATCACTTCTTGAAGCAATTGATACTGTTGGAGATTTTTCTCTTGCACTTTTCGTATCTATGTCAATTGTAAGTATGAAGTTATGGCAACTAGCAGACCTAGGACCTCAACTAATTGTTCTTCTTCTTGCTCAAGTTGTACTTGTACTTGTATTCACTTACTTCTTGACATTTAGACTGCTTGGCAAGAATTACGACTCAGCTGTTATGGCAGTAGGTCACCTTGGATTCTCAACTGGAGCCGTTCCAGTTTCAATGACTACAATGAAGACAGTTTGTGACAAATATAGATTTTCAAAACTTGCTTTCTTCGTAGTTCCAGTAATTGGTGGTTTTATTTCAAATATTACAAATGCACTAATAATTACAAAATTCTTGGACATTGCCACAAAAATGGGAATGGGTATGTAATTTAAAACTTAATATTTCTCGAATTGTATTTGAAATTTATTTTTGAGAAAGAAAAAGGGCTAGTAGTAAAAAACTATTAGCCCTTTTTTTATTTTAAATTTTTATATTTATTTTTAATTAATTAGTAAAGTCCTGAAGCTTTTTCAGAAGTGTCAATGAAGATATTTTTAACTTGTGAATAAGCGTCAAGCATCATCTTGTGGTTTTCTCTACCAATACCAGATTTTTTATAACCACCAAAAGGTGCTCCTGCAGGAAGTTGGTTATAAGTGTTAACCCAAACTCTACCAGTTTCGATTCCTCTTGCAACTCTAATTGCCTTATTAATATCTCTAGTCCAAACGGCACCTGCAAGACCATAATCAGAATCATTTGCCATCTTAATAACTTCATCTTCGTCTTTAAACTTAATTACAACTGCAACTGGTCCAAAGATTTCATCTCTTGCAACTTTCATATTATTGTCAGCATTTGTAATAAGAGTTGGCATTGTGAAGTAACCATTTTCTGTACCATTCTTTGTAGCTTTTTCTCCACCAACAGCAATAGTTGCTCCTTCTTTTCTTGCAACTTCTACATAACCAAGAACTTTTTCAGTTTGTGATTTATTTACTTGAGCTCCAACTTGAGTATCTTCTTCCCAAGGTAGACCAACTTTTATATTCTTGAATTTTTCAATTGCCTTTTCAACAAATTCGTCGTAAATATTTTCGTGAACGAAAACTCTTGAACCTGCACAGCATACTTGACCTTGGTTAAATAAAATTCCCATAGCAAGTCCATCAAGTGCAAGATCCATATCACAGTCATCAAAGAAGATGTTAGCTGACTTACCACCAAGTTCTAGTGTTGCAGGAATTAATTTTTCTGCTGCAGCTTCTGCAATTTTGTAACCTACTTCAGTTGAACCTGTGAAAGCAAGTTTTGAAAGACCTTCATGATGTTGTAAATATTCTCCAGACTTAGATCCAGATCCTGTAACAACATTTATAACTCCCTTTGGAACAACATCTTTTATTAACTTCATAAGTTCAAGTAAAGATAATGAAGTTGTTGAAGATGGTTTAATAACAACTGCATCTCCTGCTGCAAGAGCTGGTGAAAGTTTCCATGCTGCCATTAAGAATGGGAAGTTCCATGGGATAATTTGACCAACAACTCCAAGAGGTTCACGAAGAACAATTGATAGAGTGTTTCCATCAATAGCATTTGCAGTTCCTTCTTCAGCTAGGATTGCTCCAGCAAAATATCTAAAGTGTTCAGATGCTAGAGGAATATCAATGTTTCTTGTTTCTCTAATTGGTTTACCATTATCAAGAGTTTCAACCATTGCAAGATGATCTGCATTTTCGTCGATGATATCAGCAATCTTGTTTAGGATTTTTGCTCTTTCATATCTATTAGTCTTTTTGTATTCGTTGAATCCTTCCCAAGCAGCCTTTACTGCAGTATCTACATCTTTTTCAGATGCTTGTGCAATGGAAGCTAATTTTTCGCCATCAGCTGGGCAATAAACATCTAAGCTTTCTCCACTTTCACTTTCAACAAATTCTCCACCAATAAATAGGCCATACTTTTTATCTAAATTAATATTTGGTTTAGTCATTTTACACTCCTTATTTTACTTTAATGTATCATATAAAGCTTTCATATAAAAATTACCCCTCATAATTATTTTAAAACTTCAAAAATTATATTTTTAATATTTTACTTAGCGAAAGTTTTTTCTCTTTTAAGCAATAAAAAAAGACCTTTTTCAGTCTTTTTTCCATGTTTTCTATTTGATTTTCTTTATCAATTTTACTTTTATTAAGTATCCCATTCTAAATATAAAATTTCTCCCTTGTCTTCATCAAGTATTAGAGCTACGAAATTTCCATACATTCCTGCAAAAACATATTCTGAAGTCGGTTTAAAATAAATTTCATTATTTAAATCAAGAGAAGTTTCAAAGCCTCTCTTCTTAACTTGCAAGTAACAAGTTTCTATTTGAGAAAGTTTATTTTCATCATCTGCAACATAATAATCCTTTAAGGAATTTTTTAACTCTTCAATGTCATTTTTATCAAAAGAAAATAAAACTGCTGCCTCGCCATCTCCGTGAAAACTTGGCTCCTTGTAAAGTTCTCTTTCCCTTTTTACACTTTTTGGAAGTTTTATTCCAAATTCATTTTCCACTTCTTTAACAGACTGGTCCCTATTATCAGATAGTAAAAATAAAATAGGAATTGCTGCAAGAAAAATTATGCCCATAATAAGTAAAACTCTCTTAAAATTTTTATCAGTCATCCTCATCACCTTGATACCTTAAAATATCTCCAACTTCACAATTTAGTGCCCTGCAAATTTCTGATAAAGTAGAAAATCTTATCGCCTTTGCCTTATTAGTTTTTAAAATAGATAGATTAGCAATGGTAATCCCCACCTCTTCAGACAACTCTGTCAAAGTCATTTTATTTTTTGCAAGTTCTATATCTAAATCCACAATTATTTTTCCCATAATCTACCTCAAATCGTAAGATCATTTTCTTCTTTTAAGACAATAGCTTCTTTAATTAGATCCGCCAAAAGAAGAAAAATTTGTCCAACTAACATTGCCAAGATTCCAAGCCCAATAAAAATAAGATTTGTTATAGATCCATCTAAGTTAAAATTGGTATAAATAATTGCAAGAATTGAAAGTAAAAAAATTCCAATAAAACTAAGTGCAACTATTTGAAGATCGAACAACATACTTTTCTCAAAAAGCTTATCTTCTCCATATTTTTTAAGGGCAAAGAGTCCAAATAAAATTGCAATTATTAAAGCAATTATAATAGCTTCACAAAGAAACAGCATTGGATATTTCATGTTCATAAACATGGGATAAAGTTTAGCCATGAAATTTGAAGCCTTAATGAGTCCATAGGAAAGACCAGTTAAAATAATAATTGCAAATATTAAAAGTGTACCAATAAATTTAACTCTAAAAGATTTCATAATAACCTCCTTTTTCCTTAATTATATAAAATCTTTTTATGATTTTCAATAATTATTTATCGTTTTTCGATAAATTTTACTATGGATTATTAAGATTTCAAAATAAAAAAAGTCTGCAGGATTACCCACAGACTTTTGTGAAAATTTTTTCTATTTATTATTTACTTTTCTTTACTTCATTTTTTAGAAGAGTTAATTCTTTCTTTAATTCTTCGATTTCTTTTTTAAGAGATTCGTCAGCTTTTACTTTTTGATTTTCTTCTTTTAATTGAGCAATTTCATCTTTAAGAGCCTTGATTTCTTTTTCAGAATCGTTCTTAATCTTTGTAACTTTTCTTTCTAGACTTGATTTAGCTCTCTTTTCATCGTCAAATTCTTTAGAAAGTCCTTGAACTTCAGCCATAAATTCTTCTGCATCTTTATCTGTTGCTATTGGAAAATCCGCCAATCTTTCTGCAAGTCTTTCTTTGTAAGAAAGCTTATTTTTTTCAACTACATCTAAAATTTCTTGAACCTTTTCTTTGTATTCATTAGAATTTACAAGTTCCTTATAAGCTTTTTCAAAATTATTCATATAAAATCTATAAAAATCTGCAAAATCTTCTAGTGAAGCTTCTGTTTCAAGACCTTCTATATAAGCTCTTTGTGCCTTTAATGCTGTTTCTTGATTTCTCTTTTCAAGGAATAAATTGAAATCTAAAAGTTTAAGTTCAAGATCCAAATAGTTTTCTAAATCTCTTTTTGACTTAGCTTTTTCTTCTTCACTTATGCCAACAGTTGGCATTTCAAAAATTTTGTCCAAAATTCCTTGGTAAAAATCTTTTACGTCTGCAACTAATAGTTCAGGTCTGTTTTTTATAGCATTTTCATAAAATTCAATTGATTTCTTTGAGTTTTCAATAGCTGGTCTAATAAATTTTTCTAAATTAAAGTTTTCTAGAACTCTGTAATAACTGTCTGGAATTAATTTATAGAAATATTTTTTAGACATTTCAACTAACTCGTCGCTATAAAGTTCAAAAAGTTCTATTAATTTGTTTTGTGCAGCTACAAGATCAAGGTCCTTATAGAAATCACCATAAGCAAGATAAAGCTTATTCAAAAATTCCATATTTTTCTTGTAAACTTCAATGGAATCTTGATATCCTGGAACTTGTGAAAAGAATTCTCTAAAATTATTTTCAAAGTTTTTGTTGATTTCTGTGTAGTTATTGAAAAACTCCATTGGATTTTTAAAGTTATTCATAAACATATTTTGAGTAAAGGGATTGAAATCTCCTAAGTTAAAAGAATCCATGAATTTACCATAAGCTTCTTTTTGCTTTTCAAAAATGTTCTTCTGCATTTCCATCATATCTTCAAAAAAATTATTATACATTTTTTTCCTCCTCTTAAACCCTGTCCACTATTCGTCCAAAATATTTTGCTTTATTATGTTATAACAATAAATGACAATATAGTCAAATAATGATTACCTTTTCCTCAAAAATATCTAAAATTTTACGCTTAATTGACATATTTTATATAATTTATAAGCTCTTCTTATAATTAAGTTACCCAATTAAAGTGTTTATAATTTATATTTCGTAACATATTTTATTTAAATCACACTTTTAGTAAAAAAGATTATTTTAATCATAAAAAGTGTACATACTTTTCCCATTTTGCAAGCTTCCTTTATAATTTTGAGACCTTATGTTATAATGTAGATAAGAAAAATTTTAATTAGGGGGAGGACGTACATATTATGGAAAAACCTTGGGAGTTTGATGATTTTATTTTTGACGGTGATGTTCTAAAGGGAATGACAAGAAAGGGCAAAGACAAAATCAAAAATGAAGAATTATTTGATATGGTAGTGCCTAGTGAAGGACCTGACGGAACAAAAGTTAGAGTTATTGGTGAACAATGCTTCTTCAGAAGAAAACTTAACTCTGTTGTAATTCCTGATACTGTTGAAGAAATTCACTACGAAGCTTTTGGAGTTAACAATCTTACTGAAGTTGAAATTCCTGATGGAATCAAAAAAATTGATGCTTACGCATTCTACAGAAACAAATTAACTGATGTTAAATTACCAGAAGACCTTGAATACATCGGCGACAATGCTTTCTCACTAAACCAAATTGGTGAAATTGCAATTCCTGAAACTGTTGAATTCATTGGAGTAAGTGCTTTCTACAAGAACAACCTTACTGAAATCAACTTACCTAAAAATATCAAGGAAATCGACATGTATGCTTTCAGAAAGAACAACATCCGTGAAGTTCATGTTCCAGCAGGTATGGAAAAACTTGATCACAGAGCTTTCGAAGAAAACACTGTTGTTAAAGAAGACTAAAATTTTTATTTTTAACTGTTGTCTTAGGGCAACAGTTTTTTTTTCTCTTTTTTAATTTTATTTTTTCTATATTAGACTTTTAATTCTC
>QWCK01004915.1_pt1 | contig 12644 bp, 9 predicted proteins | sample 1972571 | NCBI WGS metagenome assembly QWCK01 (sample SAMN09866710, study PRJNA288562) | Human gut metagenome isolate term2_stool, whole genome shotgun sequencing... | isolation source: gut | host: Homo sapiens | place: USA: California
ATTTCGGATGTTTCCGCAAACCCAATGTTTATCAGCATTTCCCGTATTTCCGGCATTTCTGCTAAAAAAGCTTTACGGGTTCGATCCCCGTCTCGCGCTCTCATGAATAAAAGAACGATACCGAATGGTATCGTTCTTTTATTTTCGAGCCCTGCCAGGGCTCGAAAGTTCGATGTCTCCGCTCCGCTCCGGTCCGCGCAGGCCGAGGTCCCCCGGACCTCGTGCGCCGTCTCGCGCTCTCATGAAAAAAAGAACGATACCAAATCGGTATCGTTCTTTTTTTCGAGCCCTGCCAGGGCTCGAAAGTTCGATGTCTCCGCTCCGCTCCGGTCAGCACTTCTTTCTAATAAATTCTGTGTTTCGCAATACCTGTGTCTGATCGTACAGTGGGTGACATAATATATCGGGGTTTGTATTTTTCTAAAATGATGAATGGGAAAGCCACTGGTGACTTTCCCATTCTATTTTCTATTCTACTATGATATGTAACATTCCATTTTCATCTTCTGTTACTATTGTTCCACCCAATTCACCATTTTCATACATTCCTAATAATATCCTGTTTTCAGCCATACGATATTCCTGATGGTTGGCTCCTGTGAATAGGGAACCATCAGGTAAGTAATCTCCTACGTGGAAGACTTCTCCATATCGTGGGGAGCCTTCTTTCATGTAAACGGCATAGCTTTCTTCGGAACCTGCTCCTTTGCCAGTGTCGTAAACCCAGCACCAACCTATAGTTCCATCTGCTCCTTGAGATTGTGCATATCCCGTCCACGGTTCATAACCACCATATTCTTCTGTCACTTCATTAAATTCTTGTTTTCCAAGGGCAAAGGCGATGTCTCCATCTATGTTGGTTGCCTTGGGATCTACATCCTCCGGATTTACATCAGGATAAATGATGTTCTCGGCAATTTCATCCATTAAACTACCATCACCTGCTACATGATAATACATGAATGACATTGTCGTAAATAATCTGACCGCTTCACCTTTTGTAATTGCTGCATCCCAATCTTCTAAGTCTGATTCTGAAATTAACTCCATATTAGTAGCTATTTCAAATGCTTTATACATATCAGATGGAACTCCCTTACCAGGATCAGAGATTGCATCTGAAAAACTGATGTCTCCTGCATCGGATACGGTGGATATTACTACATCTTCAAGATAGATGTTGTTTTTAAAACCATGTTTATCCATATATGTCTGGTAGTCTTGGCTATAATAGTTTGCTAACAGATAAATGTACTCTCCTCTTGACATTGCTGACGTAAAAGTCTCTTCATTTAAACCAGTCGAAGTATTCACATAGGCATATTCATCCATTGGTGCGGCAAAATTGGTATATTGTGTTTCTCCTACTTTTGCTGTGAAGTCACTGTCTGTTTCTGGTGCCTGTGCTTCATTTACCTGAGTCATTGCTCTCATTATTAACGTCATTGCCTGTGCTCTTGAAAGGGGGACATCTCCATCAAACTGTCTTTCTTCTTGGTCTGGAAGCAATTCAAAGTAGGCATTGATCGTTGCATAGGGAGCATTCGCATAATCTGCATCTATATCTGCATAATATTCTATTGACATTTCACCAAGCTTTAAAACAGACGACAGTACCATCATATAGCCTCGAAAGTATTGATTTTTTATTGCTAAAAGCAACGTGATATTCTGGTCTGGCTGTGTTGTTAATGGATTCGTGTATAAGTTACCCTCTTTGTTGCCTGTGGTTCCTGTTACTTCTACATATTCCTCAAAGGCTGCTCTTAACTCCGGATGTGTTTCTAAACTTGAGAGTGGAATCCAGGGGAGTGACACCGTTTTTGATTCTTCTGTTTCTGTTTCCTCCGGCACTGTGGTTTCTGCCTGTGTGGATTCAACAGTAGCAGTGATGGATTCATTGCCGGATGTGGTTTCCTGCTTGCCACAGGAAGCAAAAGATAAAATACATACGGTTATCAAGGTTAAAATAGTTGTTTTTTCATAAATACTCCCATCTGTTATTTTTTTCATGGGTTAATGGTATTGTACCACAGAAGGGGGAATAACGCTATAACGTTTATTATGTGTGATGCACATGACCGCGGGACCAGACTTTACTGGGCTGGGCTTTGTAGGTGGGGCGGCGGAACAGGAGGCTTCGGAGAGCCGGGCCGTTAAAAGGAAAGAGGGGCCAGAAGTAGCTGAAGCCCGCGAAGGTCGGGGTAGTCAAAATAGAGACTGTCACCAGTGTCAGACCGATAAGGAATCCCGGCAATCCCCAGAGCCCTGTTGTGACGACCAAAAGAATACGGTAGATCCGCAGAGCATCAGCAAATTCGATACTGGAGAGGGACAGATTCGCCAGCATGGTGACAGCAGCATAGAAGAGGACTTCCGTGGAGGCCCAGTTAAGACTGACAGCAATGTCACCGATTAATAGTCCGCCGACAATGGACAGAGCACCGGAGACGCGGCTGGAGCTGAGTGCCGCTGAATACTTGAAAAGATCCAGCAGGAACTCCACCGCCAGCACATAGAAAAAAAGACGGAAGGGTGACAGATCGCTGACGGGTGTGAGCTGCAGCGAGGCAGTAATCTCGGGATAGTAGGCGGAGAGAAGTAAAAATACCGGAAGGAGTAGGAGACTGACCGGAATGCACAGGAAGCGTATCATGCGGAAATAAGTTCCGGTCAGAGGATTGTTGTAATAGTCCTCCGGACTCTGGGTAAACTGGAAGATCGTACCGGGAAGCAGCAGAACGGCAGGGGAGTTGTCCACGATGAGCAGAATATGCCCTTCGCACAGATAGCTGCAGGCCACATCGGGCCGTTCCGTCAGCTGGATACTGGGCAGAGGATTCCACCAGCGTTTTTTGATCAGGAGTTCTTCCAGACTTTTGCTGCCCATGGTCAGGGAAGTGATCTGTAATTGGGAAAGCTTTTTCTTTAAGGTATCTAATAATTCCTCATTGACCTGATCCGCCAGATAGGCGATAGCTACATCCGTGCGGCTTTCTGCACCCAGAGAACAGATAGAGAATGTCAGTTTCGGAGAACGCACCCTCCGGCGGATCAGATTGGTATTGAACAACAACGTCTCCACAAAACCGTCCCGGGCACCACGGGTGATCCGTTCGGTGTCAGGTTCGGAAATGCTGCGGACAGGATAGGTACGGACATCGATGATTACGGCCTGTGCAAAACCTTCTACCAGAAGGACAGAGGGGCCACTGAGAATATTTTGCAGAATCGTATCTATAGAGGAAGTCAGTGACACCTGGGCATACCCCAGTTTGCTCTGCACATAGCGAGGGAGATCCCGGATTTCGGAATCCAGTGTATAGAGGGGGTCCTGCAAGTCGGAAAAAATTTGTTGAAGGATCTCCGTCTTACAAAAACCATTGACACCGATCCAGTAAGCCGGCGTATTTCCCAGCTTCAGGTCACGGGTGATCAGGTCAAAACTGTCATCCAGTGGCAGCAGAGCGTGGAAAAGTGCTGCATTTTTGGATAGATTTGTGGATAAGGAGCGTTGTACCATAGTGGGAAATCCTTTCTGATCACTTGCATAGACTGCCAAACAGGTATATGGTATTATTATTCAGATAGATTCCCCAGGTTTTTCGGAACTATACGGATCAGTGGTATAATTGACACAACCCCAGCAGGATCAACAATAAACCTGAGACGGGATCCGTATATTCCCCGATCTGCTGCAGGAAAGCAGACCTGCCCAGACGGCTTCCGAAAGCCAGAAATCCGAAGGAGCAGAAAAAGGTGGACACCGATGCCGGAAGGAAAGGAAGTCCCGTAATACTGGCGGAGAAACCGATGCCGATATTGTTCATGGAAAGGGCACAGCCCAGCGCCAGTATCTGCGACAGGAATAATTCCCGGTGCCCGACAAATTTTTTCTTTTTCTGGCACAGATTATTATCCGGGGAAAAATTGCAGCACCATCTGGAAAGCAGCCATTTTCCCACGTAGTAAAGACCGAAAAGGATCAGTACACTGCTTCCGATCCGGGTACCGATGCCGATGGGAAACAAGGGTAACAACAGGTTGCCAAGACCTATAGAGATCACAGTCCCGATCAGGGTGACTGTGCTGATCAGCAGATTATGTCTGGCAGGCAGAGGGACTTTCTGGAGGCCCAGAGCCATACCTACCAGAAGGGCATCCAGACTGGCTGAGATGCCGAAGAGCAGAGGGGGCAGAATAGACATAACATGCTCCGTAGAAAATATTCTTAATTTTACTATATTCCCCTGAAATTATTTTGTGAGGTTGTGGGGCAAAGGAACAAATGAGTATGGAAGTAAAGAGAAAACTGAGTGAATTCCTAAAAAGAGAGACGGTTCTGACCGTAGCGATCCTGCTGGCAATAGTGTCCGCGGTGATGATTCCGCCGGACAGAGAATATGCAGGATATATTGATTTCCGCACACTTTCGATCCTTTTCTGCCTGATGACGGTGATGGCAGGCTTGCAGAAACTGGGTGTTTTCCGTAATATTGCAAAAACGCTGTTGCGGCATACACAGAATACCATACAGTTGGCAGAGGTATTGGTACTTTTGTGTTTCATTTTCAGTATGATCATCACCAATGATGTGTCATTGATAACGTTTGTACCGTTTACCTTCATTGTGCTGCAGCTGACAGGCGAAGAAGCTGTGAAAAAACTGGCAGTACCTGTGATCGTTCTGCAGACGATAGCTGCCAATCTGGGAAGTATGCTGACGCCGATCGGAAATCCGCAGAATCTGTATTTATATGGGAAAACACAGATGTCCGCTGGAACATTTATACTTTTGATGCTGCCTTATTCTCTGGTGTCACTGCTTTTACTGATGATCTGTGTGGTAATTGTGGCAAAACGAAGCGGAATCGAAGTCCGGGGAGCAGAAGTTTTGCTGACAGAAGATGAGAAGCTGGAACAAAAGAAATATTTACTTCCGGCATATTTGCTGTTATTTGTGTTGTGTCTGCTGACTGTGGCTCATATGATTCCTTATCCGGTGACATTGGGAACTGTGGCATTGGCGGTTCTCCTTTTAGATCGTGGTACTCTTATAAAAGTGGATTATTCGCTTTTGCTGACGTTTGTGGGTTTCTTTATTTTTATAGGAAATATGGGAAGAATGCCTGCTTTCTGTGATTTCCTGCAGAAGATCATCGGAGGTAAAGAAGTGATGACAGCCGTGATTGCCAGTCAGGTGATCAGTAATGTTCCGGCGGCCCTGCTGTTATCCGGATTTATGGAAAATATAACGGCATTGATCATCGGTACGAATCTGGGAGGGCTGGGGACGCTGATCGCATCCATGGCCAGTCTGATCTCTTATAAACAGGTGGCCAGACAGATTCCGGGAGAGAAAAAGAAGTATTTTGGATGGTTTACCATAGCAAATATCGTTTTTTTAATGATATTGGTATTGGAAAACTGTCTGCTGTAACTATAGAAAGCAGTCTGTCTGCCGGGAAAGGCAGAAAAGATGGCAATAACTAAAAAATAATCTGGGAGGTATTCGTCATGACAGAAGATATGACAATCATTGCAGAAGAGGCTTATCTGGCGGCCAAGGAGATCTTGGAAAAGGCGAGGCTGGAGCAGGGAGAGCTGTTTGTGGTAGGCTGTTCTACCAGTGAGGTGGGAGGTGCTACTATCGGTACCTATTCCAGCCCGGAGCTGGCGGAGATGGTCTTCGGCGGTATTTACCAGGCCACGCAGGAAGCCGGGGTATATCTGGCTGCGCAGTGTTGTGAGCATCTGAACCGTGCACTGATTCTGGAAAAAGAGGCTGCGGTAAAATATGGTTATCCCATGGTAAATGTGGTACCTCAGCCTAAGGCAGGCGGATCTTTTGCGACGGCGGCGTATAAAGCCTTCGAGCATCCGGTGGCTGTGGAACATATTCAGGCGGCAGCAGGAATGGATATCGGGGATACGCTGATCGGAATGCATCTGAGAGATGTGGCAGTACCGGTGCGCCTCCGGTCCGGACAGATCGGAGACGCCCATGTGGTATGCGCCCGCACCAGACCGAAATTCATTGGTGGCGGCAGAGCGGTTTATGATGAAGAATTATTGTAAAGAAGTGATATGTGGCTATTTCTGTGGCATTCCGCGGAAGTAGTCACGGATCCAGCGTCCGGATTCATTGAAATCATCGTCGGTCCAGTCGGAAAGTGCCGTGCTGGAAGCCTTGAAGACGCTGCTGCTTTCGTCTTTGTTGGCGAGATTCCAGCAACAGAAGCTGATCTGGTACTTGTTCAGCAGATCCAGCCATTTGGTGGTGGAAACAAAATCATTGGCGCCATTGCCGGAGGCATCGCACATGCCAAATTCGCTGACAAATACCGGAAGCCCGTTCTGAACACAGGTCTCTAAGCGGTTCCGCAGGTCGTCTTTATGGGTGCCTGCGTAGAAATGCAGCGTATACATTACATTGCTGTCATCCAGCGGAGAAGCGGCAGCCTTGTCGATCTCCTGACTCCAGGTTGGTGTTCCCACGAGAATTACGGCATCCGGCTTCTGCGCCCGGATCACCGGGATGACTTCTTCTGCGTAAGACTTGATGCTGTCCCAGGAAGTACCGCCGTTGGGTTCATTGCAGATCTCATAGAGCACATTGTCGTTGTCGGCAAAAACTTCCGCCATTTCCCGGAAAAAGGCGATCGCCTCATCTTTGTTCTGGTTCGGATCACAGTCACTTAAAATATGCCAGTCCACGATCACATACATTCCCAGCTCCGTAGCGTAGGATACGCCATCTTTTACCAGCTGTTTCAGCTGTTCTTTGTCTCCACCGGCACAATAGCCGCCGTATTCCGCCGTATACATGGCGAGGCGGATACAGTTAGTATTCCAGTCGTCCCGCAAGGTACGGAGGGAATCATAATTGATATACTGGGGGAACCAGGCAATTCCGTGGGTAGACATGCCGTAAAGCTGAACGGTGTTGCCGTTTTCGTCTGTCAGCTTACCGTTTTCTACATGGAGAGCGCCATGCTGCCCGTAGGGCGTGGAGGCATCCACGGAGAGTGCTTCGGAAGATGGGGGTTCAGTTTCCGCAGGCTGGGCTTCGACTGTTTCGGGGACGGATGTCTGTTCGGGAGCGGTTGTGCTTTCGGAGATGGTCTCGGTGATGGCAGCGGAAGGTGCCTCAGAGGAGGTCGCTGTGGTTTCATTGGCTGCATCCTGTTTGCCACAGCCGGCCAGTGCGCAGGTACTCAGAGCCGCCAGAACGGCACAGCTCAGTGTTTTTCTGAAGATAGACATAGGAACCTCTTTTCTTAATGAAAATAATAAAAATATAAACAATGGGTTACTCTTTCAGAACTACAACAATACAAACACTTACAGGAAATATTATAGTTGCCCGGGTTACGGTTGGCAAGAAATGATTGCCCCCGAATAGGAGCTGTGATACAGTTAATGGGAACAGATTATAGAAATGGAGGAAATCCATGCTTCCACAGGTGTTTTTAGAGAGAATGCAGGGACTTTTGGGATCGGAATACGAGGAGTTCCTGGTAAGTTTTGACCATGAAAAATATCAGGCACTGCGTCTGAATCCCCTAAAACTGCGGACGGAGTCCGGACGGACAGATGACAGTACTGTCATAGAAGAAAAAATACAGCAGACCTTTCGTTTGCATCCGGTTCCCTGGGCGGACAACGGCTATTACTACACAAAAGAGGACCAGCCCGGAAAGCATCCCTGGCATGAAGCGGGCCTGTATTATATCCAGGAGCCCAGTGCCATGGCACCGGTGACACTACTGTCACCACAGCCCGGAGAGCGGATCCTCGATTTATGTGCTGCTCCCGGAGGGAAAAGTACCCAGATCGCATCAGCGATGGAGGGAGAAGGACTGCTTGTCACGAATGAGATCCACCCGACGAGGGCGAAAATACTCTCGGAGAACGTGGAGCGCATGGGCATCCGCAACGCCTGTGTATTGAATGAGACGCCGGAGCACCTGGCGGATATTTTCGAGGAATATTTTGACCGGATCCTGGTGGATGCACCCTGCTCCGGAGAGGGAATGTTCCGGAAGAATGAAGTGGCCTGTGAGGAATGGAGCCCGGAGAATGTACAGCTCTGTGCGGACAGACAGGACGGCATTCTGGAATGTGCCGCCCGGATGCTGGTACCCGGCGGCCGACTGGTGTATTCTACCTGTACGTTTGCACCTGCGGAGAATGAAGGCAGTATCAGCCGTTTTCTGGCAAAGCATGAGGAATTCGAGATCGTTCCCATTGATAAAAAAGCACTGGGGATCCCGGAGGGCTGTGACGGCATTCCGGGTTGCGTGGAGAACCCGGCGCCGGGTATCGAAGGCACCTTGCGCCTGTGGCCCCATAAGTTACATGGCGAGGGGCATTATGCCGCAGTATTACAGAAAAAGGGAGAACTTCCGGAAGGCTGTCAGCCGGTGAGTGCCACCGGACCAGAGAAGGGAATTCCGGCGAAGAATCTGAGAAAGGACTGGGCAGAGTATTTTAACTTCGCAAAAGAGACTTTTTCGGAGGAGCAGATGATCAAAGCAGGACTATGCACTGCCGGAGAAGGCTTTCTGGCATTTGGTGATAACCTGTACCGCATGCCGGAGAGAATGCCCGGGGTGAAAGGACTGAAGGTATTGCGTCCCGGACTGCACCTAGGAACCTTGAAAAAGAATCGTTTCGAACCGGCTCATGCGCTGGCACTGGCGCTGTGCCCGAAGGATGTGAAGCATGTATGGAATCTGTCCGTGGAGGAAGCGGCTGCTTATCTGAAGGGACAGACTTTTTCCGCGGAAGGCGAGAAAGGCTGGTATCTGATCTGCGTGGACGACATCAGCCTGGGCTGGGGAAAACTGGCCGGAGGCATCATGAAGAACCATTATCCCAAGGGGCTGCGAAAATGAGAACAGAGATATTATACGAAGACAACAGCGTACTGGTGATCCGCAAACCGGCAGGGCTGGCGGTACAGTCTGCCCGGATCGGACAGGCAGATGTGGTCAGTGAATTGAAGTCCTATCTGGCGAAACAGGCAGGAGCCGGACAGGGAGAGCCTTATCTGGCGGTGATCCACAGGCTGGATCAGCCGGTGGAGGGTGTGCTGGTATTCGCCAAAGAGAAAAAGTCGGCAGCAGTTCTGACGAAACAATTGTCGGCGGGCACATTGAATAAACAGTATTATGCAGTACTCTGTGGATATCCTGATGCTTCGGAAGGGGAGCTTGTGGATTATCTACGGAAAGAGGGCAGCGTGGCAGTGGCAGTCACCGGCAGAGAGAAGAATTTTCCGGACGCAAAGATCGCAAAACTGCATTATAGCATTTTGGAGAAAATTAATCAGCCTATGCCGCTGGCACTGGCAGATGTCTGCATTGGGACCGGACGGTTCCACCAGATCCGCGTGCAGTTTGCCCATGCGGGATGGCCGTTGTTGGGAGATACCAAATACGGGAACACTACAGTCGCCGGAACGGCGGGGAGTCCGGCATATGGCGGCGTGGCACTTTGCGCATATTCTCTGGATTTTACCCATCCCGGCAACGGCAAAAAGATGTCATTCCGGGTGAAACCGCAGAATCCTGCATTTGAAAAATTTACAAAAATTCCTTCGGAGGATATTTTCGAAGGATAAAAAAGCCTGTCCGGCACACACTAATCCCAAAAAGGAAGTGTGCGGCATGGATTGGGGAGAATTTGGCAAAAAAATAATAGGAAAAAAGATGATAGTACTGCTTCTGGTAACGGGGGCAGTCTATTTTTTTCTGCAATATCTGACACCTCTGTCGGCACCGGTACTGTTGGCCATGCTGTTTGTCACAATTTTTGGGCCAATGATGAAGCGGATGAATCAGCGTCTGCATTTTCCCAGACCCCTCAGTGCCATAGTGCTTCTCATCGTGGCAACAGTGTTGCTAGTGGGGTTACTCTGGATTCTGGTGTCCTGGATGCTAGGCAGCCTGCCGGTATGGATCGGCAATCTGGAACTGCGGGAGCAGGAGTGGCTGGAAGCCGTCCGGGGGCTGTGTCGCAGCGTGGGAGAGATTATTGGTGTGGACACTGCGTATCTGGAAAATACGGTCAGTGGCAGACTACAGGAGGGGCTGGATTCACTGGAAGAAAATATTCTGCCGGGAATGCTTTCCCAGTCTATGCAGTATGTGCAGTGGTTCGCGGAACTGGGAGGATTTCTGGTGACGTTTTTGATCGCTTCGGTGCTGCTGGCGAAAGACTATGACGGTATTATGAACCGTCTGCTGGATCAGGAGGCCTGTCATGTACTTCTGGAGGTGATCTGCGGAATCGTCCGTTATATTGCCACTTTTGTAAAGGCCCAGGGGATCATTATGACCACGATTGCCATGACAGCCGCGGCAACATTAGGAATCGCCGGAATAAAACATGGTATTTTGTGGGGGATCCTGGCGGGGATTTTAGATGCGCTGCCTTTTATCGGAACGGGAGTGGTACTGGTTCCGCTGGGCATGTTTCAGATCCTGGATGGCAACTGGGGCCGGGCGCTGGTCTGTGGTGTATTGTATGTGGTCTGCATTTTTCTGCGGGAGGTCATGGAGCCTCGTCTCATCGGCAGGAAAATAGGGGTATCCCCCATAGCAGTGCTAGTGTCGTTATATGCCGGAATCCGGCTGTTTGGCGTCTGGGGGATCATCAAGGGGCCATTGGGATTTGTGCTCATCTATGAGACTTATCACAGCCTGGCCCGTATGTATGACCGGCAGCGGGAGCAGGGCCGGCGGGAATGAGAAAAGATTGACGAAAGAAGTGGCGAAAGCTATCATAAAAGTATTAGATGAAGCATGCTTTGGAGAGATGGACCTATGGCAAAAAATACAAAAGGAAAAAAAACAGTGGAATCAGTGGCGGAGACGTTGTGCAGCTTCAGCCGCTTCCTGTGTGATCTTGTGATCGGTATTTATCTGTTTGTGATATTGGCTGTACTGCCGTTGTACAACAGGGGCTATGCCCAGATCGGAACAGACAAGGAGAATTTTTTTATTAAGACTATGACTTATGTGGGGAAATGTCTGCTTCCGGTATTTGTGTTGTGGCTGATCCTTCGCCTCATTGTGGCAAAGCAGAAACAGGAGCTTCCGGAATTTCGGACTATTCCGAAAAGAATCTGGCAGGCTTTGAACACCACGGATAAATTTGCTGCTCTATACGGGATTGCCGTGGTAATGTCCTATGTGTTTACCCGGTATCGGGAGGAGGCACTGTGGGGGACGGCATCCTGGAGGATGGGGATGTGGACCCAGCTGGGAGCGGTCATTGTATATTTTATGATCTCACGGATGTGGCAGAGAAACGACTGGATCGTGATCCTGACATTGCCGGTGTCGACCATTGTTTTTTTCCTCGGATATATGAATAAATTCGGGCTGTGCCTTGTAGATAAGGAGATCATCAATTCCTCCTTTATTTCTACCGTGGGAAATATTAACTGGTATTGCGGTTATCTGGTGACGGTGCTGTTCGGTGGAGTTTATCTGTTATGGTGGATGGGATCGGAGATCACTTGGAAGAGAGCGCTGCTGATGGGGTATGTGACGATTGGTTTTGCTTCTCTGGTAACCCAGGGCAGTAGCAGTGGTGTTGTAACTTTAGCCGTAATGCTGTTTGTATTGTTTGGCATGTCTGTGAAAGATGGCAGAAAAATGGAATGCTTCTGGCAGGAAATGACATTGTTATCGGTGGCATGTCTGATCACATATATTCTGCGGAGCTGCAATGTGCTTTCGCAGGAACTGCCAATGGAAAAAGTGACGGATATCCTGACGTTTTCCGCAATCAGTGTGATTATGACGATCGTGTCAGTAGTGGTACTGTGGCTGGTACATACCAGCAATAACAGAAATCAATACCGTGGGAAACTTTTTTGGGGCATCTATCGGATATTGTGCGTAGCACTGCCGGTTGTGAGCGTGGCATTATTAGCGTTTATCCTGGCGAATACGCTGTTGGGCGGAAAACTGACGTCCTTTCTGACGGAGACAGCAGGTGACGGGGGTAGCAACTGGCTGGTGTTCAGCGCGGCCTGGGGCAGCAACAGGGGAGCCACCTGGTCGACGGGAGCCAGATGCTTCTGGGAAGCAGATCTGTTACATAAGATTTTCGGCGTAGGGCCGGATTGCATGTATGCGTTTCTGTCGAATGAGGCCAGCCCGGAGCTGCAAAATATGGTGTATGATTTCTTCTATGGAAACCGCCTCACTAATGCACATAATGAATGGCTGACAATCCTGGTGGATATAGGAGTGCTGGGGCTGGTCAGTTATGCGGGAATGATGATCTCAGTAATCCGTAATTTCCTGCATGCCGGGAAAAAGTCGATGCTGGTGGGAGCCTGCGGGTTCTGTGTGCTGGCCTATACGGTGAACAATATGTTCAGCTTCCAGCAGGTGATGAATATTTCGACGGTGTTTGTGATTATGGGGATTGGAGAGAATTTGCGGCGTTCATCCCGTGATTGAACCAGCGAAAGTTGAATTTACGGTCTCCGCTCCGCTCCGGTCGGTCCAGGCCGAGGTCCCCCGGACCTCGTGGGGTCTCCGCTCCGCTTCGGTCGGCTCAAAGCCGAGGTCCACTGGACCTCGTGAGCCCTCTGCGCCCGAACGGTGTGTCCGAACCAG
>QWCK01004916.1_pt1 | contig 12641 bp, 6 predicted proteins | sample 1972571 | NCBI WGS metagenome assembly QWCK01 (sample SAMN09866710, study PRJNA288562) | Human gut metagenome isolate term2_stool, whole genome shotgun sequencing... | isolation source: gut | host: Homo sapiens | place: USA: California
CAATTGTGAACGTAAGACCTGTAAGATAAATTTCATAAGGTTTCTTCAGTGATTTTACATCGTTCATATCCTTTGCCAATAAATACATCAACAAACTAACGACAAATCCAAGAACCAAAGTGTGAACGTGGATTTTGCCAAGATGAGTTACATCGCTAAAACCGTAGAATTTCGTGAATTCACGATAGAACACACCACCTATAAGTCCCATAATCAAAAGCGTAATAGAATTTGCAAACAAATTATTAACGCCAAATTCACTCACAAAATGTTTGAAACCAAACCACACAATCAAGAAATATGCCACAGTTTTAGGCATCATTAAAGCTCCAATTGCAGGAACTTTATCGCTGAATAAAACAACAGGAACGTAGAATAAGAATGACAACAAAATCAAAATCCACATGTGCTTAAACTCAGGAATATCTTTCTTCTCGTATGACCACATAATCAACAGAATTCCCATAATCAAGAAAGGAATATTCCTGTAAATTCCAAACATATAATTTCCGTTGGCAGTTCCCCAATTATTTTGTGGCAACAACACAAGAATAATCCTCAAAGCCGCCAAAACATAAATCAGCCATTTCTTAGAATTATTCGTATCATTACTTTGCGAACGATAATAATGATAATAAAGCACATAGAAAATTGTCATCGTGATGCTAGTCACAAACTGACCCCATGATAAAGCGGATGCGTGAGCCTCAAAACCACCTGGACTCAAATGAGAAATCACCCTCGGAATTAAATGAAAACCATCACCAACTCCAAGCACAATCGCCATAACACCGAATAATTTTGCGCCCTTGTTTTTCTCCAACAATAATCTAACACCAAGAGCTACCAAAACTGACAAATAAATTACATCAAATAAACTCTCAAAAATCTTCATTTTTGATCCCTTCCTTTAACCAATTAATATGCAGACGATACTTTTGTAAAAAAATATCCCTAGACCAACCTTCCTTGAAATTTCTCTCAATCAAACTGTGAACAGTAGCCTTCATAAAACACACAAGCTCCAGCTTATTACCTCCCGTATCATTTTGAAAAATCTCATAATATTCCTTCTTCTTAGCCTTCCAGCTATCTTCCAACTCGCTATTCCAATACAAATACCTAAACTTGTACAAATCATACTCTCCATCTTCAAAAATCAGATCACATACCTCATAGCCAAACACATCCAACGTCCTTGACACATCGTTGTTGTTCTTCTTCAATACAGACATAAAAAGCAAATGAACATCCTTCGTTTCCTTATCCAAAATGTAGAAGTAGCTATCCTTTAAATCATCAAAATATTGATAGAAACTTCCGCGTGCAATCGACAACCTATCCACAATATTTTTTACATTGCAATCCTTGAACGGCTTCGAGGAAAACTCGTCTTTCAGAACCTTATCAATCAAATTTTTCTTATCTTCACTCAAATTATAAAAAGTTTGCTTCGGCATATAATCACCCCTCAAATAAAATGACACTCTGTCATAATTAAATTATATGTGACACAGTGTCATAGGTCAAGAGGAAAAGCAATGAAAATCAATAAATAAAGCAAAGTTATCGTTCGAAATATTAAATTTTCATGTTATAATGAAAATATTAAGCGAAATACAAATAATATTAAGAGATAAGCAAAATAAGAGGGAGATTATGGAAACAATTGATAATGAAAGTAGAACATTAAAAGAAGATTTAGTCAGTGAAATACGTGAAGGAAGCATTATTTCCATAGCAGCGGCAAGTTTTTCTATTTATACTTATGACCAACTAAAAAAAGAGTTGGAAAATATTGACGAATTCAAATTTATTTTTACATCTCCAACTTTTATTGCGGATGACTTGAAAAAAGAAAGTGCTGAGTATGACATTTTCAAAAGAGCAAGAGAACAGGAATTATTCGGAACTGAATTTGAAATAAAACTTAGAAACGAAATGACACAAAAATCCATAGCCAAAGAATGTGCAGATTGGATTAGAAGAAAAGCCAAATTCAAATCAAACACAACTCATAAAAACATGCCGGGCTTCTTGAACTTAGATGATATTTCATATTCTCCAGTAAATAGCTTCACAACTGCTGATTTGGGACTTGAAGATGGAAATAACGATTATTTTCTTATCAATAAAGTCAAAATGCCAGTAAGTCAGAGGTATTATGATCAATTTGAAAGACTTTGGAACGATAAGGAAAAGTTAGAAGATGTTACCGATTTAATAATAGAAAGCATAAGTACTGTATACAAGGATAATAATCCTGAATATATGTATTTTGTAACATTGTACAACATATTCAAAGAATTTTTACAAGATGTATCAGAAGATGAATTACCAAACGAATCAACAGGCTACAAAGACAGCAAAGTATGGAATATGTTGTTTAATTATCAAGAAGATGCAACAATAGCCATAATAAACAAACTAGAAAAATATAACGGATGCATACTAGCGGATTCTGTTGGTCTAGGAAAAACATTCACAGCACTAGCAGTAATTAAATATTACGAAAATAGAAACAAATCAGTACTCGTATTGTGTCCAAAAAAACTAAAAGATAATTGGAATACATACAAGGCAAATTATCTAAATAACCCACTTGCACAAGACCGCATGAGATATGACGTGCTATTTCACACAGATTTAAGCAGAGAAAAAGGAGAGTCTAACGGAATAGATCTCGACAGAATTAATTGGGGAAATTACGACTTGGTTGTAATAGATGAATCACATAATTTTCGTAACGGAGGGAAATTAGTTGATTCTGAAAAAGAAAACCGATACCTCAGACTATTGAATAAAGTCATAAGAACAGGCGTGAAAACAAAAGTACTAATGTTGTCAGCAACACCTGTAAACAACAAATTCACAGACTTGAAAAATCAACTTGCATTAGCATACGAAGGCAACAATGAACTTCTGGACAATAAACTCAACACCAACAAAAACATCAATGAAATATTTAAACAATCACAAAAAGCTTTCAATAGCTGGACGAAATTAGAAGCAGAAGATAGAACCACGCAACATCTGCTAGATACACTAGACAGTGATTTTTTCGAATTACTAGACAGCGTAACCATAGCCCGCTCCAGAAAACACATTCAAAAATATTACGATACATCACAAATAGGATCATTTCCAATAAGAAACATACCGATTTCAAAAAGGCCTGGACTTACAGACCTTGAAGGTGCAGTGACTTATAATGATATTTTTGACCAATTGAATAGTCTCAACCTCTGCATATACACACCTACTGATTATATATTAAGTAGTAAATTGTCCAAATACACTGATCAGTATGATTCTAGTTCCAAAAGTGGAAAACTAACACAATCTGGACGTGAAAAAGGTATCAGAAGATTAATGTCTATTAATCTAATGAAAAGAATGGAAAGTTCAGTACATGCATTCAAATTGACGATTGACCGCATACTATTAACAATTAACTCTACAATACAAGAAATAGAAAACTATGAAAAAACAAATAAAAGTTCCAACATAGAACTTGAAGATTTTTCGGATATAGATGATGAAATTGACGAAACAGAAGAAACATTTACAATTGGAAAAAAAGTTCAAATCGACATCGCAGATATGGATTATAAATCCTGGAAAAGAGAACTAGAATTAGACAAGGAAATACTAGAACTAATAGCCATCAACGTAGCAGACATCACAAGTGATTATGACCTTAAACTAAAAACGCTCCTACAAATAATCGATGAAAAGCAGCTTCATCCAATGAACCCAGGAAACAAAAAGATACTTATATTTACGGCATTTGCAGACACTGCAAAATACTTGTATGAAAATGTCAGCAAATATGTCAAGGACAAGTACAACCTTAATACAGCAATAGTAACAGGATCAGCGGATAGTAAAACCACAATTAAAAATATTGGCACAGATTTAAACACCGTGCTTACACTATTTTCACCAAAATCAAAAGACAAAAATTTAATAATGCCTGAGCAAGAAGAAGAAATAGACATTCTTATAGCAACAGACTGTATATCAGAAGGACAAAATCTACAAGACTGCGACTATCTAATTAACTACGACATACACTGGAATCCTGTAAGAATAATACAAAGATTCGGAAGAATTGACCGTATTGGATCCAAAAATAAATGCGTTCAATTGGTAAACTTCTGGCCGGACTTAACGCTGGACGAATACATTAACCTAAAAGCAAGAGTAGAAACTAGAATGAAAATAGTGGACATGACCGCAACAGGTGACGACAATGTTCTGAGCAATGAACAAAAACTAGACCTTGAATACAGAAAAAAACAACTCAAAAAACTACAAGAAGAAGTTGTAGACATCGAAGAAATGGACACAGGAATATCCATAATGGACTTGGGATTGAACGAATACAAGTTTGATTTATTGGATTATATCAAAAACAATCCCGACATAAAAAAAGCACCGCTTGGGATGAACACCATAGTCCAATCGCAACAAGATTGTCCAGAAGGTGTAATATTTGTACTCAAAAACCGCAAAGACAGCATAAATATCGATCAAAAAAATCGACTTCATCCATTCTATATAGTGTACATTTCACAACAAAAAGACATCGTAATAGACCATTTGCAACCCAAAAAATTGCTGGATACACTTAGCTTATTATGCAAGAACAAAACAGAAATATACCCAGAATTAATCAACAAATACAACATCGAAACCAATGATTCCAAGAACATGACCGAATACTCTGAATTATTGGAAGATGCAATAAAATCTATTATTGAAATAAAAGACGAAAATGAATTGGATGATTTCTTGTTGGGAAAAGAAGTAAGCTTTCTATCTCAAAAAATAGAAGGATTAGATGACTTCGAATTAATTAGTTTTTTTGTAATTAAATAGCAAGGAGATTAAAATGTTTGCCCTACCAAACACAACCGAAATAAAAAAGACAATAAGTAAAAAATCAATATACGAAAAATTTAAAAACAAACTAACGCCCAATCAAAAAAGCAAATTCGACAAAGAAATATTCAAAATAACATTGATTAATGAAATATCAGAACGATCTATTCAGATACCAAAAACTGATGAAGTAACAGGAATATTCGTAATAAAAGTCGAACTCAAAACAAAGGACTACTTAGAAAGTAACATCGTACTGATATCCAAACTAATCGAACAAAAACTTCTGATAGCCTTGAAATACGAAGACCAGTACCAACTTTGCATCAACGAAACCAAACTATTTAAAAATCAATGGTCGGATGAAAAAGATATTAATTTAGAAATAGCTGGTACTAACTTGGAAGAAGTATGGGTGAATTTAGTAGCACAAATTGGAAACATCGATATACACCAAGGTAACACATTACAAGAACAAATCGAACTAGATGACGAAAAACAAAAACTAGAAAAACTCATACAATCAACTGAGAAAAAAGCACAACGAGAATCACAATCCAAGAAAAAACTACAATATTATCAACAAATAAGAGAATACGAGAAACAATTGGAGAAATTATAATGGATAAATTAAACATGCAAACACAAAATCTCGCAGAAGATAAATTCAAAAAACTACAAGAACTGTTTCCAAATGCGGTCACAGAAGTGATGAATGAAAATGGTGAAATCGAAAAAGCAATAGATAAGGATGTTCTAATGCAAGAAATCTCATCAAAAGTAGTTGAAGGAAGAGAAGAAAGATACCAATTCACATGGCCGGACAAGAAACAATCAATCCTTGTAGCAAACGCTCCAATATCCAAAACGTTGAGACCTTGCAGAGCTGAAAGCAAAAACTTCGATACAACAGAAAACTTGTACATCGAAGGAGACAACCTTGAAGTACTCAAACTCCTACAAGAAACATACCTCGGTAAAATCAAAATGATATACATTGACCCACCATATAACACGGGAAATGATTTCGTGTACAATGATGATTTCAAACAAACAACAGATGAATACCTTGAAGATAGTGGACAGTTTGATGAAGAAGGAAACAGACTTGATAAAAACGTAGAATCAAATGGAAGATTCCACACCGATTGGCTTAACATGATTTATCCAAGATTAAAGTTGGCAAGGAATCTATTAAGTGATGATGGAGTTATATTTATAAGTATTGATGATAATGAGCAAGAAAATTTAAAGAAAGTTTGTGATGAAATATTTGGCAGAACAAACTACATAGCTAGTTTAGTAAGAAAAACTAAAACAATGACAGGTGATGATGTAAATGGAATGAACATTCAACATGAGTATTCATTGATATATTCAAAAACTAAAAAAATATTAAAATTAAAAGGTGGAGAAAAGACATTAAAAGGGTATTCTAATCCAGATAATGACGAAAATGGAATCTGGACTTCTGCTGATCCGAGTGCAAAAAGCGGAGGAAATGGAACTTATTTTCCAATAAAAAACCCATATACTAATCATATTGATTATCCTCCCAAAGGAAGATATTGGGCATTTTCAAAAGCTACTCTATCAAAATACATTGAACAAGGGAGAATTAAATTTAAAAAAACTCATAGAGACAATGAAAGAGGATTCGTATTTAAAAGATATGCAAAGTACTTAGAAAATAAAAATATGCCTTTTAGCACACTGAAGTTTACAAATAATTTATATTTAAATTCTAGTGGAACAAATGAATTAAATGAAATATTTAAAAATAGTTATTTTGATTATCCTAAGCCTATAGAATTTATAAAAGAAATAATCAATAGTTATCTAGATAAGAACTGTACTGTCATCGATTTTTTCTCAGGTTCAGCAACCACGGCGCATGCGGTTATGCAGTTAAACGCAGAAGATGGTGGCAATCGTAAATTTATTATGGTGCAACTTCCTGAACAAACGGATGAGAAATCAGAAGCGTACAAGGCGGGATACAAAAATATATGCGAAATAGGAAAAGAAAGAATTAGAAGAGCTGGAGAAAAAATTCTCGAAGAAAACAAAGACAAGGAAAACATCGATAAGCTAGATGTAGGATTCAGAGTTTTGAAAACAGACTCATCCAATATGAAAGATGTCTACTACACACCAGAAAACACAGAGCAAAGTTTCTTGGACAACTTAGAAGATAATATTGAAGAAGACCGAACACAAGAAGATTTGTTGTTCCAAGTAATGTTGGATTTGGGAGTTCCATTGTCAAGCAACATCGAAGTTGAACAAATAGAAGATGCAAAAGTGTTCAAAGTAGAAGACAGATTTTTGGTTGCATGCTTTGACGGATCAATAAGCGATGAAGTAGTAAAACAAATAGCGGACATGAAACCATTTTATGCAGTGTTCAGAGATATGAGCATGAAAAATGATAGTGTTGCTGTAAATTTCGAACAGATATTTGAAAGTGTTAGTCCGGAAACTATTAGAAAGGTTTTGTAATCATGGGTAATGAAAAGATAGTCTATGTTTGCAGAAAATCTAAGCAATTATTAATAATAATCGGAGTAATAAATGGATAAATTAAACATGCAAACACAAAATATCGCAGAAGATAAATTCAAAAAACTACAAGAACTGTTTCCCAATGCAGTCACAGAAGTTATGAATGAAAATGGAGAAATTGAAAAAGCAATAGACAAAGATGTTCTACTGCAAGAAATTTCATCAAAAGTTGTAGAAGGCAGAGAAGAAAGATACCAATTCACATGGCCGGACAAGAAGCAATCAATCCTTGCAGCAAACGCTCCAATATCCAAGACATTGAGACCTTGCAGAGCTGAAAGCAAAAACTTCGACACAACAGAAAACTTGTATATCGAAGGAGATAACCTAGAAGTACTCAAACTTCTACAAGAAACATACCTCGGTAAAATCAAAATGATATACATCGACCCACCCTATAATACGGGAAATGATTTTGTGTACAACGATGATTTCAAACAAACAACAGAAAAATACCTTGAAGATAGTGGGCAGTTTGATGAAGAGGGAAATAGACTTGAAAAAAACCTAGAATCCAATGGACGTTTTCACACTGATTGGCTTAACATGATTTATCCAAGGTTAAAATTAGCAAGAAATTTATTAAGTGATGATGGAGTAATATTCATTAGTATTGATGATAATGAGCAATCAAACTTGAAAAAGGTTTGTGATGAGGTTTTTGGAGAAACGAATTATATAGGAAATATTCATTGGGAATCAAAAACAAAATCTCAAAACACTAAGACAGCATATAATAAACTTCAGCCAAAATGTGAAAATATTTTATTATACAAAAAATTAACAAAAAATAGATTTAATTTAATAAAAAAAGATGAAAAAAATTATTATCTAAGCGATGACAATGGAATATATAGAGAACATGTATTGGAACTAATGAATGCTAATGGAATTAGAGGTAGAGATACAATGGTATATGATATAAGTGACGGTAATTCCGCTGTCTCACCTCCGACTGGAAAACAGTGGAAGTTAGGTAAAGATCAAATTGAAATTTACAATAAAAGGGGAGATTTAAGAATCGAAGATGGAAAGGTTATACTAAACTTGAGACCGATTGATGAAAGAACAGAAATAACTATACCTTTTTGGGGGTTTTTTGATAAATCGATTGGTACGACCGAAAGTGCAAAGACATGTTTAAAAAAGGAATTCGATAATAATGCGGTCTTTGAAACTGTAAAACCCATTGATTTAATAAAAAGGCTAGTATTTCACGCATCCGAAAAAGATTCATACATTTTAGATTTCTTTTCAGGTTCAGCAACAACAGCAGAAGCGGTTATGCAGTTAAACGCAGAGGATGGTGGCAATCGTAAATTTATTATGGTGCAACTTCCTGAACAAACAGATGAGAAATCAGAAGCTTATAAGGCGGGATACAAAAATATCTGTGAAATAGGAAAAGAAAGAATCAGAAGAGCTGGAGAAAAAATCCTCGAAGAAAACAAAGAAAAAGAAAACATCGATAAGCTAGATGTAGGATTCAGGGTTTTGAAAACAGACTCATCTAACATGAAAGACGTATACTACTCACCGGAAGACACTGAGCAAAGTTTCTTGGATAGTTTGGAAGATAATATAAAAGAAGACAGAACACAAGAAGATTTGTTGTTCCAAGTAATGTTGGATTTGGGAGTTCCATTGTCAAGCAACATCGAAGTTGAACAAATCGAAGATGCAAAAGTGTTCAAAGTAGAAGACAGATTTTTGGTTGCATGTTTTGACGGATCAATAAGCGATGAAGTAGTAAAACAAATAGCGGACATGAAACCATTTTATGCAGTGTTCAGAGATATGAGCATGAAGAATGATAGTGTTGCCGTAAATTTCGAACAGATTTTTGAAAGTGTTAGTCCAGAAACTATTAGGAAGGTTTTGTAATATGAAGTTTAACTTTAGGATACAGGATTATCAGACAGATGCTGTAAATTCTGTTGTGGATTGCTTTAAAGGACAAGTGTTCTCTGATGGTGTTAATTACAGAAGAGATATCGGAAACAAAAGTCTACACGAATATTCGCATTCTGAATTAAAGATGAATATAGATAGTGATGATATGCTTATTGATTATGGACTGGATGATACTGGTTTCAAAAACAATGAGATTAGTTTGTCCAGGGATACTCTTCTTTCTAATATAAAAAATGTTCAACAGAGAAATAATGTTATGATTTCTGATTCGTTGGTAGAAGACAACGGAGCTTGTTCATTGGATGTGGAGATGGAGACTGGTACTGGCAAGACTTATGTGTATATTAAAACTATGTATGAGTTGAATCAAAAGTACGGATGGTCGAAGTTTATCGTCGTTGTTCCTTCTATTGCTATTCGCGAAGGCGTGAAGAAGTCTTTTGAGATTACGATGGATCATTTTATGGAACAATACCAAAAGAAGATTAGGTTTTTCGTATATAATAGCAAGAATTTGAATCAGTTGGATGCTTTTTCTAGTAATTCTGGTATTAATGTAATGATTATTAATATGCAGGCTTTTAATACTTCCTTAAAGGAAGGCGGGAGGAGCAAGGAGTCACGTATTATTTACAGTAAGCGTGACGAATTCCAATCCAGACGTCCCATTGATGTTATTGCTGCCAATAATCCTATTTTGATCTTGGATGAGCCTCAAAAAATGGGTGGGAAAGCTACACAAAAAGCTTTGAAGAATTTCAATCCTTTATTTACGTTGAATTATTCTGCGACTCACAAGAACCAACACAATTTGGTGTATGCTTTGGATTGTGTGGATGCTTACAACCAAAAGTTGGTTAAGAAAATTGAGGTCAAGGGTTTTCAGGTGAAAAATTTCAGAGGAACTGACAAGTATTTGTATTTGGATAGCATTATATTGTCACCGAAGGATCCTCCAAGAGCTAGAATTGAGTTCGAAATAGCTTACAAGAAATCTATCAACAGAGAGACTAGGATTGTGTCTGTGGATGATAACTTGTATGAATTGTCTAATAATATGGAGCAGTATAAGGGTTACAGAGTATCTGAGATTAATCCGATAGATTCAACTGTTAGTTTTGTCAATGGAGAGGTTATTAAAAAGGGTGAGGTAACAGGAGATGTTACTGAGAAAGATATCCGACGTGTTCAAATAAGAGAGACTATTAAGTCGCATTTTGAAAAGGAACAAGAACTTTTTAATAGAGGGATTAAGACGTTGTCGTTGTTTTTTATTGATGAGGTTAGTAAGTACAGGCAATATGACGATGATGGCGAAGAAATCTTGGGTGAGTATGGTCAAATTTTTGAAAAAGAGTATATTTCGGTGTTGAATGAATACCGTACAATATTTGACACTCCTTATCAAAAATATTTGAATGAGATTAGCGAGAAGGAAACTCATAAGGGATATTTTAGTATTGATAAAAATGGTAGGTCTGTAAATAGCAATGTGAAGCGTGGTCATGAGTTTTCTGATGATATTTCTGCGTATGATTTGATATTGAAAAACAAGGAAAGACTTCTGAGCTTTGATGAACCTACGAGGTTTATTTTCTCGCACTCTGCTTTGCGTGAAGGCTGGGACAATCCAAATGTTTTTCAGATTTGTACTTTGAAACAAGGCAGCTCTACAACTATGAAAAGACAAGAGGTTGGAAGAGGCCTTCGACTTTGCGTTGACCAGAATGGTTTTCGTATGGATGAACAGTCAGTTGGAAGAGCGATGGTTCATCAGATTAACAAGCTTACTGTTATTGCCAGTGAAAGTTACAGGGATTTTGTGTCAGGGTTGCAAAAAGAATTGAAAGATGAATTGACACAACGTCCAAGAAGCGCAACGGTTGATTATTTCGAAGGAAAAGCTGTGGAATTAAATGGAGAAGAACACAGAATTACCAGAGGAGAAGCAAAATCCATTTATAAGTATTTGATAAAGAATGATTATGTTACTAGCGATGATGAGGATAAGATTACGGATAAATATCGCTACGATATTGATAATTCTACCGTAGCAGAGCTTCCTTCTGAACTTATGCCTATGAAAGAAGGAGTTCACAAGCTTATCCAAAGTGTATTCAATGATAAATTGTTAGAAGAAATGATTGAAGACGGAAATGAAACTAAAATCTTGGATAATAAGTTGAATGATAACTTCTATAAGAAGGAGTTTCAAGCTTTGTGGGCTAATATCAATCACAAATATGCTTATACTGTTTCATTTGATAGTGATGAATTGATTAGAAAATCAATCGCAGCGATAGATAATGAACTTTATGTTAGCAAATTGCAATATACTATATCACGCTCCGAACAAAAAGATAGTTTGCAGGCAAAAGATATTAAAGATGGAATTTCGTTCTTTAATGCAAAGTCTTCGACGGAAACTTTGGAACATTTTGAGACAAGTCAAATCAAATACGATTTGGTAGGGAAAATTGCTCAAGATACTACATTGACTAGAAGAACTGTTGTAAAAATTTTGAAAGGCATTCACAAGAGTAAGTTTGAGATGTTTAAGAACAATCCAGAAGAATTCATAGTGAAAGTTTCAAGGATTATTAAAGAGCAAAAAGCATCTATTATTGTTGAGCATATTTCTTATGATGAGTTGGACAGAACTTATGATAGTGAAATTTTCGCGACGTTGAATCACGCTTCTTATGATAAGGCATTCAAAGCACAAAAACATATTCAACCTTATGTAATTACTGATGGAATGGCAGAAAAATCTGTTGAGAGAAAATTTGCAGAGGATTTGGATTCTGCAGATGAGGTGTGCGTTTATGCAAAACTTCCGAGACAATTTACAATTCCTACACCTGTAGGAAATTATTCTCCTGACTGGGCAATTGCATTTAATAAAGGAAGTGTCAAGCACATTTTCTTTATCGCAGAGACTAAGGGGACTATGGAAAGTTTGCAACTGAGACCTATTGAAAAAGCAAAAATTTCTTGCGCGAGAAAATTGTTTAATGAGATTTCTACTGAAAATGTGGTATATCATGATGTCGATAGCTATCAAAGCTTATTAAATATTATGCCGTCTATTAAAAAAGTTAATTTAAAATAAATTTCAATCCAAGCCACCAAATGTAACTGGTGGTTTTGCATTTTATATTACAAAAAAGCTTAATAAAATGTAATTTGTTAACGTTTGTGATATAATAAAAATAACTATAAATTTCCAGGAGGGAAGCAATGAGTAAAGCTAAATTTGAAAGAACAAAACCACA
>QWCK01007074.1_pt1 | contig 12640 bp, 30 predicted proteins | sample 1972571 | NCBI WGS metagenome assembly QWCK01 (sample SAMN09866710, study PRJNA288562) | Human gut metagenome isolate term2_stool, whole genome shotgun sequencing... | isolation source: gut | host: Homo sapiens | place: USA: California
TAATCTTCTCATAAGCCATAGACAAACACTCCTCTGGATCAATCCCAATCTGCTCACAAAGGATAATCAAAGTAACAAAGATATCCCCCATTTCAAGCCTCATATTTCTTTCAGTCGTAGCCGCTGAAAACTTATCATATATTTTAGTACGTTTGCAAAGCTCAATACGGTTAATATAATCAACCATCTCAACATTAAACTCAAAAACCTCTTCGATAAATTTCATAAATTGTTTTTTCGCATTTTCACTGTGGAGCAAATCCTTATCATCCGCCCAGCATAAAACCTTATCTTTTAAACCTTCAAAATTCACGATTAAAACCTCCTATATATTCAAGCTCATATTCTTTGACTTCCTCATCTTTTAATTTTCCATCATAGATAAGCACATCATAGTAATTACAACCATCTACATCCTTATTCTTATAAGCCATCACAAAATCTTTTCTCAAAAGAGCATCAACATTTAAAGACCTTGATTTTGTAGCATAAAAGTATCTCATTCTTTAGTACCTCTTAATTTCTTCCAAATTCAAATAAGGAACTACATCATAATCTACTTTAAAATCACACTCATACTCAATATCGCTTTCCTCATCATAAAGATAAGCTAAAACATCATCTTCATCATCAAAAAAAGATAGTTCCTTAATTAAATCTTTTACTTTCATTACGCTAACTCCTTGACCTCTCTAGTTTTTTCTAAATTTAGATACACATCTCTTTTATCAAAGCAAAAACCTATATCAAATAAATGTTTTTTTATAACATCTCCGCTTTTCCAGTCATACCAGTAACCCATAACTTCCTTATCTGGGTCCATCTCGTTCAATCCATCTATAAGTTCTTTTACTTTCACTCCTCACCCTCCATTTTCTCATCAATAACCCTATTAGCTATATAAATCACAACCGCCCCCACTAAACAAAGTAAAAGGCTCTTCCGACCATAAAAATCCATAAAAATCCTAAAAACCATCAGCCAGAGCAGCCAATCGTTAATATCTCTTTTTCTAGTCATTGACTTCCTCTCCTAAATAATTAAACATCCTCCTAAGCACTTGATGAGGAACCAAAGTTTTTCTAAATCTCTTATCCCTTTCTAAGGCATCAGCAATGCTTTTACAATCTTTATATCTTGACCCATAACCACCATGACCCCCTTGTTTTCCATGAGGTATTTTTCCAGCCAATTCTAAAGCTTCCCAGCAAAAATCATAACGATCAAAAGGAACAATATGCCATTCCTTTACGTCCCAACCGTATTCACTACATTCTTTTTTCATTAAAGAAATTACAGCATCTGCGATTTTCATTATTCCACCTCGCAAAACTCCTTTACAGCCTTCAACATCTTTTTATCCTTATCATCTAGCACTTCATCTGTCAATTGGTTATATAATCCTTGATCAGGCGTCTTAAGTAGCCTTATAGTTTTATCAAAAGGCTTGTTTTTTCTTTCGAATGTGATATTGATTTGCTCATCAACAATCTTATAATCACAATCCTCAGCAACCTTTTTAAGTGAGTCAATCCTCATCTTCCACCTCACAAAATTCCTTAACCGCACGAATCGTTCTTTTGTCGTTTTTATCTAAATTTTCAGCGGGTACGATATATTGTTTTTCTTTAGATGTAGCTGTAATATAGATTTTTTTATCAAGTGGTTCAGAATGCTTTATAAACTGTAAATTTAGTACTTCAATCTCCAAATCATAACCGTTTTCTTTAGCAATTCTTTTTAGCTCGTCAATCCTCATCTTCCACCTCCACCAACTCAAAATCTTTCAAATCAGTATTAAACTTTTTCTTGATTTCTTCAATCTCTTCAAGGGTGAATTGTTGCTTGGTTTCACTACTATGTCTTCTATATGTTAAAATAGAAAAATCATATTCAATGTAAATAGAAAAATATAAAATATTGCCACCGGTGGACCTCAAATACCTATGCTTCAAATAAAACTTCTTCTCTCTCTCCCTATCCTCTGGAGGTGTTTCCGCAAACTCGATAGATGCTTTAATCATATTAAAATCTTTATCATCACAGTAACCCTGTATAGAGGTCCAAATTCTATTTATATAGTCACCATTGATTGTTATATAATTGTCGCTATTTTTCCTTGCAAATCTATGATTCCATATAACCTTAGAATATTCATAATCATTCTCTTCCGCAATTCTCTTAAGCTCATCAATCCTCATAAATTCTCTTGCCTCCCAGCTTCATAATCGCTTTCTACTTCTATAATCTCAAAATCATCAAGGTCAACATCCCAATTTTGGATAAGGTTTCTGATTTCTTCTTTGGTAAATTCAGTTTGATAATTAATCATTTCGTCTTTAGTTGACAATACACATCCTATTCCATCCTTTTCATTTAAATAGCTATATTCTTCATCTATCCCACTCAATAAAGATTTCAAATAATATTCCTTATCATCATCTAAACTCTCTATCCTATTAAAAACACTACTCGAATCATTTTCACGATTACTTTCTTTTTCACAATCCCTAACTGGTTTCCCAAGACATCTGGTCATCCAATTAGGTCGGGTTTTCTCTTCTTTCTCAATCTCCCTATTAAGATAAGTAACAGCCTTCCTCAAATCCTCTACCTTATCATCTTTCTTTCCAGCCCTAGCAATGTATTTAAAAGCATTACCAAGGTTAAAATCAAGGTCAAAGGCTTCAATCACATCAAAAGCTTCAATCCCTCCACTTTTATAATAATCCGGTCTAATTTCAGTCAAATCACATATCCTCCTAATTGCTCCTCTATATTTTCATTAAATTTAACATCTATAACTTCAAATATTTTTCTGGTTCCTCTGGTTTTTCTGTTTTCTTGCTTAAGCTCTAACATTCTTTCCTCAGCTTCATCCTCATCAACATAGATTGTAGCTCGCCGCTCAGCTTTTCTAATTTATCAGTTATATCCGACTTAAATTGTGCAGTGTCACTCACAGTAAATAAAACAACGTCTTTGTAAAAACATTTAATCGTATCTTGCAGAGCTATTACACCTAAACCTGAATCAACCAAAAACTTTATAAATTCTTTTCTTTTTGTAGTCTTCATCTTTTAATCTCCTAAATCTCCCTAAAATCCAAGTCTGGATACTTAAACAAAAACATCTTCTTCTTAAGCTTATAAACATCCGTCTTAAAGCCTTTCACATCCTCCACTACTTCCTTGCCCGTCTTTTTCTCAGTATAGGCAAAATCAGCAATGTAATATGTTACCCTCTCCGTCTTATATCCCTTTCTTTTAATCGTCGGGATCAACTCAAATTTAGGCTGGAGGACAAGGCCTGTAATAGCCCCGCCCCTCTCTAAAAGCTTAAGCTCCTTATATCTCCTAGCCTCCTTCATGGAATCAAACTTGATACCATCGACCGTTATTTTTTTATTCTTGTACTTGTTATAAGCCATTAACCTCTAGTCCACCAATACCTAATTTTATCAAGAGAAATCTCTTTTGTTTCTAAATTTTTTCTAAATAATCTCAACAAACCTTCATCCTTATCTACCGAATAATCATCAACAGTAAACCTAGCACTTTTGCCATTATCATATTTAATTACTAACTTCACTTAATCCTCCACAAACCAGTAACAAACTTGATTAAAAGAAAACATCCCAATCTGTAAGTCGTATTTATAGGCTTTTAAGCATCCCAATTCTTCACTTACTTCAAAACTATCAATAGCAATTTTTCTTTCTTTTCCACTCACAAATCCTACAACTAAATTCATATCAATCTGCTCTTCCTCAGGCTCTTTTAACATCTCTTCCATCGCCTTTTTATAGAAATCCTTATCAACTTCAAAGCCATAACAGTCTCTGCCAATCTCCCTACAAGCCCTCAAAGTGCTAGCACTGCCAGCCACAGGATCTATAACAACATCCCCTGCATCAGTAAAAATCTTAATCAAATCTTTAAGCATAGTGACAGGCTTTTGAGTAGGATGGCACTTAGGATAAATCTTAGTATCGTCCCTCTTCCACTCAAACCAATTAAAAATCATCTTCCCAGTCCCTGCTTGAATCCTGCCATTATCAAGGACTTTGCCCCCATTTCTAAACTTAGGAAGCTTATCACGATATAAAACCACAGCGTGCTCAGTAGCTCCCACAATCTTCATATTAGCCTTCAAAACCTGAGAACTGTAATTCTTCACAAAGAATATAGGGTATGAATTCTTAAATCCGTATCTTTCGCCATAAGAAATAATCATCGGCATCTGCTCGAAACTGCAAAATACAATCATAGCTGGAGCTTGATTTCTCTCCTTAGGCTCTTTTTTAAGTAACTTGCTACAAAAATGCATATACTCCGCCAAATTGAAATTGTTATCAGTCCTAAAAAACGACTTGCCAGCCTTCTTAGACTCCCCCTGCTTGTTATCCCCGTTGATATACCATTCAAGACTAGATGCATAAGCATTATTGCCTAGATTATAAGGTATATCCGCAATAACCAACTAAGCCTTAGGAATCCCATATCTCTTAAAATTCTGGAAATTATCATTAAATAACTTTATCTTTGCCATTTTTTAAAAAGGTATCCTTCCATCGTCCTGAATCTCGCTAAAATCATCCTCAAAAAAGCCGTCATTTTGTTTTTTATTTCCTCTGCTAGTATTTACACCCGAATTGCTTTTTCTCTCGTCCTGAGTCGCTTTAGAAAGAAATTCGACGTTATCTGCAATAATGTCTGTAGTATAAATTGTCTTTCCGTCCTGGTCCTGGTAAGACCCTGTCTGAATCCTGCCCTCGATAGCACATTGACTGCCCTTAAATAAGTATCTAGACGCATTCTCGCCCATCTTGCCCCAAACAATAATCCTTGGGAAATCGGCAGTAGGTCTCCCCGCTGTCTCCGCTTCCTCTCTTTTCTCCCTGCTCAGCTTTTTATCAACGGCTAATGTAAAAGTACAAACCGCTTGGTTTGATTGTGTATATCTTAACTCTGGGTCTCTTACCAAATAACCGATTAAAATTACCTTATTCATATCCTAATCCCTTTCTTCTTATCTTCTTCAATATCTTCTCTAATCTCTTTTATATCTCGCATCTTCGCTGTAATCTCAATCCTAAGACCGTGTCTCTCCACCTCGAACATATCAAGCCTGAGACCACCAAAGCAAATCCTCCACAAGTCTCTATCCGTAAAATCCTGATAATCCTCCTTGATTACTCCACTAATCAAAATCAAATCGTCTTCGTATGTTTCTTCGTAATTCTCGAAGTAATCTCTAGTCGGTGATGTATAACCTTTACTAGGGGCAACAGGTGTCTTAAAGAAGCCCTGCATCTATAGCCTCAAACGTATAATCTTGCAAAAATTCAACATTTAAATCTCTAACCTTATCAAAGAGACTATCAAAATCTTTATTTTGCATATCTTCTTCCTTATCCATCATAAGTTCAGTTAATATCGCTAATTCTTCACGTGTAATTTCAAGATTATATTTTTTCATATTTAACTCCTATCATTCCTAAAACTTTCACCTTTAATCTGGTATAAATCCATCGCTTCATTCATCCTATCAAGCACCTGTTTAGGTGTTTTATAGGTATCAGTCTGTCCCCACCTTTCCAAAAGTTGGTTTCCTGAATAATTAGTAGTAGCAAACATTCGCCTATTATTATTAATCACTCCATCGACAATCCTCTTGATCGTTGAGAGTTCCCACTCGTTTTTAGTAGTCCCCAACTCATCAATAACCACTACATCGTGTTTGCAAATATTTCTTATAATATCCTCTGGAGTTTCTAAACTCCCATCATTAAAAGTCTTCTTAATCTCTTCAAGGATAGATTGCTCAGTAGCAAAGTAAACACTCAGCCCCTTAAGTTCAATCAATTTTTTGCAGGTAGTCGCAACAATTCTTGTCTTCCCTATCCCATAATCTCCCATCAAGCAAACACCTTTTCGCATCCTCTCGAAGTTCTTCACATAATTAACCATTGTCTTAATTAAAACCTCGTTATCCTTATTAATTTCAAGGTCTGTAAACTCCGCATCTTGATATTGTGGAGGAATCATCGAAAACTTAAGATTTCCCTTTTCTCTCTGACTCCTCAAATAGGCTTCATTTATCCTTCCATATAATTCTCTTTTTCTCTCAGCTCGTAACCTCTTAGCCCTTTCTTCATCATATACAAAGTTAGGGCTAACATTTTTTCTTAAGTCAGCTAATATTTCTACAACACCCATCTATAACCTCTTTATATTTAAAAAATCACTCTCAAGGGCTGCATCACTCCAACTATCCTTTTCAACTCTTTTTTTATCTAGATAATTGCCTTCCCAAACCTTAACAAAATTATTAGGTCTTACAAACCAATCAAAGGTAATTACAAAATCTTTTACATATCCTTTTAAAAACTCGCTATCATCGATAGACCTGATTGCCTTTAAGACTTCATCTAATCCGTACTGATTAATCCTTGCCTGTATAAGCTTATATCTATCAGTCCCAGCATTAAGGGCTTTTACTTCCTTGATATTTTTATCTAGAGAGTTCCACGCCTCAATCACTTCATCTTTCCACGAATCGCCCCTCGAATCGCCAGCCGAATCAGTACCCGAATCGTGATTTTTATCTAAACCTTTACTAACGTTGATATAATCGAATTCTTCCGAATCGTCCCCCGAATCGGTACCCGATAGGGTATAAGTATTAGTATAAGTATTAGTATTAATATAATTATTATTAGATATAAGGGACTTTCTTTTTTGAATCTCATCTTCAAATATTTTTTTGATAGTCTTATCAATTTCCCTAGTAGATAAACTCCACCATTCTTGCATATGGTTATAAACCTTGATAATTAAATCAACATTAGTTGATTCTTCTAACTTTTTAGCCACCATCTCCTCAATCGGCTTTCCACCTCGATTGATCGTGTGCTTCAATGTGCTTAAGATTGCTATTTCTTGTTCTTCATAATCGTAAAAGATTTTTTTATACTTATTCATAAACCTATCAATCAAAACTCTTATAGCTTCAGGACTATATCCAATCTCAAAAGCCATAATCTTAATAGGTATCTTATATATGCCAACAGGGTTTCCCCTTGGACAAGTCATTAAATACATCATAAACAACTTGTCCTCAGGGCTAAACATATCAATAACTATTTCATCATTCCAAAAGTCACGTTCTACAATAGTTTTGCTCATCTATCCTCACTTCCTAGAAGCAATAATTGCCCTCAATATCTTCTTCTTTTCTCCATCAGGACAAAGCTTGTACCACTCATCAATCACCGATGGATTGTCCTTTTCAACCTCAATCAAGGTCAGCCCTTCAAACTCTCCACTAGTCACTCTTTCGTGGTGAGCCAAAGCCCAATAATCTTTCTTCGCCTTATTTTGCTTGTAATCACCCTTATTTTCGTCCGTAAACTGTCCCTGCATATAATCCATATCCTTATTATCATCAATGGCGAATAGACCGTTTAAAGCGTATTTACGAGCATATGAGGAAGTTGCTCCCGTTACTTGGGACTCATCCATTCCCTTTTTACTTAAAGCCTCCCTAGCATAAGCCATCACACTTACCTGCCCTCCATCCTCAACATCTGTAAGAGTCGCCACAGCCTGCACATAATAACGCTCGCCAACCTGTATCAAGCTATCGTTGATTGTAACAACTGCCTTGCTTTCAACTAATAGAGGTTTTAAAGCCTCCAATATATCCTCACAAGACCTATACTTATACTTGCCAAACTTGTTATATTGACCCTTAGGAGCTTTTAAGCTCCCTTGGATTTTTAATAATTTTTCGTAGATGCTCATCTAATTCTAATCCCTTCTGATTGCACCAACTCGCAACCCTCTATTTCAACGCCATTCTTTATATCATCTTTTAATTGATTTTTATCTAATTTATAAGTGAGAATCTTATACTTTAGTGGTATAGTAGTCTCATCAAGTATTTTTATACTTTGAGGATTTTTCTGGATATTTATATCAAAAATGCCAGCGTTGATTTTTCGAACGTTCATACGCTCCATATTGAAATATAAATATTCCTTTAAATCCTCTTTTTTCTTTTCTAGACTCCTTCTCTTATCAGCAAGCCTTTTTTCTTCATCCCTCAAAGCCTGTATATCTGCCTCAAAGTTTCGTATAACCTTAACTGTATTTTCAGCCTTCTTATCGAATTCTTCTTTGATACCATCTAAAACCTTGATAACATCCCTAGTCTTTTCTGCCTCATCTAAACTTAAGTAGGCATCCGTAATCTCGTATAGCTTCATTTAAAATCTCACTTCCCCTCTTGCATTTCTTAAATCTGTCAAACCCTCATATATAAGATTGACAGCATCAAATTGGTCTCTATCAATCTGTTCATATACATCTTCCATATATTCGGCAGATTTTTTGTAATTCATTTCATCTTCGCTCAAATCATAATCTACAATTTCATACTTAATTTCATCTTGGCTAATCCTCTTATCTGCCTCATCCTTAACTGCACTAACCAAATCTCCACCATACTCGCAGTTTATAAAATCCTTATCAATATCAACACAACCAACCTCTGTATAATGCTTTTTATAATAAATTCTCATCATATCCTCCTAAATTAAATCTCTTAAATACAAGCTTTCTTCAAGCTCTTTTTCTCTCTCGTACTCATCTTGTAAGGCTTCATCATATAAGGCATCCTGATACTCATATTCTTCATCTAAAACCTCTATATCATCTAAACAAGCGTCAGTTTCTCCCGCCTCCTTAAGCTTATCCTTAATCGCTGCCTTAGTATCACCGCAGTATTTCTTATCAACATCTTCTTTATCAATAAAAACCTCATACTCTTTAGTAAGTGCAAAATTTATTCTCATAATTTTTTAAAATACCTTTCTAGCTTATTATTTTTTTCAATTGCAATATTAACCATGTTCAATTTATCAACATTATCGTTAGTCATCTTCTTATCTAAAAGAAGGTTTCTTATCTTTTTTAAACTATCAAGTTCCATACCCTCAATTGAGTTATAGAAATTTAATTGATCCTTAACCTTCATCTATAAAAAATCCTTGTACTTAATCATAAGCCACTTAGAAAAATATTCTGGCATATCTCTTAACCCTGTTTATTTATTAAATAGGCTCGCTTCTTTATCAATAAAGAAAATATAATCAATAGTCTTAACCTCGTCACCAAGGCCAAAACCTTTTAAATTTGCATAAATTCTTAAATGGTTATTCGCTAAATTCTTCTTAGTCAAAATCATCTATAACCCCTATACAATCCACAACCCACCAAAAAGTGTTAGTATGGCAAAAGGTATGCACAAAATCTCACACATAGGAGTCGGACTCATAAGACCTAAAGCCAACCACATAAGACTTAAAAGTGTTACCAGGATTTTCTCGGTAAGCCTAAACTTAATCGCCCCCTCCAGCTCCCTACGCTTAATCTTATCTAAAAAATCAAGGTCTTTTTTTCTAGTGTTCATTAGCTCAATTCTCTCTTTTCTCGGTATCTTAAAAACTTGCATCTAATATCCTCCATATATAACCTTGGCCATCTCTGCCAAACTCTTCTTCAAACTCTCGTTTTCTCTAACAAGTTTCCTATTCTCATCAGTAAGTTCTCTAACTCTCTCTAGTGTAGGATTAGGCTCTTCCGATTTTTCAATCTCTCTAATCTGACTCACAGGGAATAGCCTTTTTGATAAATCAACTCTTGCAATTACCCCGTCATTTTCTAAATTAGTGATATAACCTTCACTACAACCCCACCTTTCAGCTAGGTCTTTAACACTAAGTAAAGTTTTCTCCACCTATAAGCACCTCCTACATTTTAAATGTTATTCTGTAATTATGTTTAAACTAATTGCCATTTAAAGTGGTATTTTTATTTAAAAAAATATCTTCAATTCTTACCCCAAAATAATTAGCTATTTTTTGTGCTGTAATTAAATTAGTAGTTCCTAATTTTTCTATTCTTCCAATTGTTTGTTGAGTTACCCCTATAGCATCAGCCAATTCTTGTTGACTAACATTTTTTATCGCCCTATAAATTTTGATTTTATTATTTATAATAATCACCTCATTTCTTTATCTAATATTATATTACCATTTTAAATGGTATTAGTCAAGTATTTTTTATCATTTTAAATAGTTTTTTAAAAAAATACCATTTTAAATCGTGGAATTATACCATTTTAAGTTGTAAGATACTATAAAAGGAGGAGCAAAAAATGACTAAACTAACTGAAAATCTAAAATATTATAGAAAATTAAACGGATATACTCAGGAAACAATCGCTCCAAAATTAAAAATCACAACATCCGCCTATGGATCATACGAGCAAGGAAGAAATGAGCCTCCATATTCAAAATTAAAAATGTTAGCTGATATATATAATATTTCTGTATCTAAACTAACAGGAGAACCAAAAGACACGCTCGAATTTATAGCCCAATCCGTATCAGTTCACACCTATCCTTACATAGATAACTACGTATCAGCAGGTTCTCCAACTACTATAAGCGGTATGGAAAATCTCCCTAAAATCCAAGTGCCAGACGAATTAACAGGCAACTATGCAGGTAGTAATAAATTATATTTTTTAAAAGTAAACGGCGAATCCATGAATAAAATCATCCCAAACGATTCTGTAATAGGGATAATTGAATACGACTCAGTCTATGACCTTAAAAATGGGGACATAGTCGTATATGCAACCCAAGACGGGGAGTATGCCGTCAAATACTTTTACAGGGATGGCAATAAACTTATCTTCAGACCATTTTCAACTAATCCAAACTACTATGACACGATCTTCGATATAAGAGATAATATCAAAATTTTAGGCAAGGTAGTTCAATATTCAGTAACTTTATAAAGTAGGTATTTAGCCATAAGGCTTTATATATAATAATTTTTATAGGAGGAAATTATGAAAAAAATATTAGTAGCACTATTAGCAGCAGGGCTTCTAACAGCGTGTGGAAGCGAACCAACCACATCCACAGAAAAGAAAGAAGAAGCTCCAGCAGTAGAAGAACAAGCTGAAACACCAGCAGAAGAAACAGAGGAAACAGAAGAGCCACAAGAAGAAGCAAAGGCCGACTATGAAATCACCGACCTAGCAGTAGACACATCAGACTATATGCCAAAAGCAACAGGCATCCTAAAAAATAACTCAGGAAAAGATGTAAGCTACCTACAAATTACTTTCGCAGTTAAAGATGCAGACGGTAACAAACTAGGAGATGCAATGGCAAATGTAAATAACCTAAAAGCTGGAGACACATGGAAATTCGAAGCAATGAGCTTTAGCACCGACGAAGGCCAAGTAATAGACCTAGACGACTACGAAGTAGAAGGATTTTAATCAACTAAAAGCCTCAGGACTACCCTCCCTGAGGCTAAAAAAACACCAAAAGATGGACACTAACCGACCAAGACCAGTACCCACCTATAACTTAAGTGTACCGCACAAAGATAAATCAACCAACAATATATATCCTTAACCAAGAAAGGAGTAAAAATGTATGTATCATACACAATCAGAAAACGAAAAGACACAGGCAACTACCAAGCCATAATCAGACAAAAACAAGGCAGGAAATGGAAGCAAGTAGAATCCAAAACCTTTAAAGGAAAGCCCCAAGCTAACCAATGGGCAATCGACAGGTCCAGCTACTGGCAAAGCAAAACCACCACCACCTACGAAAAAATGACCATAAACCAACTCCTAGACATCTACCTCCAATACATCAAGGATACAAAAAAATACTCCACTTACAACACCGCCAAAAGCCATCTAAATAAATTCAGAGCCTATGGCGACTACAAACCAGCCGACATCCTCCCTCATGAGTACCACCAAATCAGCAAAGAAATTGGATATACAGGATATAGGGTAAAAGCTTTTTATAATTTCATGATCAAAGAGCTAGGTATGGATATAAAAAATCACGTAAAAGCCCAACCAATCAAAAAAAGTGAACCTATAATCCTCATAGACTCAGAATTTGAAAGGATAATAAAAAAAGTAAAAAAACCAAGGAAAATATTAGCTATGAAAATAGGCTACTATGCAGGCTTAAGAATAGGGGAAATCGCAGGCTTGACATGGGATAACATAAGTCCAACAATTTTAGAAGTCAACAAACAATGGAGCACTCTAGAACGTAATTTTGTATCGCCAAAATCAAAAAATGGATATAGAAAAATCCCACTAAAAAAGGGACTTTATGAAGAATTAATGAAATATAAGTCAGACCTTCCAACAATAGATATCTCTAATAAAATATTCACAGAAAAATATCTAGCCCATAATATAAACTATGAAATACAAAAAGTAGTAAAAGGCACAAAATACGATGGCCTGACCTCTCATGACTTTAGGCATAGTTTTATTACTAATTTAGTCCAGAAAAACGTTGATGTAAAAACCGTCGCTTACCTAGCAGGGGATAATGTAGAAACAATTCTAAAAAATTATGTTCATACTAATGAATATACATTAGACATTGCAGCAAAAGCAATAAATAACCTATAAAACAACCAAAATGTGACGGTTTTGTGACGAGCACACGAAAACATTAATTTAATCATTGCAATTTCAATATATGACAATTAATTTCTTTAGTTGTATATTAATA
>QWCK01008834.1_pt1 | contig 12628 bp, 13 predicted proteins | sample 1972571 | NCBI WGS metagenome assembly QWCK01 (sample SAMN09866710, study PRJNA288562) | Human gut metagenome isolate term2_stool, whole genome shotgun sequencing... | isolation source: gut | host: Homo sapiens | place: USA: California
GAGGTGGGCCGCATCTTCCGCAACGAGGGCATGGACCCCAAGCACAACCCGGAGTTCACCAGCATCGAGCTGTATCAGGCCTTCACCGACTTCCACGGCATGATGGACCTGGTGGAGGAGCTGTACAAGCGCCTTGCCCAGAAGATCTGCGGCAGCATGGTCATCCCCTATCAGGGCAAGCAGATCGACATGGGCCACTGGGAGCGCCTGACCATGGTGGAAGCCGTGAAGAAGTACTCCGGCGTGGACTTCAACGACTGGAAGTCCGACGAGGATGCCATCGCCGCCGCCAAGGAGCACCACGTGGAGCTGCCCGAGGTGCCCACCAAGGGTGCCATTCTGGCCGAGTTCTTTGATGCCTTCGTGGAGGACAAGCTCATCCAGCCCACCTTCATCTACGACTACCCCGTAGAGATCAGCCCGCTGGCAAAGCGCAAGCCGGACGACCCCGCCTTCACCGAGCGCTTTGAGTATTTCATCGACTGCACCGAGTATGGCAACGCCTTCAGCGAGCTGAACGACCCCATCGACCAGAAGGGCCGCTTTGAGCGTCAGGTGGCCGAGCGTAAGGCCATCGAGCCCGACTGCAAGGCACAGGTGGACTACGACTACGTGAACGCACTGGAGTACGGCCTGCCCCCCACGGGCGGTCTGGGCTTCGGCGTGGACCGTCTGGTCATGCTGCTCACCGACAGCGCCTCCATCCGCGATGTGCTGCTGTTCCCCACGATGAAGCCCATCGACCAGTGAACTACAAGGAAATCAACATAGAAACGAAAGATTTTACTTCTGATTTTCTTGCAAAAACTGTGTCATCCCCGTTTTGACATCAATTTGACAGCAAAATCCTGAAGAATCACGTCCCGTTATGAAGCGTGACGGATTTCAGATAAAAACGCACAAGGCTTGAACAAAGCTGTAAGAGCACTTCTTGGAACCATCCGAGAGGTGCTCTTTTCGTTTGCTCCTGCGGCCAACTTCTGTCAGACAGTCACAAAAAACGGAGGATAAAATTATGAAAACCGACTACAAGCCCATCAAACCCATGAAAGAAATTCCCGACCAGCTTCGCAAACTGCGCCGCCAATTCCTGCGCTACCAGCAAGCAGAAATCGTGTACAGCCTGTCCCATAAGAAGTTGCTGGAGCTTGCCAGCGATGCCGGGGCCATTTACCGCTTCGATAGCACTGTACTTATCAACCGAGAGATTTTTGATGCCTATTTGGAACGCTTCCATGAGCCTACAAGAAAAATAACCATGAAGGAGGTCGAGGACGAATGAGCGGCAGCGTATGGATGTTCTCCGACCAGATCGACGATGAAGATATGGACTTCATGCGGCATGAGTTTGTGACTTACAGCATGGCAAGCGATTACTATGGGCTGGGATTGAAACCTGTCACCCAGATGGCACATGAATGTGGGGCCATCTATAAGATTGGCCGGAAGATTTTGATTCGGAGAAGTATTTTTGAAGAATATCTGCGTCAGCAGAGAAGGATTTGAGGTGGGTGCAATGAATAAGCAGAACTATAAAGAAGTCTCCACGATTGGACGTTGGGGCAGAATGCATGGGCGCTATCTGAAAGACAACCATCCCGTGCGATATACCGTTCTTCTATTGTCTGGCAAATTGAATGGCTATTTAGTTGAATTTGACCAGCAGGCAAAGAAACAGTTGGAGCTGATCGTTCAGCAGATGGCAGAGCGTGAGGACGTCACAGAAGAATTGAAAGCTAGCGACCAGATGGAATGGGTACGCAGAATGAATAACATTCGAAATCGTGCAGAGGAAGTTATAAAAACGACTCTAATTTATCACTAAAGTAAAAATCCACGACTTGTATATGCCATTTGCGTTTACAAGCCGTGGATTTTATACTATTGACTGTCAGGATTCGCCTAACATCATTTTTGATTTTGCACATTATCATCGATTTTTGCACGAAACAGGTCTTGAATGACATTTCTCAACCGCTTCGCAGTTGTCATACGATAACGCTTGTGTTTGTAGCAATAATAAGCCACTCGACTGGTTTTCTTCTCTATTCTTTGTTTGCGCCTTTTTCCACTTCAGCACAAACCATTCTAACAACGAAATTGGCATCATATTTGCACTTAGAAATGATATAATCTTTTGTTCCATCAGCAATCCCATTCATTGTATGCAAATGACGCATAATCAAATTTTTGATATATACGCTATCGGAATCTATAAGATTCACTAGCTGGTGGTTTACAATGCCATAATTCTCCGGATTGCGAGACATGGTGAGAAGAATACGCGTAGCATTCCATCTTATATCTGTATATTCTGAATGGAGCCACTGTAAAACATTCTGAAGGATAATAGCCTCCACTCTGGATGGCAGCATAACCTCATCTGAACTTTCCAAATATTCAGCGATCAAACGAGTTACCGCGATTGTTGTTGCAACATCTCCTTGAATATACGGCATTGATTCGAGTATGTCGCCGTATACATTTTTTCCTATCGAGGCAAACAGAAGTTGCAATCCAATTTTCAAAGAAGCACGATCGATATTAGATGAAATAATCGAATTATCGGCAGTTTCAATCGTACTCTGCTGCTCATACAGTTTCTCAAATACACATTGATTTCGTGCATAATGTTCAGGATATTTTACCACAATGCATATGAGAAGTGCTATTGCGTCAAGTTTTGTTGATATCTCTTCTTTGGAAATCAAGAGGGTATCTGCAACTGCAGATATGAGTGTATCCATAGTATCTGCATCATATACACGTTCTTTCCTTAACAAAATAGTTCTGACAGTTGCAATATCGCGTGTGCCATGTCCGAAATAAACGCCATTTTTTCCCTGATCTTCATTGCTTGTTCGGATACGCTCTATGTATTCTCGTACAAACCCCGGCATATCCTGGTTTTCGTTTTCGGACGTTTCTAATTTATAGTCTCCTCCGTAATAGTTTGGTAAGTATTTGGCTACTTTTTTGTCCATGTCCTCTGTGATCGCACGATTTTGCTCCCTGAGAGTGCATAAGAAAAACGGAGAATAATTTACCTCCTTTCGTTCCTTTTCGTTATCAAGCACACAATTAATATGTTCAACAAGTGCTTTTGCAGATTCATCGCTCATTTTCCGAAGATCAATACGATTTGCGATGAATTTAAACATATCCATATACCAGCGACTATAATGTCTGTCGATGAATTGGCAGCAGATTTCGCTGAGTATATCTTGTGACATACGATAGGCTGTCCCAGAGAGACACCTGAATATGTCTTGCCCTATAGCTACAACAGCAGTGTCATTATTCAACCACGATTTGATTTCATCAACAATAGATTTTTCGCAAGATTCATAGTATTCATCATCCAGAAAATATCCTACTGAGCCAAATGCTCGCAGTTGACTCCTTAATCGCTTATATTTTATCGGATGATTTAGGCAAAAGTCCATGATAGACTTTGCTTCAGCAGCAGTTAGGTTATTCAGAACCTCAGGGAAAGAGTTCTGTATTCCCTTAATTTCCTTTTCGTCTCCTGCGAAAATCGCAAGTTTGTACAGGTTGAGTCTAAGATTCCAGTCATCATATTTACAGCTTAGGTAGAATACAAAGTCCCTGATTTTTTCATAGATAAGCAAAATATGAGTTAATGAACCATTGTACATAGATACAATAAGTGAACTTGCAAGCATTTCACCATATTGATCTAAATTATTGCCTATGGTGACTGAATAAGGTGATTCTATTTTCTTTTTATACAAACCCTCTATGTATTTTTCATGTAGCGATTCATGGATACGGTCAAGAATTGGATAATAGAGTTCTTTGCTACTTTCCGTTAATTCTTTTTGTGCGGGTATATCAGAATACTCATTTCTTATAATACAACGGGTCAAGGACTGATTGCGCAGGTCTACCAGAATATCTTTTATAACCCATGTTGGTTGATTCGTTTCTTTTGCAAGACTTAACGCTGATTCAAGATATTCTACACACTTTTCGATATTTCCAGCAAAATACGCCTGAATTGCTTGCCAGCGAATTTGAACGACCTGATAATGTCCATTATCTTGCTGCACCTTTAATGCATCCAGATACATTGCTGTATTAAAGTGTTTGATTGATTTGCCTTCAAACAATATCGGGAGAAACTGGATACCCCAATCATCAAATTCACTTGTATTTTCCGTTTCATCCGGGTATCTGCCTCGGGAATATCCAAGAACAAACTTCAAAAAGTAATCTCTACATTTATCCACATTTTTTAATGTAGATTTGGGAATTGTAGGAAGCTGATACTTTTCTGTACCAACAACGTCCACTGCTTGAATTTCATCATTTTCACCGGAGTTCAAAACTATTTTTCCGGTACAATAGTAGTGATATATAGCAACGATGTCGTCTATCAACGCCTGAGCCCCATCTTGGCTCAATTCACTAAAATGGTGAACGGTTTTACTTTTGGCAAAATGTGCCCCCATCAAGCTTTGTTCCAGTGCTGTTTTTTCTTTTTGCGTTTCATCACAGAAATAGTACAAAGCCTTAATATTATGTTTTTTGACAGTGTCGATCTCCGCCTGTACTCCTGGCTTTATTCCATCTGTATTATCTATTAAGAAAATACAAATGTCACTATCCTCTAATGCCCATGTGTAATGATTGCCCGCAGGCAATGTAGACGCCTCTTTACTCTCAAAAGTGTAGACATCCGCTAATTGTGTGCGCTCAATAGCAGTTTTTAATTCATCTCGTACTTTATCATATTTTTCCACACCGCAAATCGAGCTAATGAATACTTTGATTTTTTGTCTAGGAAATATCGACAAAGGAGCGGAGCGCTCCGCTCCTTTGGTATATTCCCATGAAACCCCACCTACAGGTGTGCTTATACCCGTTAACCTTACGCCCATAACGCTCCTTCTAAACGAAAGTATAATTTGCTCCTAGTAACTATTCTTGTGCACCCTTTTTCAAATTGCAGTCGCGGCAAAGCATCTGGCAATTATCCGGTGTTGTTTTTCCGCCTTTGCTCCACGGAGTAATATGATCGGCATGCATCTGTTCAAACTCAAATTCTCCGCCGCAAATTGCGCATCTATGTTTTTGTTTTTCATACGCCGCAAGAGCATCACGGCGGTCAAAAGCACGAATGGACAGCTTCTTTTCTTCTCCTGTCAGCAGATATTCATAAATGCCAGATTTCTTTGTGACATCCTCATCCCCCATAAGGCGTTGAATCTCTGCCTCCAACATTTTAGGGTCGAGGTCTGTTCGCTTGCCGTGTGTGTTGTAAAACAATCCCCAGGGCAGCCCTTTCATCTCTTTACGTTTTTTAGGAAAAATAGCCTGTACCCAATCGATCACAGAACGGAAATAGTTCCAAAGGAGAATAGCACTTGGGTCGTTCTGGTGCTGGCCCATGTATGCTTCAATTGTTTTTCCCTCAGCACTCGCTGCCCATGAAATAGCAGTTTCCAGATACTCCTGACGGATAGAAGCGCCCTTTAAGTAATCACCTGCAAGAGTATCGGCAGCACAACCGGTCTTTGAAAAATACCGTTTGGCATCCGAAACCCAAGAACCAGCGTAAACCGCATTTCGTAGTTCCTGATCGGTAAGCTGCTCGCCGGCAATATTGATGATTCTAAACCAATCCAACTTCTCAGAATCAGTTCCATCACACACATAAACGAACAGAGGGTAGTCTAAAATCTGTTTCTGCTTATCAGAAGGCAGGTTATAAAAGTACTTATCATCAACGGAGAATGTACCATCGACATACTCACAAACGGAAATAGTACGTTGCTGCCCATCTAAAACTTCAAAACCGTCAGAACCATCCTCTTTTTTGACCTTACACCAGTAAATCACATTTAGAGGCAAACCTTTCATCACGGTACGGATTACCTCGTCCCGCTGCTTATCTTTATAAACGAACTCTCGCTGATACTTTGGGCGAATATCAAGACGTTCATCGTAACCAACAACGCCTTCTTCAGCATCGTTGATATAACCTTCACAGACCTCACCAATGGTAACTTTTAACTCAGTTATTTGCATATCACTGCGCCTCCTTTGGGACTTCTGGATGTTTATTGCGAATTACTAACCGCTCATAGACTTTTTTATACTTTGCTTCTCCGGTATCAAGATAAAACCTTCCGATTTGCGGATATGCTCCATTTTTTCGCACGTCGTCAGATAGTGTACGAACTAATTCACGGCTAATTCCAACGATTTCAAACTGATCTGGATTATACTTGTCCATAAATGTAATAGGAACACCCATTTCTCCGGAATAGTCACATGGAATATCAGATGTTTTTGCTACTTCAATGGCGTTATAATTCACATACGTTGGATATTCGTCTGGGACGTACCGACGAACGAGTATCATTTCCTCATGCCGTTGTTTGATATCAAGATTTGTAAACCAACGCACACCTTTTACTCGAATGTATTTTCTGCCAGTCTCTTCATCGATGCCGCAGCCAGCCGCATCAAGAGGATAATCGTCAGGGACAAAGAACGCTCTATCACCCGAATGAATACTTGCTCCTATCCACATCTTGTTGTTTTTCATTAAAGAAAAAGTTTCTTCGTATGAAATAGCGTTCTGATTTCCGATAATAATAAAGTTCTTTTGATGCTCTACAATCAGAGAAACAAATTCACGAAAAAGACTAAAGGGTGGATTAGTAACAACAATATCAGCTTCATCCAGCAAGTTTACACATTCCAGAGAACGAAAATCCCCATCCCCATTCAGCTGAGTCAACGCATTATCTCCAGACTTAAACAGCTCTGCTACATCGACCATATCTATGCCACCATCACCGGTTACGTCATAGACTTTTGTAACAACAGCTTTGTATGGACGTTTGGAATCTGCACTTTCACTGCACTTCTCGTCAAAACTGAAAGATAGCTGACCGTCACTTTGCTCATAATACTGTAGCTGGTTGCCTGCAATCGGTGAAGTAGAATAGCAAGTTGCAATTAGTTTTTTCAGTCCCAAGCGATTAAAGTTTAGAACAAAATATTTGAAGAAGTTGCTCTCGAATGGATCATCACAATTGCACAGGACGGTCTTACCCTTGAAATGTTTGCGATAATAACGCATTTCCTTTTCGATATCTGTCAACTGGGTATAAAACTCATCCTTTCGTGCAGTCTTTGCACTGTTGAGATTGCGATTTCCTGCCATTACTCGTTCACCTCGGTTTTCTGATATTCCTGCAGCCACAAACGGATTAACGCAGAAACTGTAATATCTTTATCGCATATCCATGTACCTTCCAAACACGCTTATCTGTGTAATAGAGTACCACAAGATGGATGGAAAAACAATGGCTCGCTGTGGATTATCAGCGAGCCATTGTTTTTAGTAGATGCCGTTTGGCCTTGCGCGTTCAATTTTTTGATTTGTTTGAGTTTCCTTTTGACAAGCAGTCAGCAGGTTTTTGTCTGTGTTCCTCGCTGTACGGAGCAGTCGGACAAAAAGAAAATCATTCCTTACGGATTTCAAACTCCATATAGCCTATATACGGGTCTGCATCGGTTTGGCACACTCATAACGAGCCTAATCATTGTCCACAATCAATTTATCCCCGTAGAAAAGATCTGAACACAGCTTAGAAGAATCATCCGCAATAAGCGAATTATTTCTCCAAGTAGCGTGTTGCACAATTTGATTATGTATCGTTTCCGATTTGCGGTTAATGTTTTTATACCGAGACTAACGATATCCTGCCTGATTTCTTCAGCAGTGTGAATATTATCATCCCAGCATCTTTTGTGTGAATCAACAAATACTTCATAGTCTTCACTATCATCTGATATGAATAAGTTTCCTTTCTAGCCTGCACCAAAAGGGTGCAGATCTGAAAGGGTTTGGGATTTTCCCAACAAGCATTTTGCGTTGCAAAATAGGCATTTGTACGTACAAATGCACTGCTTGCTGCAACTGTATTCCTTCTGAAATCTTTACTACTAATAAGAGAGATTGAAAATATAAAGTTACGACATACTAAAAATTGTTGTTCTCAAGTTCATTCTTTAAGCATTAGGAAGATCAACTTTTCCGTGTACTCTTTAATATCATTTTCTACGCAGTAGCACTTTGAAGAATCACGCTCAACTCGTAACCACTGCATCCGTCCATTAGAAACTCCATTTCCCGCAGATGGTCGGCAAACTGCATTTTGGGAGAATCTGTCAACAGATTATTGATATCAATATTCAATGCTTGGCATACTCGCAGCAAGGCATCTAAACGAGGCTTCTGATTTCCATGCTCTATACGACTGAGGTAAGCCGGTTCTCGTTCTATAAAGAGTACTAACTGTTCTTGTGTCAGACTTCTGCGTTTTCTCCAGAACTGAATTCTTTTTCCGATTGCTTCATAGTCGATGTCCATTAAAAATCCTCCTGTAAATATCTGAACTCACTTAAGGCATACTTAGAGATTTAAATTTACAGGATTACTTTTTAGTCAACCATTTGACTTACAAGGAGAGCATTGCCACTTTATACGCTTTTTATAACGTAACATCAATTATATCAAGACTATCGTCTGCCGTAAAGTTATATATTTTCGACTAAACAGCATAAGCTCAGTTGCACTACTTCTGTAACAGTACTCCCCTAGCTTTTGAGATGATTTGTAGCGGTATAGTGCAATCAATATGTTAGAATATTTCTAGTGGCGAGACCTGCTAAAAATGAATTGTCCGATTTACGGATAAAAAAGTCTGGAACTACTTGGGCTACCAAGAGAATCCAGACTTTTTCTTAATTATAGGAAGAATTTGGTAAAAGTAGGCCTAACAGGTTCACTTTGTAGGCCTACAAAGCCCACGACTTTCATAATTTGATGTGTTACAATATATGCAGAGCTGCGGCATCTCAGCAGGAAAGGACAGCAATGTTACGAGGAATAGGAACAGTTGTTCCTATTTTTTCTGAAAATTGTGAACTGTCAGTTCCTGTTCATTGTAAAACTCTTTTGGTATACTTTCTGCAAGGCTTTGAGAAAACACATCCAGCAAGTACCCCAATTGATATTCGATCGAGATTTTGAATTTCAATTCAACAGTCAAACTTCAAAAATCTGGAGGGCGTTCTTCACTCCCTTTGCATTATATCATGGCACCGTGGAGGACACACTTTGGAAACAACTTTGGAAATTTTTGTAAAAAGTAGACCTGAGAGGTCTACAAAAGTAGGCCTACGAGGTCCACGCGCTTTGTAAGAAATTCTGTTATACTTTTCTTGCAGAGCAAAATAAATCTGATTTGATACCAGCTACTTCTAAGCGGAAAGCGACAAACGCCATGATCTCCCACTGAGGGAAGGAGCGGTAGGCCGCTTTCTTTATAGTATAACAAACACATAACGTCTTTCAACAGAAGGACTGTACCTCTCAATACCGAGAGAAGATTCTAAGACTTGATCTTAGGGTATGGGAGCCCATTGCTTAGAAGATGTGCATCATTTTTACAAGGGAGGATTGTCATTTGCATCAATGAATTCAGAAAAAATGGGAATGAAACAGCCATCCGTATACTTGACAGTAGAAACGCCATTGCCGCAGTATCTGCCCTATGCACGATTTCTGCTGAACGCTGAGTTAACTCACAAGGCAAAATTGCTCTACACGCTCCTACTTGATCGCGCGACACTTTCGCAGAAAAACAACTGGGTTGATACGGTTGGACGTGTGTATGTGCTCTATCCGATTGCCAACCTTGCACGAGATTTACATTGCAGTCGTTCAAGCATTGCGCGCGCATTTACAGAATTGGAGAGCTCTGGACTTTTGGAACGTCTGCACAGTGGATTTTCAAAACCAAGCCGTATTTTGCTTAAGGTTCCGCAAAATGTGCAGGGATATTCTTCTATGTTATGCACAGGTGCGTCATCTGATGGTGCAAAAGTGACCAATGTGGATGTGCAAAACTGCATACCTAACCACCTTAATAGGAACCAACAAAAATATAACAACAAACAAAAGCAGAAAAATATGCCGGGACTTCCGGAGTACATGTTTGAAGAAGGTGAAAGTCTATAACCATGCTTGATGAAATTTTAGAGTCGGCTACTGCTGTTACTTCAGATTCTGAAGATTACCGTGGTGAAGATGGTCTGCTCTATTGTGGAAAGTGTCATACGCCGAGAGAAGCCTATTTTCCGAAAGGAATTACATTGTTAGGTAAGAACCGTCATCCGATAGAATGCGTCTGCCGCCGCATGGAGCGTGAGCGGCAAGAAGCATTTTTTATAGAACAGAAACATCTCGGACTGGTACAAAGACTGAAAGCTGCTGGATTTTTGGATTTATCTATGCAGGATTGGAAGTTTGAAAATGATGCCGGTTGTAACCCACAGATGAAACTTGCTCGCCAATATGTAGAATATTGGACAGAGATGCAGAAAAAGAACACCGGACTTCTGATCTGGGGTGGTGTTGGTACCGGTAAAAGTTTCTTCGCGGGATGCATCGCCAATGCCTTGATGGAACGAGAAGTTCCTGTATGTATGACCAATTTCGCCCGGATTCTAAACGAACTGAATAATAGTTTTTCCGGACGAAATGAGGTAGTAGAGCGACTATGCCGATATCCGCTGCTCATCATTGATGACTTTGGGATGGAACGCGATACAAATTACGCTTTAGAACAGGTTTACAATATCATCGACAGTCGCTATCGGAGTAAAACCGCGTTCTGGAAATGTGCGTGCCGGTTTCCTGCTTTGGCACAAGCATCAGAAAAGACACCGCACAAGAAAAGCTAAACAACTTGAAATCGCTAATCGGTTAAAACTGATTATTAGAAAATTCACTCAGGAGGTATCCCCATGGGATTTGCACGCAAAGATGTTGAGCGAACGAAAATGAATGCCAAAAAATTCGTCCGCTATCAGGAAGGGGCTGAAAAATACAGTCTCGGTCTGACAAAATTTCAGGAATTGGCAAAAGAGGCCAAGGCGGTTTACAAAATCGACAAGGTGGCGTTGGTCAACTGTGAGATTTTCGAGCGGTATCTGGAATCCTTTCACCTTGCATAAAAATAAGCCGAGAAAAATCCCCCGGCTTTAGATTAATTATATGATGCTGCGCTGTAGAGCAGTATTGTAATGAGTAGTTGGTTTTATGCAGAAATCGATGGTGGTACTTTCTCCATCAGATCTTCCACATTACAGTTCAACGTCCTCGCAAGGCTGCACGGTACAACTCGTTCATCTTGTCAGCAAACTGTCGCACATCCATCTCGTGGTAGGGAGTATACAGCAGCCGCACCTCCGTGATTGGCACCGCTTGCTCGATCTCCGCAAAACGCAGACCAGTGAACCACTGGTAATAGGCAAGGGCCCAGCCTGTCCAGTATTCCGGGCTGCGGTCGTAGGCATACGAGGGTTTCTGCATGGGCACGGCTTCGCCCGCCTGCTCTAGTACAGCGCGGGCAAGTTCTACACCGGACAAGCCCACCAACACAGAACAATCCCCCTGCTCGAACCGGGCAGACAGTTCACTGGTCACAAACCACTGCCATGCCGTCTCCAACGGATAATGCAGATTGTTGACAAGATAATCCAACATCCGGGCAAGGTTTTTCTGCGCGGTGGCAAGGTAGCTTTTATCGTAAGCGCGAATCATTGGGCCTCATCTCCTCATCGAGAATCATGGTGATATAAAGGTCTCCCCTCTGACGGCGGTTGCGCTCCACGTCAAAATATTGGCGGCGGGCTGTCTGGTCACGGAAGGCCTTTTTCTTATACCATTCTTTAGAGTCTGCGGTCTCATAGCCGAGAAATTCCAGCGCAAAGGAAAAATAACTGTCATCTGCCCGGTAGCCAACGATGATATCAGCAGACTTGTAGTCGAGGTGAAAGTTTTTCAAAAGGTATTCTTTGGCTTCAGCGGCCAGCGGGGCAGAAGCATCAAATTCACGGTTTTCGAGCAGGATAGTCAGCCAGTGCAGCATGGTGTAATCGGGAGTATTCAAGTCCAGAATGGTCAGGCCATCGCATTCAATCCTGTACTGGTTGGCATAGCCGTTGTGGTCGATGCCAACACCCCACTCTTTGGCCATGTTGGGGTTCTCGGTGCAGTAAAAGCCAACACCATAGTCATTATACGGTTTTCCATAGCCGAACTTTGGCTTTTCAATAATGTGGTCCGAACCGTGGTAGATTATTTTTTCCATAGAATCACCTCTTTGACTTAAGTATACTCCTGAGGGAGTAGCTGCGCAAGGGCTTTCTATGAGAATTATGTTTGAAGAAGGAAATTTGATGCTTGACTTCCTGTCACACGGAAAGTATACTGGTACTGTGGAGGTATGAGAGCAGCTATGGCAAAGATGGGACGACCAAAATCCGAAAATGCAAAAAAGAAAACCTTGAGCATTCGGGTGGAGGATGCTCTGTATGAACGTATCTGCACTTATGCCGAACAACATCAACTGACTGTAACAGAAGTTGTCTTGCAGGGGCTGGACAAAGTTTTGTCCGACCTTGAATAGTATCAAGCCCTTCTTCTTTCGGGAAGGAGAATTGATATGGCAACGACACGAAAAGACCTGCGGGGGCGTACCCTGCGAAAAGGTGAGATGCAGCGCAGCTCCGATAA
>QWCK01010154.1_pt1 | contig 12616 bp, 12 predicted proteins | sample 1972571 | NCBI WGS metagenome assembly QWCK01 (sample SAMN09866710, study PRJNA288562) | Human gut metagenome isolate term2_stool, whole genome shotgun sequencing... | isolation source: gut | host: Homo sapiens | place: USA: California
CCACCCAGGTGGGGTCATACCGGACGACGCCGCTCTCCGTGACCCGGCACAGGATGCGGCCGTTCCACTCCACCGGGAGCAGGCCGTCCTCCTCCAGCGGCCGGGGCAGCAGCTCCCGCCGCCGCAGGGCGTAGGACAGTTCCTCGAAATAGGTTTCTTTGGTCATATGCGTTCTCCTTCACTACGGGCAAAATGCCCCTTTTAATCATCCTTTTGAGTCCCACGCTCGGGGACTCCATCATGCCATCTTTTCCACGAAAAATCTATTCAGCATATCAGACGAAAAAGTGTGTGCCCTTTTGGGCAGCAGCAACACCTCGCTGGCTGTGTGGCCAATGGATTATTGGTAAAGTTGAAAAACGCCCTTTTTCAATTTACTGGGCAACAAAAAGGCGTCGGCCTGATTGATATGCTTCCTCTATGAAGGACAGTGAAATAAAACACTGTCAACATGGAGAGAGCATATCAAACAAACCGGCGCACTGTTTTTTGTATATCATTTTTATCCCTTCAGCGCCCTGGCTGGCCTTCAAATAGGGCACTAAAGTGCGGCACGTTGGGCAAATACGAAAAACCCTGGGAAACTACCGCCATAACAGCCATTTCCCCTCGAAAATATCTTTTTTGGAGCAGGGCAATTTCAGGGGAAACAAAAAAAGCCACACCCTCTGATACTCTAAGCGTTCCTCTTAAAATATCCAGATCGGTGTGGCTTTATGATTTCCTGACTTCTTCTTGATAGCTAACTGGGGACTCCCGGGCTACTGCTTTGCCATACCCTTTTTGAGCTGTCTTATTTTTCACCACCGTTCATTTTAGGGACTGGCTTCTAATGGTTAGTTAATCTTTCCCCAACATAGCCATTCTCTGGATCCCGTCAGTAGGACTACCAGTGGGACGAAATCTCCTGGGCACACTCTCCCTTAAATATGGCCATCAGGGAAAGAATCGTATCATAGAGAAGGACAATCATAAATACGATCATACAGACAGCCTCGATGTAGTAAAAGGGAGCTACAGAGTAGTGTAGTATGTCGGACACAGCTCCGTTGGTCAGCTGACGATTGGCTCGGAAGAAGGTAGCATAGGTCATGATGCCTGCTAGCACTGTGGAGAGCAGATTACCCAGGAAGAAGGGAATAAACTTGCTGCGGCCTGGAAACCGCTCAATGAGTAAGGTCATGTGGATGTGGGTCTTATGTACCTGTCCGTAGGCAAAGGAGGCAAAAACCGTACACATCAGGGTAGACTGTGAGATCTCATAGGCGCCCAGTATTGATTGTCCGGTAAGCTTGTTCATCACCACATCCGCCACATTGAGCAACATTAGGAAGGCCACGCCCACAAAGCTAACCCATGCTACACCATTTGCAAATTTGTTTAGTGCCTGACCAAGTTTCTTCATCTTGTTTCCTCCCTATAGCCCAAGTAGATTAGGCACAACGGTTGCGATCTGCGGGAAGATGACTAGCAATGCAATAGCGACAAACAGGGTTCCGATAAAAGGCAGGACTCCTTTAAAAATCGTACCCAGCGACAGCTTTCGGTCGATACCTTTTACCACAAAGCAGCACATGCCTACCGGCGGAGAAATAGAGCCGAAATTCATGACCAAAATGACGTAGACACCAAACCAAATAGGATCAAATCCCAGTGCGGTAACAATTGGGAAGAAAATAGGAACGGTCATCATCATCATAGCCATAGCGTCCATGATCATACCCAAGAAGACATATATGAGAGTAATGAGCGCCAGGATGATATACTTGGATACGTGCATATTTTCAATCGTAGCTGCCAGAGTCATGGGCAGCTGGGTAATCGCCAGGAAGGAACTAAACACACTGGCGCCAATAACAATAAAGAATGTCATGGCGAAGGTGCCGGTACACTCCTTGATCGCATCCAACACATTATTCTTAGTAAAGGTACGGCCGGGAAAGATCATCATTAACATAGCCAGGAAGGAACCAATCGCAGCGGCCTGTGCCACAGAGAACCAGCCAGAGAACATGCCGCCTAACACTAACCCGAAAAGAATAACTACGCCTAATATTTCTTTGATAGAGAGGAAGCGTTCCTTCCAAGAGCACTTTGAGGTTGGGGGTGCAATGCCCGGGCACACCTTGCACCAAATCACCACAGTAATGATGCCCAAACCAGCCTGGAGTATGCCGGGCAGAATACCAGCCGAGAACAGTGCATTGACAGAGCTAGTTGTGAGCACAGCATACAGGATCATAGGTGTGCTGGGTGGGATCAAGATTCCTAATGTGCCGCCAAAAGCAATAGATCCAGTAGATAGACGGTCGTCATATCCATCCTTACGCATTTCGGGCAAAGAGACTGCCCCCATGGTAGCGCAAGTCGCGGGTGTGGAACCACAGATGGCGCCAAAGCCGGCGCAGGCGGCGATAGTAGCGCAGGCCAAGTTGCCCGGCACACGGGAGAGCCATTTCTTGGTAAAGTCGAACAAGCCCGACGACAGTCTGGCCCGGTAGGCAAAGCTGCCCATCAGGATAAACAAAGGTACGACGATCATGCTGTAACTGCCCGCCTGGGTAGAGGGGACAGTAGACAGCACCGAGATGGCTGCCTTGAAGTTTGTCATAATGGCAAACCCAAAGAAGCCAACGGCCATCAGAGCCATGCCGATATTCATACCCATGAAGATGAGTACCAGCAGGGCCACGATGCCAAGCAAACCTACGGTTGTTGCATCCACGAGAAAACCCTCCTATTCTTTCTTATTTGGCATCGTGCACGCCTCATTCGGCGTATTTGTCATACGCCTCTTGGCAGGCTTGGAAGTAGGCAAGAGCATCAAAGGTATCCGTGGAATATGCATCAGCCCAGCTGTCGGCATAGGTATCAGCCACCTGCTGGAAGCGGTTGTGATCCTCCTGAGATAATTCGGCTACGGCACAACCGGTAGCCAGTAGCTCCTGCATATTTTGGTCAGCGGTCTGATCCCACATTTCGGCAAACTTGAGGGATGCGTCCACACCAGACCATTCCTCAAACACGGCCTGGTACTCCGGGGGAAGGGAATTCCAGGTCTCCATGTTCATAATGGTAATAAAAGGTGCCTGGAACATCTGTATATCCACGATGGATTTTGTAATTTCATCCAGGCTGTAGTCCGCTACGCCAGTGGGCTCCAGGGCATAGCCTTGGATGTTGTTTTTGGAAAGATTGTCGTAAATGTCGTTGGGAGCCATGGAGATCACGTTACACCCCAGAGCCCCTAGCACCTCAGCGATGCCACCGCTGGGAGAGCGGACAGACAGACCTTTTAGATCGTCTAAAGACTCCACCTGGGTGTTGGTATAGACATAATTGACCGGATTGGGAAACATGACCAAAACCTTAAAGTCAGACCACTCGTCCCGCATCTCAGGAAACTGTTCCCACAGATCCCACAGTACACGTGTGCCCTGGACACAGCTCTGGACGCCTTGACCGGGCACCGCGATAACATCTGTGAGGGGGTACTGTCCATAATAAAAGGAGGTAAAGACCCATCCGATGTCACAGGCTCCGTCGGCAACCATATCCACTACATCTGCCGAAGATGCCAGAGTGCCTGAGCCATAGAGGTTGATCTCCACATGCCCGTTGGTCTTCTCCTCAATGTCGTCAAACATAGCCTGGAATTGATTCCCAATTGGCGTGTCTGCGGGGGTATGCATAGAGAAGGTCAAGCGATAGTGATCCTCTGTGGTTCCCTGCTTCTTCGGCACGCCACAGGAAGCCAGGGTAAACACCATAGCTGCGGTAAGAATTAGCGCGGATGTCCGTTTCATATATTTTCTCCTCTCTCAGCCGATCCACTAACGACGGGCGCCCCCAAAGAGTCCGCCCGCGCAGCGGGTTGACTTACTCGATGGTGAAGAGCACGGTGCCGGACTTGACCTTGTCACCGACAGAGACCAGGACGTCCTTGACAACTCCATCCTTTGGGCAGGGGATGGGCTGCTCCATTTTCATGGCCTCCATAGTGCCCAGGTTATCGCGGGCCTTTACGGTGTCGCCGGTGCTTTGATTTCCATAATAAGTTCCTCCCTTAATCAAATATCACTGTGCATCGTTTTTACACCATGCCTATGGTGGTGACGAAGATACCGGCGGCAATGGCGGAGGTGATGACGCCGGAGATATTGGCACCCATGGCCACCGGCAGGATGACGGCGAAGGGATTTTCATCCTGGGCGGCGTGCTGGGCCAGCTTGGCGGTGGTGGGCACGCAGGAAACGCCGGCGATGCCGATGGTGGGGTTAAAGTCCTCGCGCTTGGCTTTGTGCACCAAATACATGAGCCAGCCGCCCAGCAGGCCGCCCACCGCGGAGATAGCCAGGGCAAGAATCCCGATGACCAGAATAATGATCACAGTGGGATTGAGAATGGTGGAGGCCTCGCACAGCACCCCCAGGATCAGGCCCAGGAAGAAGGTGCCGAAATAGGAGAGGCCCTCCTCGAGCAGCTCCGTGTACTTGTTGATTTTGGCCTCCTTTACGGCCATGCCGATGAAGAAGGACAGCAGCAGGGGAGCGGCTACGGGCAGCAGCAGGCAGAGGACGGTACAGGTGATGATGATAAACAGGAATTTGGACTTTTGAGAGACCTCGGGAACCTCAACATACATGTCAATGCCGCGGTACTTTTTGGGCACCATCAGCTTGATGATGTAGGGATATCCGCCGTAAGTCAGGCTTAAGTACAGATATGCAATGATGGAGATGGGCACAAACAGCTCAGGAGCCATCATCAAAGAGGAAAAGAGTACCATGGGGCCATCCGCACCGCCGATCGTAGCCATAGCGGCAGACTGCTCCGGCGTCAGCCCAAAGGCCAGTACGCCCGCCGCCAGCGCGGCAAAGGTTCCCATTTCAGCAAAAATGGCGATAATCATGGAGCTCCAGGGCTTTGCCAGCAAAAAGCTGATCTCGCTCCGTGCTCCGATGCCCATGAAGACCAGACAGGCAATCAGACCGTTGGAAAAGGTCAGATTATAGATTGGCTGGAGAAAATTGACCTGCATGGCATCCACAATGGCCGAAGCATCGGAGACAAGCGGGTCCAGCAGCAGATTGCCGACGGTTCCGGAAGTAAGGAACATCATGCCGCAGTTCACCGCCATCATGCCGATTCCCATCGGAACCATGATCAGCGGCTCCAGCGTCCGCTTGAACCCCAGGCAGGCCAAAACAAAGCCGAATACAATGAGGACAATACGGGCCACCGCGATTACGGGTTCCACCGCAAAGAAGGTTCCGATGCCGGGAAACAGCTGCATAAAGAACTCCATGTTACGGCTCCCCCTCTCCGTCGTCCGTCTGGCCCGGGCGGCTGGTCAGCTTGCTGATACCCACGATGATGGCCACCACCAGCAGGGAAATCACCGCCGTCAGACCGTAGGTCATGGCTGTGTATGGAATAATACCCATATCTCGTTTCAACTCCTTACAGCGGCATATTCCCCCGGGGATGGGGCTGCCGCTCCTTATTGATCAGCAGCTCCAGCGCCTCCAGCAGCCGCGCCCTGGTCTCCGAGGGGCGGATGACCAGATCCACGAAGCCGCGGGAGGCCGCCATATATGGCGTGGCAAACTGCTCGGAATAGAGCTGAATTTTTTCCCGGCGGGCCGCTTTCGGATCCTCCGCCGCCTGGATCTCTTTACGGAAGACCACGTTGGCCGCGCCGGCCGCGCCCATGACCGCAATCTCCGCGGTGGGCCAGGCGTATACAAAATCCGCGCCCAAATCCTTGGAGCACATGGCCAGATAGGAGCCGCCATAGGCCTTGCGCAGCACCACGGTCAGCTTGGGCACCTCCGCCACCGAGTAGACATAGAGCAGCTTGGCTCCGTGGCGGATGATGCCGGCGTGCTCTTGGTCGGCGCCGGGCAGGAAGCCCGGTACATCCACCAGGTTGATCAGCGGAATTCCGAAGGCATCGCAGAGCTGGATGAAGCGGGCGGCCTTGTCTGAAGCGTTGATGTCCAGGCTTCCGCCCATAGAAAAGGGCTGATTGGCAATTACGCCCACGCTGTGCCCGCCCAGGCGGCCGAAGCAGGTGATAATGTTGTCGGCATAATAGGGCTGCAACTCCATTACGCTGTCTTCATCTAAAAGGATGCGGACAACATCGTGCATGTCATAGGGCAGGGAGGAGTCGTCGGGAATCACCGTGTCCAGCAGAGGCTGTAATTCCTCATGCTCGGTAAAATCCATTAGGGGGGGCCGAGCTCCTGCCTTGGAGGGGAGATAGCTGAGCAGGCATCGGACCGCTCCCAGGGCCTCCTCTTCGCTGCGCGCGGAAAGGTGTGCCACTCCAGACATAGTGGTATGGGTATCCGCTCCGCCCAGATCCTCCGCAGAGATCTCCTCGCCCGTGGTGGCCGCTACCACCGCGGGACCGGTGATAAACATCTGACTCTCCTTTTCCACCATGACAATCAGGTCCGTCAGGGCGGGGGAGTAGACCGCGCCGCCCGCGCAGGGACCCATGATGACGGAGATCTGCGGGATATGTCCGGAAGAGCAGGCGTTGCGGTAGAAAATCTGCCCATAGCCGGACAGGGCGTCCACCGCCTCCTGAATGCGGGCGCCGCCGGAGTCGCACAGGCCCACCACGGGGCAGCCCGCCTCCAGAGCCATGTCCATGATTTTGCAGATCTTGGCCGCGTGCATCTCGCCCAGAGACCCGCCCTGGGCGGTAAAGTCCTGAGCGTATACAAAAACCGTGCGCCCGTCGATCTTGCCGTAACCGGTAACCACGCCGTCGGCCGGGATGTCCTTATCCCCCATACCGAAGGCGGTACAGCGGTGGCGCACAAAGCGATCCACCTCTGTAAAAGTGCCGGTATCCATCAGCAATTCAATCCGTTCACGGGCCGTCCGCTTCCCCAGCGCGTGCTGCTTCTCCACCGCTTTAGGGCCGCCGCACCGCAGCACACGGGCCGAATGCGCGTCAAGCTGAGCCAGCTTTTCCGCCGTAGTCATTGTCCTCACTTCCTTTCACACAATTCCAGCAGGACACCGTGGGTAGCCTTGGGGTGGAGGAAGGCGATCCGGGCCCCGCCGGCGCCGTACCGCGGCGTCTGGTCAATGAGCCGGACGCCCTTTTCCTTCAACTCCGCCAGGGCGGCGTCAATGTCGTCCACCCGGATGGCGATGTGCTGAATGCCCTCGCCGTTCTTCTCAATGAAGCGGGCGATGGGGCCCTCCGGGGAGGTGCTCTCCAGCAGCTCCAGCTCACTGTCGCCGCAGGGCAGGAACGCAACAGTCACCTGCTGCTCCTGGACAACTTCCGTGCCCTTGCTGTGCAGGCCCAGCGTCTCCTCATACCACTTCACCGAAGCCGCCAGATCCTTGACCGCGATACCGACATGATCAACTCTTGTGCAATTCATAACCGGGACCTCCTCCACTGATTTGTGTTACAAATTCCTCCGCCCAACGATAGGGACTCTCTGTCCTGGACTGGAACCGCTCCAGGCTCTGAGCGAACATGGGGCTGTCCAGCAGGGGACGCAGCAGGCGCTGCTCGATGCCCTCCCGCACCAGGGTCAGAAGCTCGCTGCGCAGGCGCAAGGCGCGGCGGCGGGCCAGCTCTCCGTTCCCGTCCAGGAGGAGGTACTGGCGCTCCAGCTCCTCGCAGAGCTCCGTCACACCCGTGCCCTGAGAGGCCGAGACCAGGAGCACTGGCAGCGGGCGCTTCTCATCCTCTCCCAGCTCCAGCATGGCCCGCAGCTCATTGGCCGTTCGATCCGCGCCGGGCCGATCCGCCTTGTTGACCGCGAACAGGTCGCCGATCTCCAGAATACCGGCCTTGATGGCCTGCACATCGTCCCCCAATCCGGGGACATTCAGCACCAGCACCAGGTCGGCGATCTCCATGACCGCCACCTCGGACTGCCCTACGCCTACGGTTTCCAGCAAAATCAGGTCATAGCCGCAGGCGTCCAGTGCGTGGACCGCTCCCGCCGTGGCGGGCGACAGGCCGCCCAGCTGTCCCCGTGTGCCCATGGAGCGGATGAACACCCCGGTATCCAGGGTCAAATCCCCCATCCGCACCCGGTCGCCCAGGATGGCGCCGCCGGTAAAGGGACTCGTGGGATCCACCGCGATGATGCCAACGCGCAGGCCCTTGGCCCGCCAGCACTTGGTCAAGGCGTTGGTCAGCGTGCTCTTGCCCGCCCCTGGGGGACCGGTGATGCCAAAGATGCGGGCCCGCCCGGTGTGGGGCCAGAGTTGGGTGAGGACGGAGCGCGCCATTTCCCCACCCTGTTCGATGTGGCTGATCAGGCGGGCCACCGCGCGTTTATCACCCGTCCGGCCCCGCTCCAGCAGTGCTGCGAAGTTATCCGTCATCCCTGGCACCACAGTGATCCTGCAGGAACTTCACCGTCTCCGCAGTGGGTGTGCCAGGCGTAAAGACCTCGGACACACCGGCCTTTTTCAGCTCTGGAATATCATCTTCCGGGATGACGCCGCCGCCGAACACCAAAATACCGTCAGCCTCCTGCTCTTTCAGCAGCTCGATCACCCGTGGGAACAGATAGTTGTGGGCCCCGGAGAGCAGGGAGAGTCCTACCGCGTCCACGTCCTCGGACACAGCCGCCTCCACAATCTGCTCCGGTGTCTGGCGCAGGCCGGTGTAAATCACCTCAAAGCCGGCGTCACGCAGCGCCCGGGCCACTACCTTGGCTCCGCGGTCATGGCCGTCCAGGCCGGGCTTGGCAATCAGAACCCGGATCTTCTTTTCACTCATCTCAAAGCACCTCCATCGGACGGTATTCGCCGAACACCTTGCGCAGCTCGCCGCAGATTTCTCCTTCGGTGCAGTACACCCTGGCGCAGTCCAGAATATAGGGCATCAGGTTGTCGCTGCCCTCCGCCGCCGTGCGCAGGGCGTCCAGCCGCTGGCGCACCAGTACGTTGTCCCGGGCCGCCTTCATCTCCTGCAGCTTCTTGATCTGGTTGGCCGCCACCGAGGCGTCAATGTGCAGCAGCCCCTTGGCCGGCGGCTCCTCGATGGTGAACTTGTTGACGCCCACCACGATCTGCTCGCCGCTCTCCACCTGGCGCTGATACTGGTAAGAGCTCTCCGCGATCTCTCGCTGGATGTAGCCCTGCTCAATGGCCTTGACCGCTCCGCCCATGGCGTCGATCTTTTCGATGTACGCCTCGGCTGCGGCCTGGAGCTCGTCGGTCATGCGCTCCACATAGTAGCTGCCGCCCAGGGGATCAATGCTGTCAGCCACACCGCTTTCATAGGCAACAATCTGCTGGGTGCGCAGGGCGATCCGCACGGAGTCCTCCGTCGGGAGGGCCAGCGCCTCATCGCGGCTGTTGGTGTGCAGGGACTGGGTGCCCCCCAGCACAGCCGCCAATGTCTGGATGGCCACGCGCACAATGTTGTTGTCCGGCTGCTGTGCCGTAAGCGTGGAGCCGCCGGTCTGTGTGTGGAAGCGCAGCATCATGGAGCGGTCCTTTTTGGCATGGAAGCGCTCCTTCATGATTTTGGCCCACAGCCGGCGGGCCGCCCGGTATTTCGCGACCTCTTCCAGCAGATTGTTGTGTGCATTGAAGAAGAAGGAGAGCCGGCCGGCAAATTCGTCGATGTCCATCCCGGCCTCCAGCGCGGCCTCCACATAGGCGATGCCGTCGGCCAGGGTAAAGGCGATCTCCTGCGCCGCTGTGGAGCCGGCCTCCCGGATGTGGTAGCCGGAGATGGAAATGGTGTTCCACTTCGGCACGTTCTGGGAGCAGAATTCAAAGGTGTTCGTGATCAGACGCATGGAGGGCGCCGGTGGGAAAATGTATGTACCTCTGGCTGCGTACTCCTTGAGGATATCATTCTGGATAGTACCCTTGAGGGCGGAGGCCGGCACTCCCTGCTTCTCGGCGGCTGCAATATAGAAGGCCAGCAGAACTGCCGCGGGGGCGTTGATGGTCATGGAGGAGCTTACCTTGTCCAGGGGAATCCCCTGGAACAGCACCTCCATATCCGCCAGGGAGTCGATGGCCACTCCTACCTTACCCACCTCGCCATGGGCCATGGGGTCGTCCGAGTCATAGCCGATCTGCGTCGGGAGATCAAAGGCGATGGACAGGCCCGTCTGCCCCTGCTCCAACAGATAGCGGTACCGCTTGTTGGACTCCTCCGCTGTGGCAAAGCCGGCATACTGCCGCATCGTCCAGAAGCGCCCGCGGTACATGGTGGGCTGGATTCCGCGGGTAAAAGGATACTGCCCGGGGTAGCCAAGCCGCTCCTCATAGCCGCCTGCGCCAAGCCGCTCCTCATAGCCGCCTGCCGCATCCTCCGGCGTGTAAAGCCGTTCTACCGGGATGCCGCTGGTGGTTTCAAAGACGGTTCGTCTCTCCGGGCCCTTCGTCAGTGCTTTTGCGACGGTTTCTGCTTCCCACTGTTCTTTTCCACTCATTGCATACAACTCCTTCTGCTCTTCATTTTGCCCCTGTATTCCCACAAGCAAATTCCTTCAAACCCGGCTGTCCGTTTGTGTACGGAGTAGATATGCCCTTTTACATAAATAAAAAGGTGGGGCATAAAGCTGACTTTATGCCCCACCTGGTGCTAAAATAAAGAAGCTTTCCAAGCTCCCAGATAATTCCGCAATCTTGGGCGGAAAAGAAAGATGTATTTCCCTGCTGTAATGCCTGACAACCCGGCTGTTTCTTTTGTTTTACCGGAGCTTCAAGATTGTGACCAGGCAGCCTTAACTATGAATAGTTAAGGTGGCTTTGCGTTCATTCTTCCCCCTATTTTGACCGGTGCAAAATCTCAACCTTTATAACCAAAATTTTTGCTTCATTACTTTTTTTGTTTGTAGAATATGCAGCATAGCTTTAACGGTCACGATTTCTCGCATTTAACTGCGTACCCAGCGCAAAAAGGTCTTGTGACAAATTCCCAACTGCCTGGCGGCCTCCCGCGCGGATAGAATTCCTGACTGCCAGGACTGCTTTATTTGTTCAAATTTTTCCGGCCGCGTCTTGGGGGGTACGCCAAACCGTACCCCCCTCTCCTTCGCTGCTGCTATCCCCTCGGCCTGTCGTTGCTTAATAAATTCACGTTCCGTCTGAGCTACATAAGAGAGCAGTTGAAGCACAATGTCTGCAATCAGTGTACCAGTTAGATCTCGTGTGCTGCGGGTATCCAGCAGCGGCATGTCCAGTACGACAATAAAGACCTGCTTTTCCTTGGTCAGGAGACGCCACTGGTACAGAATTTCGTTGTAGTTTCGTCCCAGACGGTCAATGCTCTTTACCACAAATACATCGCCAGCCTGAAGCCGGAGCAGCAGCCTTTGATAGTTGGGGCGGTCGAAGTCCTTTCCGGACTGTCTGTCGCAGTAGATATCCCTGTCCCTGATGCCAAAGGCCCGCAGCGCAATAAGCTGGCGTTCTTCATTTTGATGTTTGGAGGATACGCGCGCGTAACCATATATTTTTCCTGATTGCATAGAGGACCTCCATCTTAAGTGATACTTTTTATTATAGGAGGCGCAGGCTTTGCAAAACAGTGGAAATACTTTCAACTAAATTATGAACGACCCTACCCAGTCTGAACAAATAATCGTCATTCTTCAGACTGGGGTGTTTTGCTATGCACAAGCATAACAAAATTGGCCATGCGCCTCTTACAGCGGCACGGCCATGGGATGACAGCGCGTGGACCGGCGCCGTTTTTTGCGCCGGTCCACGGACTGTTTATGACATGCAAACCATTGTTATCCTGGAGTTATGGGCTTCATCTAAACCAGATACAGAGGCTTTGGTCGGATAAAATAGAGGTGAAAAAGACGATTCTGTTTGCGGAGCCCTGGCATCTGATGAGTGTACTTAGATGAGGAGGGGGGATTACCGGCAGGCAGGGCGGCAGATCCCCGCGGCACGGCTGCGGACTATCTCAGCAAGGGTTGGAGTGAGATAGAATCAGGGACCGAAAAATAAGAAACTAGGCAGTCAAAGCTGCCCCGGAGTTTCTTTCTTCAAATTACTCCACATGAAGCGGCATACTTCCCAATCGTCGTTACAGCCGAGGAGCAGCTTGCCTGGCGACTCTGTTGGACTGCGAAATCATAGAACATGTTCCGAAGCAAAAAAGACAGCGGTGCCCCTCTTGAATATCGTGTAACATCTCGCTCAGCAGCACAAGGGGTTCCGTGCCATGCAGAGCAGGAGGAGTGTGAAGCGCACATCCCACAGATGGAAACGGAACTGGAGGATCAGGAGGAAAACATTCAGGGAGTGGATCAGCTCTTGCAGGTCGTGGATCGTTACCTGAATATTCAAGAGTTGACGCCGGAAATTCTCCATGAGTTCGTGGAGCGCATCCTGGTGCATGAGCGTTCCGAAGGGCGGAAGAAAAAAGGATTGGGTCGATTTCTATTTTAACTGCATCGGCAACCTGGAGTAAAAATGCAGAGGGAGCACCTCAAGATACTCCCTCTGCTGAAAGATAAGAAAACATCTTTTCTTAAAGCCTGGGTTTTGCGGCGGGCGGATTATGCTATCGGCGGTAGGTGCGGGTGATGTGGGCCAGGCGGCCGGACACACTGGGGTTGAGGGCCTCCTGCCGTACCCG
>QWCK01008952.1_pt1 | contig 12612 bp, 10 predicted proteins | sample 1972571 | NCBI WGS metagenome assembly QWCK01 (sample SAMN09866710, study PRJNA288562) | Human gut metagenome isolate term2_stool, whole genome shotgun sequencing... | isolation source: gut | host: Homo sapiens | place: USA: California
AGTAGACAATACAGTGACTGAATATCAGTGGGCAGGAGATCTTCTCCTTTCTGAGAAAACTGACGGAAGAATCATCTGGTACTGTTATGACTCCCAGGCAAATCTGATTTCTGTTACTATCAGGGGAATCACCTATTTTTATGTACGAAATGTACAGGGTGACATCATTGCCCTTGTTGACGCAGATGGAAAAGTGGTAGTAAAATATACTTATGACAGCTGGGGAAAAGTGGTAGCTGTTACTGGTGAGCTGGCAGACACAGTAGGTGTTCAGAATCCATTCCGCTATAAGGGATATTATTATGATAATGAAACAGGTATGTATTATCTGAAAAGTAGATATTATGTTCCGGCTCTGAAGAGATTTATTTGTACAGACGAAATAAAATATACAGTAGCATCACCAAAGGACAGATCTTTTAAAAATCTATATGTATATTGTGACAATAATCCATATAGCAGAGAAGATCCAACAGGAAGATTTTGGACTGAAGTTGTTATAGGAGCAGCGATGAATGTAGTATCCTGTGGAATTGCAGCAAAAGTAACTGGTCAATCGTATACAGGATGGGACATTGCTGCTGCTGCTTTTTCAGGAGCTATAGCATCTCGCAGTGCTGTGTGGGGTGGAATTGCTAGTGCTATTTATGCTGGCTGGTCGGCTTGGAATAATGGAGGAACGATGCTTGAAATAGCGATTAATTCAGCAACAGCTTTTGTTGGAACTGCAGGGATAGGAAGTTTAGCTGGGGCTATAGGAGGAAAAGATTTGCCACGAATTCCAGAAAATACATTTAATGCTGTATATGGAACCGGTGGGAATTTAGTTTCTTCAAGTACAAATGCAGGAATAGTGCAAACACATCAATATAATCAGTATTCCAGAACAGATACACTTCATCCATATAAATCAGCAACCAGTAGATGTATAGGCGGTGGAAAGCGTTACAATCCAAGAACAGGAAAAACAAGTATATTTAAAATATTTCAGTCGAGTACAGGATTGATTTATTATGTATATAGTTGAATATACCTAAAAATGGATTGAATAAGTGTATTTAAAAATAATTTGTATGAAAATAGGAAAATTCTCTGACTACTTATAATGCGAAAAGCAATAGATAATAACCAGTGTGCCGACAAGTTGATTCTTGAAACAATCTTGCAGGATAAATTTTTTATTTCAAGGCGGAGGAAGGAGGCGTAGCGGTGGCTACGGCGACCGACGACAACGCAGCAAATGAAAAATCAGGCAAGTCTTGAGTCAGTTACTTATTTATTCGATGTACTGGAATTTGGCTGTATCAGAAAAAGGCGTTTAGATAAGTTATATAAAGAACTAGAGGGTGAGCAGAGTAGAAAACGGGGAGATGATTGGTATATGAGAAGCAATAAAATGAGAATAAAACAAACAAATTCGGAAGTGCTTTTGTTATTTGCTATAGTAGAATTTTTGGCATGGGGAATGTGGTTTTATACAAAAGAGAGCATAGGTATTATTATGGGTGTAAGCTTTATAATAATAATGTTGCCATCAGCGCTTATTACATTAAAAAGCGTTATTCTGACAGAAGATGGGTGCGAAGTAATTGCATTGTTTAGGAAAAAATCATATAAATGGAATGAATTGGAAATTATACGAAAAGATTGTTGGAGTTCTGGAGGACAGTATGCGACAAGGGTGGATGGAATTGTTTTTTCTGAAAAAAAAAGAGGAAAAAAAGGGAAGGTATATTCCAGTTATGAACTTTATTCGAATTATGTGCGGAGTTCTCGATTAGATTGTTTTTGTATTGTTTTTTGTGATAAAAGTGCAAAGATTAAATATATTATTAAAAATCATTTGGATAGAAGTGATGTATTTAAGAAACCATCCGAAAAAATACTTGAGCAATTATCTGAATGGGGCGTTGAAGTAGAGGAGGGAGAAAATCTTCGAAAAGAGAGAAAACAGAAAGGAAAGCAGAAAGTATATGATGAAATAGTTCGCATCCGAAAAGAACATAAGAAAAATAACTAGAGATGTAAAGAACGGTTGGTATTCCCCCACCGACCGTTCTTTTTATAGCAGCTTTTAAGGGAAAATAAGAGTATGGTTACAATATAATAAAAAAGAGCGTGATTATGGCGAAGTATAAGAATTGGTATTTGGCTGGAGAATCGGGAATGAAGGATGAGAGAAAAAAATTAAAATTAATTATATTACAATGCATAGCTGTGATAACTGCAAATTTTATTACAATCTGGTATTTCGAAGAACTTTTTTTCAGGGGATTTTGGTATGTTATTTTTGCATCATTTATTTTAACTTTTATATATATCATACGGAGTTTTTGCTGTTTGAGAAAGATTCGTGTATTTTGGTTTGCGGCAATACCAGTTTTTCTATTTGGAATATATCTGGCATTTTTGTTTAATGATGGAATAAAAAAATTAAACTTTCAGGTATATAAGGAAAAAAGGACTGAAATTGTTCAGATGGTACAGAATAACCAGATAAAAATAAGGAAAGATATGGAATTAATCGAACTACCAGAAGATTATAAAAAATGTTCTTCAGGTGGAAATATGAAATTAATCTGTCTGAGAAAGAAAAGGGCTGGTATTATGTTACGGCAAAAGTCGGTGAGTAATTGAGAAAATGAAAGCGAAATATGTCTGGCGGTTCAAATTAGAATTAAGGAGAACAGAAATATGGATATACAAATACTAAATATTGCTGAACTGTTACTATTTGTTTTCATGATTTGTACTTGTATAAGGATATACAGACAAAAGAAACAAAAAGGAAAAATATCGTTAAAAACGTTAATTATGTTTTTGATAAACCTTATATTCTATGCTATGGTAACTGGAACTAATTATCATCGAACTCACCCGGGAGAGAGTAAATTTCAGGCAGGGATTACATATAATAATGTACGTATATTTATTTATAGTATTGTCTTTTGTTTAGGCCTGGCAATCATGAAGAAAATGAAAAAGCTTGCGTCAAAGTGGATTATAACATGGGCGATATTATGTACGGTATTTCTAATTGTAATGTCGTTTTGCGAAATAGAAAATGCATATGTGAGTTTTTCAACAGCAGATCAGGCAGAAAAGTATTATGGAATTGAAAAAAATAAAATAGATGAAATATATGGTGAAGATTCCATAGAGGTATTATATCTTGAAGATAGACAAATGAATAGTAAAATAATTTATAAAGAAGAAGGAGGGTGGAAATGTACATCACATTCTGAGATAAAATGTCTTTATAATAGGGCTGATTTTAAGAAAGATAATACAATTGTTGTGCGAGAATGTACGATAACCGGAGAACTGTATATCAGTGTTATTTGTGGAAAGAAAGATAATAAAGATTTCCAGATATCAGATACACAAAATACAATTTTTACAAAAAAAGAATTTGTAAATAAAAATGGAGAACAGATAAGTTATAATGGCTATCTTGGAAAAGAAAAACCAAAAAATTATGTGATTTACTTAGATGGCGAAGAGATATCTATAGACTGGAACGAAAGTGATATTATGATTGTTTGACAGGAACAAAGTTAAAGATGAATAAAGTTGATTATGAAGAGAACGATTGGCATTCCCCCACCGACCGTTTTTTTTGTACCCATTTTTAAGAAAAAGAGAGGTGAAAACTATGAAATACAGAATAATTACATTAATTGGTCTTGCCGGAAGTACTCTGGCAGTGTGTTTTGGAGGCTGGGATAAATTCCTGCAGACATTGCTTTTGTTTATGGCAATCGACTGGTTTACAGGAGGAATCCTTCTTCCGGCAGTATTTGGAAAAAGTCCGAAATCTGAAAACGGTGCACTGGAAAGCAGAGCAGGCTGGAAAGGGTTGTGCAGAAAAGGCATGACATTGTTGTATGTTCTCATTGCTTCCCGTCTGGATGCATTGATGGGGACAGAATATCTGAGAGATGCGGTATGCATTGGATTTATTGCAAATGAAGGTCTTTCTATCATAGAGAATGCGGGACTGATGGGTCTGCCTCTTCCGGAAAGCATTTGCCAGGCAATTGATGTACTGAAACGACATTCACAAAATACGATAGAAAAACAGACTTAGAAAAGATATATGATTTCAGCAGAAAGGAGCAGATTATGAATATAAATCAGCAGTATATATCAGAAAGAAACAGTTATTCGGGACAAATACCAAGATATATTGTAATCCACAATACGGACAATTACAGCACAGGTGCAGATGCCAGGGCTCATGCAATGGCACAGTATCATGGGAATTTTGATGGATATTCAGCTCATGTGTATGTGGATGATAAATCAGCATATCAGGCAATGCCATATAGCAGAGGCGCATGGCATGTAGGGGTGAATTATGGAGGAAGATTATTTGGAACAGTGAATAACCGTAATTCTGTAGGAATTGAAATGTGTGTGCAGGCCGGTTTTGATTATGATAAGGCATTTGCAAATACAGCAGAGGTGTGCAGACAGCTTATGTCGGAATTGAATATTCTGGCAGACAGAGTAGTACAGCACTATGATGTATGCGCCAAAAACTGTCCTTCCGCTATCCGTGCAAAAAATGACTGGAACCGTTTTAAAAAGCTGACTCAGGGAAAGGAAAAAGAGAATTCACCTTCAGGAGGAAAGGAAATAACGCTGACAGAAGAACTGCGAGTCATCTTTCCTGAATTATCCAGAGGATGTACGGGTACAGCTGTAAAGATGCTGCAGGTATTTTTGCAGGTGCAGGCAGATGGTATTTTCGGAACAGAAACAGAAAATGCGCTTCGTACATTTCAGAAGAATACGAATCAGTTGGCTGATGGAATTTGTGGCAAAAACAGCTGGACGGCAATTGCTGTACATATGAGAGAGAATACGTATGCAGGTTATTAATATTTGACAGAGTTTAATAAAATTCATTTTGTAAAGACAGTTGCTGTATAGCTTGACTGTGCCATATCTATTCGGAGAATCAAAAATGATCATATATAGTAAAAGAGTACTTGCGGTCAACTATAATTATGTTCAGGATTGACCATATATAATAAAAGAGTGATTGAGGTCAACAATAAACATAATTAGTGATGACCGTATATAATAAAAGAGTGATTGAGGTCAACAATAAACATAATTAGTGATGACCGTATATAATAAAAGAGCGATTGAGGTCAACGATAAACATAATTAGTGATGACCGTATATAATAAAAGAGCGATTGAGGTCAACAATAAACGTGATTAGTGATGACCGTATATAATAAAAGAGCGATTGAGGTCAACAATAAACGTGATTAATGATGACCGTATATAATAAAAGAGCAATTGCAGTCAACAATAAACATGTTCAGGATTGACCTCATATAATAAAAGTACAATCGCAGGTCAATTAAAATTTTGATTATAGTTGACCTGAAATGAAAATCAAAAAATAAAGTCAATACAAATAGTATTTTGGGTATCTTTCGTTCATGGTAATATTTCCTGAGATATGTCTTGCGCATTGATTGCTGCAAAAAATAAATTACTTTTCGCTAAGATGTAGAAAAGCCCATTTTTCTGTGATAAGATGATAAGGATTCGATAAACAATGACTGTTTTACGAACAGACATTTTTCAGAAGTCTGCGTTTTCGTATTCTGATCATCCTGATCATTCTGGGAATCGTGCCGGGGGTTATTGTAACATATACGATGCTTCATAACTATCAGAACCGGGCGGTTGCAATGCTTACAGAGACAGTGGGTGATCAGTGCGATATTTTATGTAATCTGATCATCAGGGAGAATTATCTCAATGATACAGATTCAGAGGTTGTAAACAGCAAGCTGGAACTGTTTTCCAATGTGTATAACGGACGTATCCTGCTGGCTGACAGAGATTTTAAGATAGTAAGTGATACCTTCCACACAGAGGAGGGAAAGACGCTTCTCAGTTCACTGGCTGTAGCCTGTCTGAAAGGAGAAGAGACAAGCAATTATGACGCCAGAAGTAAAGTACTGGAGCTTGCAGTTCCTGTACAGAGTCCGGATGTGCAGCAGCTTCAGGGCGTGATGCTGGTAAGTGTTTCGGCTGTTGATATTGCAGAAACACTGGCAGAGATGGAACAGAGAGGCGTGATGCTGATCGGAAGTATTGTTGTTCTTTCAGTATTTCTGGCATGGCTGCTCTCTACAATACTTGTAAAACCACTTGCAAGAGTGACGAAGGCCATTGAAGACCTGACAGATGGCATGCTGGATGAAGAAATCAGTGTTCCTGACTATACGGAGACAGAGCTGATCACAGATGCATTCAACAAGATGGTCAACCGCATGAAAATTCTTGATGAATCCAGGCAGGAGTTTGTATCCAATGTGTCCCATGAACTGAAGACACCCCTGACTTCCATGAAGGTTCTGGCAGATTCTCTGGTTGGACAGCAGGGCGTCCCGGAGGAACTGTATCAGGAGTTTATGAGTGATATTACTGCTGAGATCGACAGAGAGAATAAGATCATTACAGATCTGCTCTCGCTGGTAAAGATGGATAAGAAAGCAGCAGATGTAAACATCACCCATATGGATATCAATCAGCTTCTGGAGGATATCCTCAAGCGCTTGCGTCCCATTGCAGACAGGCGCAATATCGATCTGATCCTGGATTGCTTCCGACCTGTGGATGCAGATGTGGATGAGGTGAAGTTTACTCTTGCTGTCAGCAATCTGGTGGAGAATGGCATTAAATATAATGTGGATGATGGATGGGTGCGCGTGTCACTGGATGCAGACCATAAATATTTCTATATAACAGTGGCGGATTCCGGTATGGGAATCCCTGAGGACAGTATAGAAAGAATCTTTGAGCGTTTCTATCGTGTGGACAAGTCCCATTCCAAGGAAATCGGGGGAACCGGTCTGGGACTGGCGATCACCAAGAGTTCTGTTGCAATGCACCATGGAACGATCAAAGTATTCAGTAAAGAAGGAGAGGGAACTACATTCTCTGTGCGTATTCCTCTGTCTTATATACCGTCATAGGAGGTGCCATTGTGAAAAAGAAACTTTCAATCATTATAACAGCGTTAATACTAAGCATCCTTGCGACCGGGTGTTCTGTGGAGATACATGAAGATCCGGGTAAACAGGATGCCAAATATTATCTGTACGATATCAGCTCTGATGAAACTCAGCTTCAGAAGAAAAGCTACTCTCCGGAGGAGACAACTGCAGACTATATGCTTAAGGATATGATGCAGCGGATGAACAGCCAGCAGACAGATTCGCAGAACCGGGTCAGTCTGCTTCCTGAAGGAGTACAGATGAATTACAGTGTAGAAGAGGACGTGCTGGTGGTCAACTTTAACAGTCAGTACAGCAGCATGAGCCGCGCCAGGGAATTACTTGTGCGGACAGGTGTTGTGAAGACTTTCCTTCAGGTTCCGGGGATCAATTCTGTGCGTTTTACAATAGAAAATGAAGATCTGACAGATTCCAGGGGACAGGCTGTGGGAAATATGACTGCAGATACCTTTGCCGAGTTCACAGGAACTGAACCGGATGCCTATTGCAGCAATACCTTTACGCTTTATTTTACTGATAAGAGTGGTCAGAAGCTGGTAAAAGAACAGCGTACTGTGCGGTATAAACGCAGTATCCCCAAAGAGAGAATCGTTCTGGAACAGTTAATGAAGGGACCGCTGGAAAAAGGGCATTACCCCACAATTCCGGAGAATACGGAGGTTCTGAATGTGACCATAGCAGACAGGATCTGCTATGTGGCATTTGACGGAGTATTTTCTTCCTATGCGCTGGATGTATCGGAGAAAATACCGGTATATTCTGTGGTAAATTCGCTGCTGGATGCGCTGGATGCAGACAAAGTGCAGATTACGGTCGGCGGGAAGGACAGGCTGGATACCTTTGGTAAGAAGATGGAGCTGTATCATTTTTATGAAAGAAATGATAAGCTGGTAGTCAAGGAAAAAGAGTGATATTCATAAACGAAGAGGAGGCACAAAAGTGAGGAGACGCCCTGTGTGTATCCTGTGCATGCTTCTGGTTGTTTTTCTGTGTGTGACAGACTGGCTGGGATTTTCCCTGATAAGGGGGAATCCACTGCCACAGTCTGTGCAGACATGGATCAGAAAGCATCCGGAATCCACCATCTGCGGGGAGGTGGTCAGGTGCCGGGAGAATGAAGATTTTCAATCTGTATATCTTAGAAATACTTATCTTATTTACAATTCTGAAAAAGTTTCCATTGATAATATAAAGGTTTATTTAAAACAAAAAAAGAATCATAGCGGTAACAGTGATGTTGATAAACTTCTGGCAGGAAGTCTTGTTCTGGTGTCCGGAAAACTGGAAGAGGTGCAAAGCCCCACGAATCCGGGAGAGTTTGACAGCAAAGCATACTATGGCTGCCAGAGGATCTACTATGTGATGAAGAAAGGAAAGATAAAGAAGCAGTCGCAGAGTCATTCTGCATATGGGCAGTTCCTGATCGATATGCAGCAGAAATTTGCAGGTATTCTGGAGAAGACCTGTGGAATGGAAGCTGGAGCGTTTGAAGCAATCGTACTGGGAGATAAAACAAATCTGGATCCGGAGTTGAAAATGCGTTATCAGATGGCAGGAATTATACATATCCTGGCGATTTCGGGGCTCCATATCAGTCTTCTTGGAATGGGACTGTATAATCTGCTGAAAAAAATCGGTCTGGGTATCTGGCCGGCAGGCCTGCTGGCGCTGGTAATCATGCTTCAGTATGGGATGATGACCGGAGGGACTGTTTCAACTATGCGGGCAGTATGTATGTTTTTACTTTCTGTAGGTGCAAAGATCGCAGGACGGATTTATGATATGCCTACAGGAATGGCGGCTGCGGCGATCCTGATCCTTATGGAAAATCCGGCGTATCTGCTTGATGGAGGTTTTCTGCTGTCTTTTGGATCGGTGATTGGGATTGGCTGTGTCTGGCCAATGGTGCAGGAGGGGATGGATGTATTAAACCGGAAAAAACGAAGTAAGGTTAATGAGAAGGGAAAAATCAGAAATAAACTTCTGATGTCATTTCTGGCATCCGGAGTTGTGCAGCTTACCACACTTCCCATAGTGCTGTGGTTTTACGGAGAAGTGTCGGTGATGGGGATTTTTCTGAATCTGCTGGTGCTTCCTACTGTGGGGATTGTACTGGGAAGCGGAACTGCCGGTGCATTACTTGGATTAGTCACTGTCAGAGGCGCATTTCTGGCTGTTGTTCCGGGCAGGATTATTCTGAGAGGATATGAGTTTCTGACAGTGCTGCTGGGGCGACTTTCGTTTTGTACATGGATTGGCGGAAAGCCGGAAGTGTGGCAGATCGTTGGATATTATCTGGTTCTGGCAGCAGCGGTGTGGATATACAGAGCGGGTGTGAAGAAAAGTGAAAATGGTAAGATCTTTGCGTGGAAAATTCGGGCTGTATATGCAGGTATGGTATGCTTTGCAATTCTGCTGATCAGTTACAGACCGCATGAAAATTTCCGCATCGCCTGTCTGGATGTGGGACAGGGAGACGGAATTGTGGTGGAAATAGAAAACAGATGGAATATCCTGATCGACGGGGGCAGTACGAATAAGAATGAACTGGGAAAATATCAGCTGCTCCCATACTTGAAGAGCAGAGGGATTTCCAGACTGGACGGAATTTATGTTTCTCACACAGATGAAGATCATATCAGCGGGGTGCGGGAACTTCTGGAATTTGTTGAGAAAGATCTGACTTCTCTGCGCATAGAGAATCTGCTCCTGCCCAAATGGAGCGACATTCAGGAGAATAAAAATTATCGGGAGCTGACAGAGCTGGCAGAGTCAGCGGGAGTCCGGGTGCTTACTGTGAAAGCAGGAGATGAGATCAGATATGGAACTGTCAGACTGAAGGTTCTGTGGCCGGAGTCCACAGCATCAGGGAAGGAAGTAAATGAAGATGCGATGGTTCTGGAAATGATAAGCAAAGATTTCAAAGGGCTTTTTACCGGAGATATCGGGATGGTGACAGAAGAAAAACTGATACAGAATGGGTGTCTTGAAGATGTGGACTTCCTGAAAACTGCTCATCACGGTTCCAGATATTCTACAGGAGCAGAGTTTCTGAAAATCGTCAGACCGGAACTGGCTGTTGTTTCCTGTTCTGCAACAAACACATACGGGCATCCGTCGCCGGATACGCTGGAACGGCTGAAGAAGAGTGGAAGCAGAGTGCTGATCACCAGAGACTGTGGGGCGGTTACAATAGTCAATGGAAAATCTGTTTCTGCCTTTAACCGAATCAAGTAAGACCCCTGTGGAGATGTGAAAAGCAATAAGCAGTAGGATTTTCAAAGTGGTTACGTTCACAGTAACTCAAAGCAAACAATGTTGTCATAATTATATACAGGTGTCTTGACACCTGTATATCCGGGGAGTATAATTGCACAGACAAACGAAAATCAGGCATGATGTGAGGAAAGAAAGATGAAAGAACATTATGATGTCATTATTGTGGGAACAGGGGCAGCCGGACTGTACTGTGCACTGAACCTTCCGGAGAAAATGAAAATCCTGCTTATCACCAAGCAGGAGGCAGACCAGTCAGATTCATTCCTGGCACAGGGCGGAATCTGTATGCTGCGCGGCGAAGATGACTATGAAAATTATTTTGAAGATACCATGCGGGCAGGACATTATGAGAATAATAAACGGGCAGTAGATCTGATGATCCGCAGTTCCAATGATATTATCAGAGATCTTCTGCGTTATCATGTGGATTTTGCAAGGGATGGCCTGGGAAATCTGGCATTTACCAGAGAGGGAGCACATTCCCAGCCAAGAATTCTTTTTCATGAGGATATTACAGGAAAAGAAATCACACAGACTCTCTTAACGGCTGCAAAAATAAAAGAAAATATTGAAATTTGTGAATATATGACTATGGTAGACCTGATCTCCAAAGACAATACAGTCTGCGGAATCATTGCAATGGACCGGAATGACCAGGCATTTCCTGTTTATTCTCAGTATGTGGTTCTTGCCTGCGGCGGAATCGGCGGGCTTTTTAAAAACTCTACCAACTTTTCGCATATTGCGGGAGATGGTGTGGGAATTGCAATGAAGCACCATGTGGAAATGGAAAATCTGGACTATATCCAGATTCATCCGACAACTCTCTATTCAAAGAAACCCGGACGGCGTTTCCTGGTTTCAGAATCAGTCAGAGGAGAAGGTGCTCTTCTGTATGATAAGAACGGACAGCGTTTTACAAACGAATTACAGCCGAGAGATCTGCTGAGCCAGAAGATTTTTGCCCAGATGGAAAAGGATGGAACAGAGTTTGTATGGGAAGATATGCGCCCTCTGGGAGAGAAAACAATTCTGGAACATTTTCCTCATATTTATGAACAATGCGTGGAAGAAGGTTTTGATCCGAGAAAAGAGCCAATCCCGGTTGTTCCGGCACAGCATTATTTTATGGGTGGAATCAAGGTAAATCTGGGAAGCAAAACTTCCATGAAGGGACTTTATGCCTGTGGAGAGACAAGCTGTAATGGCGTCCATGGAAGAAACCGTCTGGCAAGTAATTCTCTTCTGGAATCTCTGGTCTTTGCAAGAAAGGCTGCAGATGATATGATATTTGGACAGACACCGGAATATGTGCGGGCAGATGCAATTGATATGAATATGTATGAAAGCAGAGAAGAACTGCTTAATGCCTGCCACGAAACCGTATTAAAAGAGATTGAAAGGATGAAAAAAAGTCATGAATAGTATTACAATGAAAATGCAGGCAGACAAGCTGATCCGTATGGCGCTTCAGGAGGACATTACCAGTGAGGATGTTTCCACGAATGCAGTGATGCGAAGCGCAGTAAAAGGAACCGTAGATCTGATCGCAAAGGAAGACGGAATCATTGCCGGACTGGATGTATATGCGAGAGTATTCCAGATTCTGGATGAGAAAACAGAGATCAGTTTCAACTTTAAAGACGGTGAGGCAGTAAAGAAGGGCGATCTTCTTGGAACAGTAACAGGAGATATCCGGGTGCTTCTTTCCGGAGAGAGAGTTGCCCTGAATTATCTCCAGAGAATGAGTGGTATCGCTACTTATACAAAACAGGTTTCAAAGCTTCTGGAAGGAAGTAAGGTAACACTTCTGGACACCAGAAAGACAACTCCGAACTGTCGTGTTTTTGAAAAATATGCTGTACGTATAGGCGGCGGATGCAACCACAGATATAATCTTTCTGACGGAGTACTGCTTAAGGATAATCATATCGGAGCAGCCGGAAGCGTAGCGAAAGCAGTGGCCATGGCAAAAGAATATGCACCATTTGTCCGTAAGATCGAGATTGAAGTAGAGACTATGGAACAGGTAAAAGAAGCAGTAGAAGCAGGAGCAGATATCATTATGCTTGACAATATGACACCGGAAATGATGAAAGAAGCAGTAGAGCTTATCGCAGGCCGGGCACAGACAGAATGCTCCGGAAATATCACAAAGGAAAATATCGCCAAAATCCTGGAAACAGGTGTGGATTTTGTTTCCAGCGGTGCACTGACACATTCTGCTCCAATCCTTGACATTTCCATGAAGAATCTTCATGCAATATAATAACATGGCAGCG
>QWCK01004934.1_pt1 | contig 12605 bp, 8 predicted proteins | sample 1972571 | NCBI WGS metagenome assembly QWCK01 (sample SAMN09866710, study PRJNA288562) | Human gut metagenome isolate term2_stool, whole genome shotgun sequencing... | isolation source: gut | host: Homo sapiens | place: USA: California
TTTATTTTGTCCTTGACATTGGGTCCATTTTACTATTTATCGATGCAAGTAGTGAGTTTGTGAAAGTCACGAATAATAACAAGCTAACGGATGCTAATATAGAAAATATTATAAAAGTATATACTAATCGTGAAGAAAAAGAATACTTTTCATGTCTAGCAGCATATGCTCAAATAAAAGAGCAAGGCTTTAATCTATCTGTATCTACATATGTAGAAAAAAAGACACTAGAGAAAAAGTCGATATTGTAAAGCTAAACTCCCAAATAAAAGAAATAGTTGCTCGTGAGCAAGTCCTCCGCGATGAAATAGATAAAATAATCGCTGAAATAGAGGTGGAGCATGAGTAAACTCGATGAATTGATTAAGAAATATTGCCCTGATGGAGTTGAGTATAAATCGCTTGGCAAACTAGGAAAATTTTATGGTGGTCTTACAGGAAAATCAAAAGGGGATTTCTCAAATGGAAATGGAAAATTTATAACATATCGTAATGTATATTCTAATCCAGCTTTGAAAATTGATATTGATGATAGAGTAAAAATTGCAGAGGGTGAAAGACAAAATACTTTACAATTTGGCGGAGGATATAAGTAAATACAAATTAATGTTTAAGGTCAACCTGCGGTTGACCTTATCGTTCATTAATTTTTTATATCCCTATGTTTTAAAAATACGCTATATTTTTGTTTTAACAAATAGCTGTAAATCAGATTGCTGACTGTTACAGACCTATGGCGTCCGCCTGTGCAGCCGATGGCTATTACCAAGTGATTTTTACCTTCTTTGATATACATTGGGATTAGGAAATCAAGCATATCTTCCAGTTTTTTTATGAATTCTATGCTAGTTTCGTTATTCATCACATAATCTTGCACATCTTGGTCATTTCCTGTGTGATGTCGCATTTCTATGACGTAGTATGGGTTTGGCATAAATCTTACATCAAAAACCAAGTCGGCGTCAATCGGAATACCATATTTGAAACCAAAGGATACTATTGTTATCATAAGCTCTTTATTTTTAATGTCATCGTTAAATAGTGACATTATTTCGCCACGCAAATCTATCGGCAAAAAGTTGCTGGTGTCTACGATATAATCCGCTTTTTTTCTGATATCTGCAAGCAAGGTTTTTTCTTTAAATATGCCTTGAAGTATGTCGTCTCCATTTGAAAGTGGGTGTCTTCTTCTTGACATTTTATATCTTTTGACGATTGTTTCATCGCTGGACTCTAGGAATATAATTTGATAGTCAAAGCCGCTTTCTTCTAGGAAATTTAATGCGTTATTGATTTCTTCCAAGAATTGATATCCTCTAATATCTACTCCTAATGCTATTTTATTCAGCGTGCCTTTTGAGTCGGCACTGAGGGTTACCATCTTAGGTATAATTTCCGGAGGCAGGTTATCAATGCAGTAGTAGCCCATATCCTCCATTACGTTCATTGCCTCACTTTTACCTGAGCCGGACATTCCGGTGATAATTACAATTTTCATTTTTTCTCCAAATTTTTTAAATTTATTTAATAATGTTAACTACTTTATCTAAATCTAATCCTGAGGCTAATATTCTTTTTATTGCTCCGTCTACTTTTCCTACATTTTGAGCTAAGTGTGCATCAGAAGATAGTATAAATTTTAAATCGTAATCTTTTATTTTTAGCAGCTGTTCTAGGGTTAGATTGTGATGTCGTTCGTTAATTTCTAAAATTGTATTAGTTTCCATGGCTATTTTTGCGACTTCTTCTATAGCTACATCGCCTTTATCACCGGGATGAGCAAGTATAAATAAATCGTTGTTTTTCATGGCATTTATAAGTGCTCTTGTGTTATATTCCACTTGGGTGAATTTTAATGGTTTTAAATAATTACCAATCAGGTTTGTACCACTTCTTAGGCTATATATTTTTGACCCGAAATGGTAGCCTGCTATGACGTAATCGACTAATGAGGCTATATGTTCGTCTAAATCTATATTGCCTTTGTCATCAAGTATATTGCACTCTGTGCCCATTAATATTTCTATATTTTTATATTTTTCTTTTAGTGCATCTATTTCAGCTCTTATTTTAGCATAATTATCATACTTTACTCCGAAATAATAATGCTTGTAGCCATGGTCGCTTATCCCGATGGTTTTTAGACCTCTTGCTATTGCGATTTTTACATTGTCTTCGATGGTCGATTTTCCATCGCTATAGTAGGTATGTGTGTGGTAGTCTGCATATATTTTAAACAATAATTTCACCTCTTCTTTTAATTATTATACCCCAATATTATATTGCACACAATTAAAAATAATTTATATTATTATTGCAATTTAAGTAAAAATTTTGAATATTGAATTTATATCTAACGTGTGCTATAATCATTTATAACCTTATTAAATAATTGAGGAGTAATACTTATGAAAAAACATATTCTTACTATTGCTGCGGGCAGCCTTAAATCAAGTGCAAGTAAGGGTGGATGTGGCGAATGCCAAACATCTTGCCAGTCAGCATGCAAAACATCTTGCACTGTAGCTAATCAGCAGTGCGAAAGAACAAAATAATTTTATAACGAAGTCGCTATCGTTTTGATGCGGCTTTTTTATTTAAAATTAAGCTTATAAAAATTAATAAACTTGGGTATAATATATAGTGTTTTTTTAAAATATAACGTAAGATTTTATGCGTTCATTTTCGACTTTTATTATTAACGGAGATGTGTATGTTTGACAATTATAGTGTAGGTATAGACATCGGTTCAACTACTGTAAAATTCGTAGTGATGGACGAAAAAAATAACATATTATTTTCAAGATATGAAAGACATCATGCTAATATAAACAAAACTTTGCTGGCTTTGGCTGACGAAGCTTTTTCGCAGCTATCTGACGTAAAAATAACTGTAGCCATTACAGGCTCAGGTGGTATGTCGCTGGCAAAAAGTATCGATGTTGATTTTGTGCAGGAGGTTATTGCATCTACTGAAGCAATCAAAGCATTTGAACCAAGGACTGATGTTGCAATAGAATTAGGCGGAGAAGATGCAAAGATTACTTATTTTTCTGACGGTATTGAGCAGAAAATGAACGGGACTTGTGCAGGTGGTACTGGTTCTTTTATAGACCAAATGGCTAGTCTATTAAAGACTGATGCAACAGGTCTTAATGAGCTTGCAAAAAATCATACAACTATTTATCCTATAGCTGCAAGATGTGGTGTTTTTGCTAAAACTGACGTACAGCCTTTACTAAATGAAGGGGTAAAAAAAGAAGATATAGCTGCGTCTATTTTACAAGCTGTTGTTATACAAACAATTAGCGGACTTGCTTGCGGTATGCCTATAAGAGGAAATGTTGCTTTTTTAGGTGGGCCTTTATATTATTTATCAGAGCTGATACAAAGATTTATAGAAACCTTAAAGCTCTCAGAAGAAGAAATAATATTCCCTGAAAACTCTCAGCTTTTTGTGGCTATTGGTGCAGCACTTCTTTCTCGTGCAACACACGTAATTAAGTTAAGCTCTTTAATTCATTCCATAAAAAATGTAAAACCTGAACAGCTTGCTGAAACAAAAACATTAAGACCTTTATTCAAAGATAAAGAGGAATATGATGAATTTGTTGCAAGGCATGATAAGGACAAGGTTGCAAGAGCAGATTTAAGTGCATACAGTGGCAATTGCTACTTAGGTATTGATGCCGGCTCTACTACTACTAAATTAGCACTTATAAGTGAAGACGGCAAACTTTTGTGGACGCATTATGCAAGTAATAATGGTTCTCCGCTAAAATCTACAATAGATGCTCTAAAAAAAATGTACTCACAAATGCCAAAAACTGCAAAGGTAGTCTATGCTACTGTAACAGGCTATGGAGAGGGCTTATTACAAAAAGCTTTAAAAGTGGATTTTGGTCAAATAGAAACAGTTGCCCACTATACGGCTGCGGACTTTTTCTTAAATGGTGTTGATTTCATACTTGACATCGGCGGTCAAGATATGAAGTGCCTAAAGATTAAAAATGGTACAATCAATTCTATTTTATTAAATGAAGCTTGTTCATCGGGTTGTGGCTCTTTCTTAGATACTTTTGCAGTATCATTGAATATGCCGATAAATGAATTCGTAGATGCCGCTGTAAAATCCACTTCACCGGTAGATTTAGGCTCAAGATGCACTGTATTTATGAACTCTAAGGTTAAGCAATCTCAAAAAGAAGGGGCAGATGTATCAGATATAAGCAGTGGACTTTGCTATTCTGTAATAAAAAATGCTTTATACAAGGTTATAAAGCTTAAAAATAAAGACGAATTAGGACAAAAAATTGTAGTACAAGGTGGCACATTCTATAATGACGCAGTGCTTAGAGCCTTTGAGCTTTTATCTGAAAGAGAAGTAATAAGACCTGATATTGCAGGGATTATGGGAGCTTTTGGCTGTGCTATTATTTCTAAAAAAAGATATGAAGAGGGCTATCAAACTCAGCTACTAGGGCTTGACCAGCTTGAGGACTTCAATATTCAAAATACAACAGCTAGATGTGGTAAATGCTCAAATAATTGTCTATTGACTATCAATAAATTTGCAGGTGGAGAAAAATTTATCTCAGGCAACAGATGCGAAAGAGGTCTTGGCAATTTAGCGCAAAAAAATGACTTGCCAAATTTATTTGATTATAAATATAAAAAATTATTTGGATATAAATCATTGGGTGATAAGGCAATCAGAGGTAAAATCGGCATACCAAGAGTGTTAAATATGTATGAAAACTATCCTCTATGGCACACATTTTTTACACACCTTGGGTTTGATGTAGTTTTATCAGATGAAAGCAGTCTTGAAATATATAAAAGCGGTATAGAGACTATACCATCTGAGTCAGCTTGCCTGCCTGCAAAGATGTCTCACGGACATATTATGAATTTGGTAAATAAAGATATCAAGACGATTTTTTATCCATCAGTTGTATATGAAAACAAAGAGGATGAAATAAATGCTACAAACAGCTACAACTGCCCGATAGTTATTTCATATCCCGAAGTTATAAAAAATAATGTAGATGTACTTGATGAAAAGAAAATTAAATTTTACAATCCATTTTTGACCTTAGACAATGATGATGCGGTCGTGAAAGTTTTGTATAAAATGTTATCTAAGGATTATAATATATCTAAGTCTGATGTATCTGATGCGTATTTATTCGCAAAGGGTCAATACAATAGCTTTAAGAAAGACATTAGAAATAAGGGAGAAGAAATCCTTAAATATATAGCAGATAACAATATAAAAGGCATAGTATTGGCCGGCAGACCTTATCACCTAGACCCACACATAAATCACGGTATACCTGATGTAATAACTTCATTGGGTATGGCAGTACTTACTGAGGATTCAGTGGCTCATTTATCAAATGAAGATAAAAAGCTGAGGGTAATAAATCAGTGGACTTACCATTCAAGATTATATAGAGCGGCTAATTTTGTAGCAAAACAAAATAATTTGGAGCTAGTGCAGTTAAATTCATTCGGTTGTGGACTGGACGCAGTTACTACAGACCAAGTTGATGAAATAATGGCTCAAAATAATAAAATTTATACCTCATTAAAGATAGACGAAGTTAGCAACCTAGGTGCGGTAAAGATAAGATTAAGGTCTTTAAAAGCCAGCATGATAGAAAGAGATAAAAATCATGTGGTTTCTAAAAAACTTTACGAAACTAAACCAAGAATAGTTTTCACTAAAAAAATGAAAAAAGAGCATACTATACTTTGTCCGCAGATGGCTCCTATACATTTTGAGTTACTTGAAAGTGTGTTTAACTACAGCGGATACAAACTTGCGTTGTTAAGAGACGAAGAGGGTGCAATTGACGAAGGACTAAAATTTGTAAACAATGACGCTTGTTTTCCATCTATTATAGTAATAGGTCAGATAATAAAAGCATTAAAAAGCGGTAGGTATGACCTTGAAAATACATCGGTATTAATGTCTCAAACAGGTGGTGGCTGTAGAGCGACAAATTATATTGCATTTTTAAGAAAGGCTCTAAAGGACTCAGGCTTTGAAAATATACCTGTAATTTCTATAAATCCTAAAGGCTTTGAAAAAAATCCGGGCTTTACTTTTGACATACCGCTATTAAAAAGAGCTTTGCAGGCTCTTATATATGGCGATTTGCTGATGAATGTACTTTTAGCAACTAGACCCTACGAAAAGGTAGAGGGCTCTGCAAATGAACTATATGAAAAAACTCTTGCTTATCTAAAAAAAGATTTGGAATTTTATGAAAAAAAGACCTTTGTCAAAAATATTTATAGAATAGTAAGCGACTTTGACAATCTTGAAAGATACAACATTAAAAAACCAAAAGTTGGACTAGTCGGAGAAATATTGGTAAAATTTCATCCTACTGCAAATAACAACGCTGTAGGCATAGTAGAGGCTGAGGGTGCTCAGGCAATATTACCGTCCTTGCTGGATTTTGTACTATACGGAATGTATAATACAAAATTCAACTATGAAAATCTTGGAGCACCAAAAAAATCATATATAATCAATATGCTGCTACTTGGTTACCTAGAATATTACAGATATCATTTAAAGTATGCACTAAAACGCTCAGAGCATTTCCAAGGTCAAGAAAGTATATTCAAAATTGCAAAGGGAGCAGAAACCGTAATGTCACTTGGCAATCAGACAGGTGAGGGTTGGTTTTTAACCGGTGAAATGATAGAGCTCATAAACAGCGGAGTTAAAAATATTGTTTGTATGCAGCCGTTTGCTTGCTTGCCAAACCATGTAGTAGGCAAGGGCATGATGAAGAGACTTAAAAAAATCTATCCCGGCACAAATATTGTACCGATAGATTATGACCCGGGTGCATCAGAGGTAAATCAGCTCAACAGGATTAAACTTATGATAAGCAGGGCATTTGAAAACTTTAAGGAAGAAAATAAATATGTTTCCGGTTTTGAAAAAAATTATGTTGGTCTGTTAAGTATGCAAGGTGTCAAGGTTGCGTTAAATAAGTCAGGACTAAAAAAACAAAAACAAAACCAGTATTAAATACAACAACTTGAAAAGTAAAATAATATTTTATTTAAAAGTAAGACATTGGGGGCGGAGCGGGTGTTACATTTATGGAGACACCAACTCCGTCCCCATGTCGCATAAAAAACTTTTCATTATATATTAATTATTCTTGAAAAATAGTTAAAAACATATTATACTTTATACCTGTAACAAAAATATAAAAAGGCGGTGAATTTATTGCAAGATGCTAAAAGACAAGCTTTTATAAGGCTATCACTTATATCTTTAGTGATGATTTTGTTCTTATCCGGAGCATTTTATTTTAAAAATATTATAATTAAGATTATTTTTGCAATTATTGGTGGTGCTTTAGCAGCACTGTTGATACGCATACTTATTGCGTATAAAAGAAAAAAATTATATTTTGACGGAAAGGTAATTTCAGTTACTAAGCCAAAAAGAAAAATTTTAGGAAAATATTCTATAGTTATAAAAAAAGGTAAGGTATCTAAGAAATTTTACGCATATACAGACCCAAAATTTACTTTGGGCAAAGATTATGTAGTAGTATATGAAGAAAAATCTCTGATAATCATGGACTCTCAAGAGGCTAAGTTCCAAATGATGGGACAAGGAGCTATTGGAAAAAATCCTAAATATAGAATGTAATAAAAAATCTCTAATTTAATAGAATTTGGAGGGGAAAATGGATAAAAAGTTAAATGTCGCAGTCGTAGGAGCTACCGGAGTTGTCGGCTCTACCTTTGTTAAAGTTTTACAAGAAGTGAAATTCCCTATAAATAATATTTATTTTTTTGCCTCAGCAAAATCAGCCGGAAAAAAAATTAATTTCAACGGAAAAACCTACGAAGTAGAAGAACTTACAGAAAATTCCTTTGACAGAGACTTGGATTTAGCGTTATTTTCTGCGGGCGGAGACACCAGCAAGAAATTTGCACCTATTGCAGCAAGTAAGGGCATATTAGTTGTAGATAACTCCAGTGCATTTCGCATGGATAAGGAGGTTGCATTAATAGTACCGGAAATTAATAGCGATGACGTTAAAAAATATCCATCAAAAATTATTGCAAATCCAAATTGTTCTACAATACAATCAGTTTTACCATTAAAGGTATTAGACGAAAAATATAAAATAAAAAGAATAGTTTACTCTACCTATCAGGCAGTTTCAGGAGCAGGTAAAAAAGGCTTGGATGATTTTGAAAGAACAATGAAAGGTGAAACACCACAATGCTTTGCTCATCCAATATTTAACAACTGCCTACCTCACATAGATGTTTTTCTAGATAATGGCTACACAAAAGAAGAAGAAAAAATGATTAATGAAACTAGAAAAATACTTGGTAGAGGAGAAGACTTAAAAATAACTGCCACTACAGTCAGAGTACCGGTAGAAAATTCTCATAGCGTCAGCATAAATCTTGAATTTGAAAAAGATTTTGATTTAAAACAAATATATGAAGATTTAAAAACAGTAGAAGGGCTTGTAATAATGGATGACGTTAAAAATAATGTCTATCCAATAGCCACAAAAGCAACCGGTACAGACGATGTATATGTAGGCAGAATAAGAAGAGATTTTTCACTACCAAGCGGACTAAATATGTGGACAGTAGCAGACAATATAAGGCGTGGTGCTGCAAGTAATGCAATCTTTATAGCTAGAAAATATTTTGGTGTATAATTTAATATAGCAAATATAAAATAAAATGGTTGATTATCAAATTTGATAGCCAACCATTTTTTGTAGGTTTATAAACAAGTTTCACAAATCCGCTTGTATTAAGACAGTTAGAAACGTATAATAAATACAGAATAATAAGGAGGCTTAAATTTATGTCTGATAAAGGTGAAATAGTTGTTATAAATCAAGAATTTCCTGCAAATAAGATATAACAATAATCACCGATAAAAAATCTTACAAAAAGCAAAACAGCTCCTTTTCACTTTACAAAGGGAGCTGTTTTGTTTTATTTATTTAATTTAGTTGTAATTTGTATCAATTCATACATTTTCTTTTCGATTTCTTCTTGATTTTTTATTGACTCCATTACGCAGCCTTTATAGGAGCGGATAAAATATCGTTGTTGATGCCTTTAACGGCGGAGCATACTGCAAGTAGGATATATCTATGCAATATCTGTTTTCGTCTACCATTTTTGATACACCCTCTAGCTGTCCTATGGCAATATTTAGCGTTCTACGAATTTTTTATAATCCGCTTTCGTTTAGGCAATCTCGTTTATTTCTATTACTTCGTAGCCTGCGTCTGTTACAGCGTTCTTTATGGTTTCATCAGAGATTTGGTTATTTGACTCTATAACTGCATTTTTGTCGTCAAGGCTTACTGTTACGTTTGCGTTTTCGTCTAATTTTTTAAGGACTTTTTCTACGGTTGCTTGGCAATGTCCGCACATCATACCTTCGATTTTAACTAGTTTTTTCATTTGTTTTTCCTCCATTTTGTTTGAAATTTCTATATTTTTATCAAAGACAATCATATTTACTTCGCTATGATTATCTGAATTAACATAAGTTTTATTTAAAATTGGTTTATAATTTCTTAGTCTAAGTGCATTTGAAACTACAAAGATTGATGAAAAGCTCATGGCTGCTGCGGCAAACATTGGGTTTAACAATAAACCGAAGTGTTTATAAAATAGTCCAAAAGCAAGCGGGATACAAATCACATTGTAGAAAAATGCCCAAAATAGATTTTGTTTGATATTTTTGACTGACTTTTTTGATAATTCTATGGCATTTACCACGTCTTGTAAGTCATTTTTCATTAGTATTACGTCTGATGAGCCTATGGCAATATCTGTACCTGATGAAAGTGAGATACCTATATCCGCTCTAGTCAATGCTACAGCATCATTTATGCCATCACCGACCATGACAGTTTTTTTGCTATCTGATTTTATTTTTTGCAATACTTCGTCTTTTTCGTGAGGTAAAACATTACTTACATATTCATCTAAGCCAAGTATTTCAGCTATATATTTAGCTGTTTTTTCATTGTCACCTGTTAGCATATATGTCTTAATGCCAAAGTTTTTAAGAGCCTGAATTGTATCCTTTGAAGTTGATTTCAATGTGTCGGCTACGGCAATAACTGATACTACGTTTTTATCAATAGCTACATATATAGGTGTTTTGCCTTGATTTGCAAATTTATCTGAATATTTTTCAAAATCTGAAAAATTTATCTTTTTTTCTTCCATTAGCTTTTTATTGCCAATTGTAATATTTTTTTCTTGGACTATTGAGTTTACACCAAGACCTGATGTTTCTGTAAAACTTGAGGAGTAATTAGAAATATCAAATTTTTTGCCGTAGTTTACAATTGCATTGGCGATAGGTTGTTGTGATTTTTTCTCTACCGGAACTACGAAATTAAATAATTTATTTTCGCTGATATTTTTAGGCAAAACTATATCTGTCACAACAGGTTTACCTAAAGTCAATGTGCCGGTTTTATCAAATATTACTACATCGGTGTCCTTTAGAGTTTCAAGAGAACTTGCATCTTTAAACAGTATTCCATTTTTAGCTCCCATTCCAGTTGCTACCATTACTGATACAGGAGTAGCAAGTCCAAGGGCACATGGGCAGGAGATAACTAATACAGAAATTGCTATATTCAATGCAAACTCAATCCCCATACCTTGGAGCATCCAGTATATAAATGAAAGTAATGAGATTGAAATAACCACTGGAACAAATATACCGGATATCTTATCGGCTAGTGATTGAATAGGTGGCTTACCTATTGATGCTTCATTTACTAAGTCTATTATTTTTGACAGTAGCGTGTCTGAGCCTGTCTTGCTTACTTTTATTTCTATATATGAGCCTTTATTTATGGTTGAGCCGATTACGCTGTCTTTTTCTTTTTTATCTACAGGTAAACTTTCGCCGGTGATTGAAGATTGGTCTATTGAGGTTTGACCTTTTACTATAATTCCATCTAAGGGTATTGCCTCTCCCACTTTAACTGCTAATATTTCTCCAACTTTTACATCTTCTATATCTATGTCTTGTGATTCATTATCGCTTAATATCAAATGGGCAATTTTTGGTCTTAAATCCTTTAGCATAGAGATTGCATTACTGGTTTTTCTTTTGGATTTAGTCTCAAAATATTTTCCAACTGTAATTAATGTAAGTATCATTACAGAGGATTCAAAATATAAATTATGTCGATAGTTCATAACTAATTCCATGGAAGAAAAAGACATCGCATAGCTCATTTTGTATAGGGTATATGTTCCATACAAAAGAGCTGCTGACGAACCAAGGGCAATGAGCGTATCCATATTAGGTGTAAGATTTTTTAATGATTTAAAGCCTCTGATAAAATAAGCTCTATTTACAAAAATTACAGGGATAGAAATAAGTAGCTGAGTAAGAGCAAAATTTACACTACCATTATAACCATCAAGAAAAAATGGGAGCGGCAAACCAAGCATATGTCCCATGGAAATATACATTAATAAAATCATTAAAGGTATACTTATTTTCAACCTGTATGACATGGATTTTAGCTCTTCTGCAAAAATATCTGTTGTTTTTTCTTGCATAATATTTTTTGAAGAGTTTTTTTTCTGTTTTAGAGTAGCATCATAACCAGCATTTTTTACTGACTGTACTATTTGCTCAGCGGTGGTGGAGTTTTCGTCATAATCTACAGACATAGAGTTGGTCATCAGGCTTACATTCACATTATCTATGCCATCAAGCTTATTGACGGCTCTTGTCACTGCATTTTGACAAGCACTGCAGGTCATTCCTCTTATGTCAAAAGTTTGTTTCATAATAACACTATCCTTAAATATATTTCTAAATGATTAAGATTATCAACTTTTGTAAATTATATACCCCCTAAGGGTATAAGTAAATCATATATAAAAATTACTTACAAAACCGGTGTGAAATTCAGTCAAGTTGATATTTTGCACAATATGTGATAAAATATTTAATAATTATTCGAAAATTGAGGTATGAAATGAGTGTCTCTAGACAAAAATCATATAAAATTATTTATGATGTAAAATATAATGGTAAATATTCAAATATCCTACTGCTTAATGAGCTGAATGATTTTTCTTCTAAAGACAGAGCGTTTATTACATACATTACATATGGGGTTTTAAGCAAAATTAATCGTTTAGATTATATAATTAAAAAATACAGCAATATCGCATTTTCAAAAATTTCTAAGCAAGCTAGAGTAATATTAGAAATTGCAATTTTTGAAATAGTATACATGAATTCTACAGTCGACTACGCCACTGTAAATGAGGCTGTTAAATTGGCACAAAAAAATGACAACAGAGCAAAGAGTTTTGTAAATGCTGTTTTAAGAAAAATTGCTGCTGATGTGCCAAATGATGAGTACATATATAAGGAACTAAAATCAAAGGATTTTAAAAGTTTTATTACAACATACTATTCTATTGGAGATTTTGTATTTGAAAGACTTCAAAATAATTATTCAAGTGAATTTATTATAAAACTTATGGATTCAATGGATAATACTCCCAATATTTATATTAGACGC
>QWCK01006870.1_pt1 | contig 12599 bp, 13 predicted proteins | sample 1972571 | NCBI WGS metagenome assembly QWCK01 (sample SAMN09866710, study PRJNA288562) | Human gut metagenome isolate term2_stool, whole genome shotgun sequencing... | isolation source: gut | host: Homo sapiens | place: USA: California
TTACTTGAAAATAGGATAAAAGATGGAGCTGGTCTGCTCAATCCCTTATCCTATTACTTAGCAAAAGTTGGAATATAAGTTGTAGAGCCGTATACGAGACCCGTACGTACGGTTCAATGGGAGGGGCGAGATAATTATTCTCCCTCTACCCTATTAATCAAAACGTATATATCAGACAGAACAGGAGATAAAATGTACAATATATTAGTAGTAGATGATGAGCGAATTCACAGAGAAGGACTTATTATGCTTCTTGAAAAAATATGCCCGGACGATATGCTGTGGGAAGCATCAAATGGTCAGGAGGCAATGGAGATCATGAATAATATTTCCTGTGAGATTGTGATCAGCGATATACGTATGGCAGAAATGGACGGCTTACAGCTGCAAAAAAAAGTAAAAACAGATTATCCAGAAACTGCATTTGTGATTGTAAGCGGATATGCAGATTTTTCCTATGCAAGAGAGGCGTTACAGTTTCATGCAAGTGATTATCTGCTAAAGCCTGTAGATGCAGAAGAGTTAAAGCGTGCCATTGACGATTGAAGGAATCTGCATATGGATATATGGAGTGGCTTCTGAATCAGTATATCCACCATACACGACGTAAGGTATGGGAGCCCTTAAGTGAGATGTTTCCTCTGAGACAGGAAGGCTATCTGATGTTGATCCGGATCAATAAGCAGCATCTGATTCTTAATGAAGAGATGAAACGGGAGATAGGGTATTTTATAAAAAAACATCTGATAGATACATCGTCAATTACATTTCAGGTCAACGGAACAGAAAATCTGCTGGCTGTGTTGGCCTTGTCAGGATCAAGAATTGAACAGGAACAGATCACTCAGATAGAGGAGTTTATTCAAAATATCCTGGTACTTGAGAAAAACAGAATTTATTTTGCAGTCAGCTCTCTGTATCCGGATATGGAAAGCTGCGGAAAAAAGGCATATGAAGAGGCTATGGCCGCGATGAAGTATTCTTTTTATGAAGAAGAAAGATATTTGCAGGCAGAGAAATATCTGTCTGATGAAAAGCAGGAGGATTCTGTAGGCAGTGAAGCAATTCTGAATTCTATAAAAGAAGGAAATCTGGAAAAAAGCGAAGCAATTTTTGAAAAAATAACAGAGGTTCTGTCAGAGCATAAAAGTGTTCAGCCGGATATTTTTAAAAGAAAAATCGTATTCTTTTTTTTCAGAATCTTACGTTATATGGAGCCCTATCTGAAAGCTGAACACTTGTCAGAATTAAATGCATTGGATAATCGTCTGATCGAAAGTCAGTGGTATTCTGAATTGAAAAAAAGGTCAGCGGAATTAATAAAAAATATAATCGCTTTCCGGGAAATAGCAGATTCACAGGAGACAGATCCTTTGGATGAAAGCAGAAAGTATATAGAGGAACATTATCGGGACGAGATCAGTCTGGAAAGAATTGCAACATTGTATCATTTTAATGCTTCGTATTTCAGTACTTTATTTAAGCAGAGATTCGGAATTTCCTTTTCTGAATATCTGTCAGATATTCGTATGGAGAAAGCAGAGGATCTTTTGAAAACATCTTCCGACAAGGTAAGGGAGATTGCATTGGAAGTAGGGTATAAGGATCCCAATTATTTTAACAGGGCATTTAAGAAACGTCATAATATGACACCTGAAGAATTTCGCAAAAGAGTTGGGTGATGATGGAAAAATTAAAATATACAAAATTTAAAACTCTGCTGATTAGTTCATTTATTTGTATTTCCATTATTCCTGTTGTGCTTTTGGGTTTATTTATCTTCCATTTGTCAAAACAGGAACTGATCAGGCAGTCAGAAAAACAAATGTGGCAAAATGCTGAGAATGTCAGTGATATTCTGGATGAAAAGTTGGATTATATTGAGGAATTTTCATTAAAAATAAATGTAGATACGAGAATTTATAAAATATTTCAGAATCTGGATACGTCTGACAGTATGCAGTTTGAAAGTGCCAGTCAGGAAATTTCAAAAATTTTGTTGGACTATCTGCCGTGGAATAACACGGTTTATTCTACGCATATTGTGACTCCGTATTATCAGTTTGGCGAAAAGGAAAAGAACTATTATCCAAATCATAGCTTTATGGGTTCTAAAATACAGAAAGCAGCAGATGAGGCAAATGGAAAACTTGTGTGGATTCCGGCATATAATTATATGGACATGTTTTCAATTGAAGATATGCCGAGAGATTTTCTGGAATATGAGCATGTATTTACGGCTGTCAGAAAGCTGCAGTTAAGCAGGGTAGAATCAGGACATATTGAACATCTGGAAAATAAGACTGATCAAATGTATCTGGTGGTTAATTTTACAGAGGATAATCTGAATAATATGCTGAAAAAGTATACAAAGGCAAATTCTCAGATTCTTTATTATATCATGAGTGAAGATGGCAGTGTTGTTGGTCCTTACGGTGAGAATGAATCAAAGCTGTTTCGAAATGTAACTGCAGCTGATATGGGAATTACGGAGAATAAAGGAACTGTAAAATACTACGGTGCAAATAATCAGGAATATATCGTAACCTATTCCAAAAGTATGGTGACGGGATGGTATACACTTGCCATGATTCCAGTTAATGTTTTCAGCAAGAATATTGCTACAGATCTTACCAGGGCAATATTGATTCTGGTAACTATAGAAATTATTTTATCTGTTACTACGGCTGTTCTTATTTCCAGAAAGATTGGGAAAAAAGTTTATAAACCGCTGCACATGATAGAGAAAACAGGAGAGGGTAATTTTACTGCAAGAATTGTATATGACAACAGGGATGAGTTTGCGTTTTTTTATAAAAAACTGAATGAAATGAATCAGAACCTGCAGATGTTGGTTCATGAGAAATATGAGATGATGATCCAGAAACGAGACACGGAGATCATGTCGTTAAATATACAGATGAATCCCCATTTTCTCTATAATTCGCTGAATATCATTAACTGGGTATGCCTTAAAGGAGAACAGGAAAATGCCAGTAAGATGCTTCTGGATCTGTCGAGAATGCTTCAGTATACCAGCCAGAATGGTGATGTTCTGGTTCCGCTGTGGGAGGATCTGGACTGGCTTAAACGGTATATTGGAATTATGCAGAAAAGATATCAGGATCAATTTGAAGTGAGTATGGATATACCGGAGTATTTAAGAAGTCTGGAAGTTCCAAAGTTATTTCTGCAGCCGTTTGTAGAGAATGCCATTGTGCATGGATTTAAAAATTATCAGGATTCCGTGAAGATCTGGATTTCAGCAGAGGAAGAAGAAAATGATATTCTTTTTTATGTAGAGGATAATGGATGTGGAATCTGTGAGGAAGATCTGAAAGAGATTCTGAATAAGGAACGAAAGAGTATAGGCGTCAGAAATACAAATAAAAGGATTCATATGATTTATGGAGAGAAATATGGGGTTACCATAAGCTCACAGCTGGAAGAAGGCACAGTTGTAACCATAAGGCTTCCGTTAAAAATTAATTCGAAAAAACAGAGTTAGATTAAGGTTATATGGATATTCAATTTTATGAGAAGGCAATTGTGAAAGATTGCTGGAAATAAGGTTGAATATCCATTTTTGATTATAATCAAATAAATACCATGTATAACAGTATAAAACAGTTGACAACAGTTATGCACTGTTATATACTGTTTGTAGATGGAGGAGAAACATATGCATATAATAATCAATAATTCATCCATGGTACCTATTTATGAACAGATCATAGACCAGATTAAGTCTGCGATTATCAGAGGAGAGTTACAGCCGGACACTGTATTACCTTCAGTACGCAGTTTGTCAAAGGAACTGAAGATCAGTGCCCTGACTGTGAAGAAAGCCTACGACAATCTGGAAGAAGAGGGATTTACCGTCACTGTTCATGGAAAAGGAACCTACGTTGCAGCCACAAATAAAAACCTGATGAGGGAAGAACAGCTCAAAGAAGTAGAACATGATCTGGAGCAGGCAATCATGAAGGGAAGAAGATGTGGACTGAACGATGAGGAAATCAGAAATCTTTTTGAAATGATCATGGAGGACTAAGATATGTTGAAAATTAGTCATTTGCAGAAAAATTACAGAGGTTTTTCGCTGGACTGTTCTATGGAAGTACAGCCTGGGATGATTACAGGACTTATTGGAAGAAATGGTTCCGGGAAATCCACCACATTTAAAGCTCTGCTTGGCCTGATTCATCCGGATGGCGGAGAGATAGAGGTCTTTGGGAAAAAGGCAGAAGAGCTTAAGCCGGAGGATAAGCAGAAACTGGGAGTTGTTTTTGCAGATTCAGGCTTCAGTATGTATCTGACAGCAGCGGGCGTGGCAAATATCATGAAAAGCATATATCCAGATTTTGACAGAGAGAAATTCCTGCAGCAGTGCAGAAGATTCAATCTGCCCACAGACAAGAAAATCAAAGAATTTTCCACTGGTATGAAAGCAAAGTTTAAAGTACTGGCAGCATTAAGCCATAAGGCAGAACTGCTGATTCTGGATGAGCCCACAGTTGGTCTGGATGTGATTGCCAGGGATGAGGTGCTGAACATGCTGAGAGAATATATGGAAGAAAATGAAAGCAGTTCTATTCTGATCAGTTCCCATATTTCATCAGATCTGGAGAGTCTTTGTGACGATTTTTATATGATCCATGCCGGAAAAATTATCCTTCATGAGGATACAGATGTACTGCTGTCAGATTATGCAGTTCTTAAAGTTTCAGAAGAAGAGTATGAAAAACTGGATCAGCAATACCTTATTAAGATCCGGAAAGAGGCTTATGGATACAGATGTCTGACAAACCAGAAACAATTTTATATGGAAAATTATCCGGATGTTGTAATTGAGAATGGAAAGATTGATGATCTGGTAGTGATGATGGAGGAACAGGTATGAAGGGATTATTTGTAAAGGATATAGAACTGATGAAACAGCAGAAACAGTTTTTTATCCTGGTTATTGTAATGGGAGTCATCCTGAATCTGGCAGGAAGCGGAAGTATCAGTTTTGCTACAGGATATTTTACGTTTGTCACAGCAATTTTTGCCATTACGACTATAAGTTATGATGAGTTTGATAATGGTCTTGCATTTCTTATGACCTTGCCGGTTACCAGAAAACAATATGTGGCAGAGAAATATCTGCTGGGAGCAGGGCTTACGGCTGCAGCGTGGGGAATTACAACGATAACGGGAGTGATCTGCAAAGGCGTGGCAGAGCTTCAGGGGGACCTGAGTGAGACTATCATCGACAGCCTGATATACATTCCACTGGCACTTCTTATGTTGACGGCATCACTCCCGCTTGTAATACATTTTGGAGCGGAAAAAGGACGTTATATTGCAATGGTCATGTGGGCTATTATAATTGCCGTAGTTTATAGTCTGATAAAAACAATTGGACTTTCAGCAGACGCAGTCGATGCATGGCTGAATGGACTGAACCGGGGAATGGTATTGGCCGGAGTTGTATTATTTACAGTAATTGTATATATGGGGTCTTTTTGGATTGGTGTCCGGCTTATGGAGAAGAAAGAATTCTGATGTGTCTCGAATATGGTTGTAATTATAAAAGCAGTGTGCTAAAATTGTATCAGCGTAATTGAATAAGCTGTTAAGTGAACATTATCATATGCAGATTTTGTGTATGGTAATGTGAGAGGGAATCAGGTGAAATGCCTGAACGGTTGCGGCCACTGTATACAGAAAAAAAGCGGGATTGTAATATGTCATTGCATAAATATGTGAGAAGGCGGAGTCCGGCTGTCAGAGAGTATCTGGAAATATTTCTGATACAACATTCATGAACTGCTGAAGCATGGATGTTGTATCAGTTTTTATTTTGTGGAAACTTTCTGTGATCTGTGAGTCAGGAAACCTGCCTGACAGCGTAAAGAAGGAGCTTCCGTAAAAAGTATCCGTTATTCTTATCACTTCTATTTTACTTTTTCTGAAGTCCCATCTTTTCGGTTACACGAACAGGTAAATAACATATACGAAAAGAGAGGAAGTCAAATGAAAAACAGGTATTTATCCACAAGAATCATGGCAATTATGATGGCAGCAGCTATGGCAGTTTCCGCAGCTCCGGCAGCTTTTGCAGCAGAGAGAGCAGACTCTGAGACAATCAAAGAGGACAATCAGCCGGCAGCAGATGCAGACTCTGATACACAGGAAGATGCAGACGCACAGGATTCAGCAGATGCAGATAAGACAGCAGACGCAGAAGGTACAAAGACAGAATATCCTCTGACCATCACAACCTATGATTATGATGGAAATGAAATCGAAACAACCTATGAAAAGGCACCGGAGAAAGTTCTTGCTGTATATCAGGGAAGCATTGAAACCATGCTTGCACTTGGTCTGGAAGACCGCCTGGTAGCTACAGCAGGTCTTGACAATGAAGTTCCGGATGAACTTAAAGATGCATTTTCAAAAACAAATTATCTTGATGAATTTACCCCATCCCTTGAGACTGTAACGATGTTGGAGCCAGACATGATCTTATCCTGGAGCTCCCTGTTTTCTGATAAAAATCTCGGAAATGTAACAGACTGGATCGACAAAGGCTGCAACACTTATTACAACACAAACACACGCCCTGACGGAGACAGAACTCTGGAAAATGAATTTACAGACATCTTAAATCTTGGAAAGATTTTTGATGTACAGGACAAAGCACAGGCAATCGTAGATGATGCAAAGGCAGTGATCGATAAAACTCTTACAGCAACAGCAGATGTAGAAGAGAAACCAAGCGTAATGGTTCTGGAACCTCTTGGAGAAGATATCACAAACTATGGTGCAAAGAGCCTTGGTGGAGATATGGTAACACAACTGGGTGCGACTCTGGCAAACCCGGATGCTTCTACAGCAGGAAAAGAAGATATCATTGCAGCAAACCCTGATGTGATTTTTGTTGTATACATGCCATATGCAGGTGATGATCCGGAAACTGTAAAAGAAAGCCAGCTTGCCGTTATCAAGGATGACGAAGCACTTCAGAGCCTTGACGCTGTAAAGAACGGTCGTGTTTATCCGATCATGCTCAGTGAAATGTACGCAAGTGCAACACGTACACAGGATGGTATTGAAACTTTCGCAAAAGGATTATATCCGGATGTGAATCTTGACTGATTGAGGACATAACAGTGAAAGAACAGGTTTCACAGACAAAAAAAGGCAGTGTGCTCAGGACATCCATGTATGTGGCAGTTCTTATCGGGCTTGCGGCATTTCTGATTTTTTCCATTCTTGCAGCAATCACTTTTGGAAATGCAGATCTGTCACTGAAAGATGTTTACAGTGTCATTGCATATAAATTGTTTCATATCAAAAGCCTGTCCGCCTATGCAGAAGGCGCAGTTCACGATGTTGTGTGGCTGATCCGGCTGCCCAGAGTCCTGCTGGCTCTGGCAGTTGGAATGGCTCTTTCCGTCTGTGGCGTAGTTATGCAGGCGATTGTCCAGAACCCACTGGCAGATCCGTATGTACTTGGTATTTCATCCGGTGCATCCCTTGGTGCAACACTGGCGATCATGCTTGGAGTTGGTGGATTTCTCGGTGGAAACTCAGTTGGTGTTCCTGCATTTATTGGTGCAATGGTCACTTCTTTTGCAGTAATTGCCATTGCAAACATGGGCGGAAAAGCTACTTCTGCCAAACTGATCCTTGCCGGAATGGCTGTCAGTGCGGTATGTTCTGCTTTTTCCAATTTTGTTATCTATATCACCAATGACAAAAATGCAGCAACAGAAGTAATGAAGTGGACGATGGGAAGCCTTGCAGGCGCAAGCTGGAGCAGAGTAGGTGTAATGCTTCCTGTTACATTGATCTGTGTAATTATTTTCTGGACGCAATATCGTAATCTGAATCTGATGCTGTTAGGAGATGATGTATCGATCACACTGGGAACTGATTTGCACAGGCTGAGAACTTTTTATCTGATCGTTGCTTCTGTAATGATTGGGTTTGCAGTATATTGTGCGGGTGTGATCGGCTTTGTAGGACTTGTGATCCCTCATGTGATCAGAATCCTGTTTGGAACAGACCACAGAAGATTACTGCCATTAAGTGCACTGCTTGGTGCATCATTCCTGATCTGGTGTGATGTGGCATGTCGTGTGATCCTGAAGAATTCTGAGATGCCGATCGGTGTGCTGGTATCCATTATCGGTGCTCCATGCTTTATTTATCTGCTTGTGCGGAAATCCTATGGATTTGGAGGTAGTAAGTAATGAAAATCACTACAGAAGATATTCAGGTTGGATTTCACGCCAGACAGATACTGAAGGGAATTTCCATAGAGTCAAAGGATAAGGAACTGGTAGGGATCATCGGACCAAACGGAAGCGGAAAATCTACATTATTAAAATGCATCTACCGTATCCTGAAGCCAGATGCAGGTGCCGTTTATCTGGACGGCGAAGAACTCCATTCCATGAGCGTAAAAAGCTCCGCCAGAAAAATGGCAGTTGTGGCACAGCACAATTACTACAACTTTGATTTTACCGTACGGGAAGTCGTGTTGATGGGACGTGCACCTCATAAGAAAGCATTGGAACGGGATAATGCAAAAGATTACCGGATTGTTGAAGAAGCACTGAAAACGGTACAGATGGATGCATTTGCGGATCGCACATTTTCTACGCTGTCAGGTGGAGAGCAGCAGAGGGTTATTCTGGCAAGAGCACTTGCACAGCAGACACCTGCACTGATCCTTGATGAGCCGACTAACCATCTGGATATCACACATCAGATCATGCTGATGGAACTGGTAAAGAAACTTAACGTAACTGTAATATCAGCTATCCATGACCTGAATATTGCGGCGGCATACTGCGATAAGATTTATGTATTGAAAGATGGTGTGTTGGAAGGATATGGAACTCCACAGGAAGTACTCACTCCGGAGCTGATTAAAAGGATTTACCAGGTAGATTCGGAAGTGGTAAATGACAGCCTCGGGAAGATGCATATTTTATTTTTATAATATGATATCAGGGTCAAAAGGTCAGAAAGTCGTTCGTGCTTGCACGATAAGACTTTGGAGCTTGGGACTCGTCAAACATGAGAAAGTAGCAATTTACGTAGTAAATCAGAGGATTTCGAATGTTTGAGTATTGACAGGCCAGAGTCAGGAAAATTTTTGACTCTGGCCTGCTATATATGGAGGAAAAAGATGAATAAAATAGGAATTTTGACGTGTATTCATTCTAATAATGTATGCGCCAGAGTCGGATGCCTGGCAGCATTTCAGAACAGAACTGATTTCTTTCAGGATTATCCGGAAGATACCTGTCTGGCAGCAATGATGACCTGTAACGAATGCAAAGGCGTCAACCCGATAGAACCCATAGAAGACAAAGGAATCCTGGAAAAGATAGACAGACTGGTCAGTGAAAAAATCAGTACCATCCACGTAGGTGTCTGTCGTCTCCCGGATGGAAAGCATGAATGTCCAAGGATGACACAGATCTGCAATATGATAGAAGAACGTGGAATCAAAGTAGTCAGAGGGACACATAAGGAATAAAAAAGTTCCCATACGTTACTGTTCACTCCGTTCACAGTAACGTAGCCAAAATTCATTCCAGATTGCCTGCGGCAATGGAATTTTGGCTTGTATGTCTCGGGATTTTGGCAAATAAAAAGAATATAAAATGCCTTGAAAATAAGAGTAAGTAATGCTAACATAAGTATAAAGCATATTTCTCTTATATTTCAAGGCATTTTTGCCGTCTGATTATTCTAATCTCAATTCAGAAATCCATGCTTTTAATTCCAGTTAATTATGAAAAGCAGGAGCTGAGAAGTGATAAGAATAGCACAAAATGTTCTTTGACTCCTGCGGAAAACAGGAGGTATTGCCAATGGCAAAAAGAAAGAACAAAAAAATTATTGTGAAAAAAAACCGATTGAAGGGCAACACAGCAACTGCAAACCGTAAGTACAAAGATACAGTATTCCGTATGCTGTTTTCAGACAGAAAGAATCTGTTGTCGCTGTATAATGCAATCAATGAAACTTCCTATACAGATGCTGCTCAATTAGAGATTGTGACACTTGAGAACGCAATCTATATGGGAATGAAGAATGATCTGGCGTTTATTATAAATACGAATCTGTTTCTGTATGAACATCAGTCCACGTATAACCCGAATATGCCTTTGAGAGACTTATTCTACATTTCCAGCGAATATCAGAAAATGGTGGATTGGAAGTCCTTGTATACCTCAACAAGACTGAGAATACCCACACCGAATTTTATCGTATTTTATAATGGAACAGAGAAAAAAGAAGATAAGTGGGTAGATTATCTGTCAGAATCGTATGAAAATATGTCAGGAGAACCAAATCTTGAACTAAAGGTCATCACATTAAATATCAATGTAGGGCATAATAAAAAACTAATGGAAGAATGCCGGACGCTAAGAGAATATGCTCAGTATGTTGATAAAGTACGCAGATATTCTAATGAAATGGAACTGAATACGGCAGTAGAACGTGCAGTGAGCGAAAGCATTCAGGAGGGAATTCTCAAAGAATTTCTGCAAAAGAATCGAGCGGAGGTAGTTGCTATGAGTATATTTGAATACAATGAGGAAGAGGAAAAAAGGAAACTCAGGAAAGCTGAGTAAGGAAAAACGTAAAATTGCAAATTCCCTTTTTAAAGAGGGAGATTCAATTGAAAAGGTAGCCAGGATTCTTTGCGAAAGTGAAGAAACTATCAGAGGATGGGTGAATGAAAAAATGGATATAAAGGTGGAGTAACAGAAAAGAGCGTGCATTTGCCATGCGCGCTCTTTTCTGTTACTCCAATGATGCCAGTTAAAGATATAGATACCTGTTTAACTTTGGCAATGAGAAATTCCAATGTGGAACAACTATTAATTCTGTGAAAATTTATAATACTTTTTACATTCCAATGTGGAACAACAGATACAATTAAAGTATATAACAAATCAGTAAACAAGTGCAAGAAATAAAAAAACAAATATAAACCAAGTATTATAAAATTATACTTAATAATAAAAACTATTGCATATGCAATGTCGATATGATGAAATGGGATATTATAGAATTGAATTTGCAGATGATGTAGATTAATAATGAAAAATTCTGTCGATGTTCGATAAAATAAAAATGCGAAGAGGTCGACAATGGTATGTAAACAAAGGGAATGAGTGGTTTTTTGATGAAAAACATGATAAAATGAATGGGAAAATAGAACAGATATAGTGAAGTCGACAAAAATGAGCAAATAAGCATAAAAAATATGCGGAACTGACAGCTATGGATTAAAGTAGAACCATATTGGAATGTAAAGCTGTATTCTCCACGATCTCTGGCGGCGAAAGACTACGAATTAAAGTAGAACCATATTGGAATGTAAAGATTGATGCACTTATGGAAACGGTTAAAGAAATCCCATTAAAGTAGAACCATATTGGAATTATATAGATTCTTATGTTAAAATAGTTATTTAATTGATACAAATGATTAATTTTATTTAAGCCAATACGTATACATCAATTTATAAAGAAAAAGGAGCTTTTAAATATACTATGGAGAAACTTGTCATTGGTATCCTTGCCCACGTAGATGCAGGTAAGACTACGTTGTCGGAGGGGATTTTATATTTAACGGGAAAAATCCGTAAGCTGGGGCGTGTGGATCATGGAGAGGACACTGCAGGTTCTGGATTATGCCATCCTTGTAATCAATGGAGCGGATGGTGTGCAGGGACATACCATGACCTTATGGAGACTTCTGACAAGATACCAGATCCCGACGTTCCTGTTTATCAATAAAATGGATCAGGACGGAACTGATAAAGAGAAACTTTTGGCAGAATTAAAGAAGCGATTAAGTGATAATTGCGTTGATTTCACCTGGGAAAACACAAGTGGAATGGAAAATAGTATTGACGAAACAGCGGAGAAAGCAGAAGATGAAATATCAGCTCTGCATTCTCAGTTTCTGGAAGATAAGTAATCAAAGAGCGAAAACTTTTCCCATGTTTCTTCGGCTCTGCGCTGAAAATGACAGGTGTAGAAGAATTCCTCCATGGGCTGGAAAAATACTGTGAGACACCGATATATCCGTCTGAGTTCGGGGCAAAAGTATTCAAGATTGCCAGAGACGATCAGGGCAATCGTTTAAGCTATATGAAAATCACAGGTGGAACATTGAAGGTGAAGGAACTTCTCACAGATACAGAGAAAGCGGATCAGATCCGTATCTATTCCGGTGTGAAATTTGAGCTTGCAAAGGAGGCTCCTGCAGGAACCATCTGTGCAGTAACCGGTCTTTCCCAGACACATCCGGGACAGGGCTTTGGGATTGAACGGGAATCTGAGATGCCGGTTCTGGAACCTGTATTAAATTACAGAATTCTGCTTCCTGAGGACTGTGATGTTCACCAGATGCTGAAGAAACTCAAAGAGCTGGAAGAGGAGGAACCGGAGCTTCACATTGTATGGAACGAGCAGCTTGGAGAAATCCATGCCATGCTGATGGGTGAGGTTCAGATTGAGATATTAAAGCATCTGATTTGGGAGCGTTTCCACGTAGCAGTAGAGTTTGGC
>QWCK01009514.1_pt1 | contig 12596 bp, 9 predicted proteins | sample 1972571 | NCBI WGS metagenome assembly QWCK01 (sample SAMN09866710, study PRJNA288562) | Human gut metagenome isolate term2_stool, whole genome shotgun sequencing... | isolation source: gut | host: Homo sapiens | place: USA: California
GTGCAGAGCAACGAGCCAAGTGAAAAGAAATTACGTCTCATATCTATGTATCTTAATTATATGCTGTATATAACATTAGAGTTCAGCGGGGATATCCACGTCATCCCAGGCAGAGGCGATGTAAGCCTGCTCTGTGCCGTCGGGTGCCTTGCGGAACTTGATGCGGAGGTTGTACCAGGTGTTGCGGTGTACCTCCAGCAGACCGGTCTCAGGGTTCTTCTCGCCGTAGGGCAAATCGAAGTACTTGTACCGTCGCTCTGTCACCTTGAGGGGATCTCTCTCAAACTTGGACATCACTGCAATGATCGAGCTCTGCCACTCCTGCTGTGTCGGAAAGTTCTCCGGAGGGAAGAAGAGCTGATATCCCTCACGTAAATCGATCATACTTTCGGGAGTCACTCCCTTCCAGGTAAATCTATTATTGAGCAGGAAGTGCCAGTAAGCGGGTATTCTCTTGTGCTCCGTCACGGTACCTGCCTTAACGTAGGGAAAATTGTACTCGGTAATCTTGTCAAGAACTCCCTGCCAGTTATTCGGGATAACGGAGGTGACGTTGGGGAAGTAACCAAACTCTGAGTCCTCCACAAAGCTGCGCATATCGCCGGTCGGGCGATCCCAGTGGACGGTGACCATGGCGACCGCTCGCTCGAGATAGATTGTACGTGTCTCCACCACCTCGCCCGAGGGTGTCTCGGAGGCCATTATGCCACGACCGGTATCATCGCGGGTTACATTGTAGAGCCGTGCATACATCGGCAGATAGCCAAGACTGTAGACATCGCTTCCGGAATTGATGGTGAGATCCTCCTTCAGATCCTCTTTCATCCACGGTCCTAGGTAGTAGTCATTCTCGGATGAGAGAAGATACGGATTGTCCAGCGACAGATCCCGGAGCTTATCTTGGTCGTAATAGTCTACCATACGCTTGCCATTGGCGATGAAAGTCATTGTGCCGGACTTAGGCAGAGCGTAGAGTGTCAGTGTCACCTTCTCCGGCACTGTTGTGATGGCGAGGTCAGACAGTCCTCCGGCATAGTGTATGGAATTGCCGGAGATGCCATCCGGGAAAGGGATCAGCCCCTCTACCTTGTAGTCTGTGTCCCTAAGCTCCGGGATGGAGAGTGTGCGGATCCAGTCCGCCATATATACATGAGCGTCCCAGAGGAGGCGGTCATAGTCCTCATCTCCGGTATTATACTCGCCTTTCTCTCTCTTCGGGGTGTTGACAGTAGCCTTGTCCTTATCGGCCTGGGTATAGGTGCGATCGAGGTCTCCGACGGCTCGGGTACTCGGAGTGACCCAAGGGTCGACCTTGCGAGGAGCATTCACGAGAAACTCGAGGACAATCGGCTCGTCCAAGATCGTATATTCGTCGTCACTTGTTGCCGGGCACGATGGGTCATCGACGCTCATCCTCTCATGGCAGGCGGATAAGCCCGGCAAGAGTAGGAGCCCACAGAGGAGTGACAGTATGAGTGATATATGCTTCATGATCATGGTGTAGGCTTATTTATTCCAGTCAGGCAGTGTCCCTCCGTCAGCATCGGGATCGATGGGGATCTCCTGGTCGACGCGACGCCAGGGATAGACCTTGATGCCGTCGTTGAGGATGAGGCGGCCGCCACGGAAGGCGGCGTAGATGCTGTAGGTGGTATTGCGGCGTACCTCAAACTTCTCCTCTATGCCGGCCCCCGCTGCAGAGACGAGCGTGGTGATGGGGAGACGGAAGTAGGTCATCTGATCGGATCTTACCGGAGCATCAGCAGGGATAGGCGTACCGGTGGTATTGATTCCGATCAGGATGTAAGGCATATCCTCCTTCTTTAGTCCGTCGATGAACATCGGCGGGATATAGAGGTAATACAATGAGACTTTGAACTTACCAAATTGTGACGTAGATCGCTTATGATACATCTTACTAAGGCCTCCCTTATCTGCAGGAAAAACATCCTTACTATCAAGATTCTCCGCATATGGAGTGGTGACCTGAGTCCTGTACGTGGCGGCATCGCGGAAGTACTGCTGATAGTCAGTCGCCGTACGGTCGCTGTAGAGTCGGCTATCCTCGGGCATATCCCTACCCGTGGCAGTGTACTCCCCGCGCGAGGGAAGCATCTCTAAGGTGCCGGCACGCCAGTCCGTGTCCACAAGATCCACGAAACGCCCCTTGGTCAACCTGCCGGAAGTGGTGCCATCGACATAGTCACGATTATCCACTTTATAATTTGCGATCTCAGGGCTGAGATACTCCGTCAGCTCCTTATTCGCCGTCGTGAGGATGAGCTCCACCCTCGCAAAGACGCGCTCGAGGTCGATGGATGGGGTCACGGTTTTGGGCGTGCCGTCGTCGTTACCCTTAGGGATGGTAAGCATCGCGACTATCTTTACTGTACAAGGAAGTCCCGTTTAAAGGGTTTTTGAAATACAACATTTCACTGTTGAGCATCTTCCTCTTATCTGTCATCTGACTGAGATAGATCTTCTGAGGATCTCGGACAGTGGCGTTCTTCGCCTCCTCGTAAGACTTCGGGTCATTGACGAGCAAGACGAAGCGGTAGCGCCCGGGAGAGAGCATCAGGTCGAAAGTAAAGATCCCGCCGGTCTCAGTACCAAAAGTCTTCACCTCCAGACCGTCAAATGCAGTCGGCATTCCGGAGGTAATCTTCGGATTGTGGTAGAAAATCGTCCGGATCCGCTTGTCCTTGTCGTAGACATAGAGCATCACGTGATCAATACGAGCCTCGTCTGATTGACGGATTGGATCTCCAACCTCAGGGTCAAAGGGTTTGTCCGGATCATCATCGGGATCATCCTTCACATCACCGTCGGTAGCTCGGAGGGGAGCGCCATCAGGTAGGATCCTCGCGGTGATACGGACCGGACGCTCGCAGCCGTCAGCCTGCTGCTCCTCCGCCGACGGCACCACGCTCTGGTGGCAGCCGGCGAGGCTGAGGATCGTAGCGAACACGGCGACATAGGTACCCTTGTCCAGGTCGAGATCGAAGTCGATCCGTATGTCGAAGAGGTGGTCGCACTCGAGGGAGTAGGGTCGTGCGGCGGCGTTGGGGGTCCGAGCGAGGAGGAGATCCTCGACGAGGTTCTTCCGCATGATCTCCTTGCCATCGGTCTCATCGGTGACGATGAGGAGGGCACCGCGTCCCGTGGCGAGACGCATCACGTCGATGGTGGCGGTGACTGTACGCTCCTCCATCGCGAGATCCTTGGGGAGGTAGCTGAAGCGCGTATCGGGGGCGAAGGTGCCGTCGATGTGGTACTTGCTGTTACTATCCTCCACCCGAACCGAGTACTTGTGCTCCGGGTCGAGACCGGTGAGGGTGATACGGAGCCTATTGGTGATCTGCTCGAGGTGGATGTCGACCCGGTCGTAGAAGGTGCCGAGGGCGGAGCGATCCTCCTGTGTCAGGGAGGTCTTAGGCTGTCCGACGTAGATCGGTGGGATCAGTCCGGCGAAGCTCTCAGCCTGACGCTTGAGCGCGACGATCATCTGCTCCTTAGTGGTGGTGCCGGGGGTGAAGGAGCCAAAGTCGAGGAGCGACAGGTCGCTGCCTGCCCAAGCGACGAAGTCACTCTTGCCGACCCGGTAGTAGTCGGTATGGAGGAGGTAGTCCCGGGAGAGGGCGATGTCGCTCGCCGAGATCTCGCGTACCAGCTTCCCCGCCTCATCGAAGGCAAAGAGGCGCAGCTGCTTGATCTCTGCGGGGTAGGACGGCTCAGTGGCACAAGGCGTCCGGACGTAGAAAGCGAAGTCAACCCCCTGAGGACAGTCACTCAGGTCCTCGTAGACCGTCGAGTGGCATCCGGAGAGGAGGAGCATCCCCGCAAGGGAGGCGAGGAAGTATGTCAGTTGTCTCTTCATCATACTATTTCGTTAGGAAGCGGAGGGATTAGCTCCACAGAGCGTAGTGCTTCTCCACAAGGTTCCACTTAAGGACCTTGGCGGTGATGCGCATGAGGTAGTCAGCCGGCTCTACCGGGATCTGCGGATCCGTAGGGGGCTCGAAGGGGTTGTCCTCAGGCTTGGGGACATTGGGATCCTCGGGATCGACGGGGTCATAGTTGTGCCCGATGTCGGAGATACCGGTGACGGTGAGGTCGTAGATGTTATTTCGCCGGGTGTCGCAGTAATTGACGAAGCCCTTGGCGGGGTCGAGCTGCCTATTAAGCGGGAGGAGATAGACCATCCGTCCCTCGTCGTACTTGCGGACAGCAGTATTCTTACCCAGCATAAGTGCATCTCTCATACGGAGGTAGAGGAGACCATCGTCAACGCCCTCATAGAATGTGCCGGGCTTGTCCGTCACATTAAGCATATAGACCGTACGACCACCGGTCTCACCCGGAATGAACTCAAAGCCGCTTGAAACATGGTCGCGAAATGCCGGATCCTTACGCAGCTTGTCATAGAGCTCCTTGGAAATATCCACAATATAGCTCTGCTCCTTGGTGAATTCCTCAGCTGAGGCCACGACCCTCTCTCCACCACTGCCCTGGGTGTAGGCGTTGGTGGGGGTGAGCTTGGTGTAGACCTTGGCGTAGGCGATGCGGTTGTACTTGATCTCGCCCTTCGTGTCGGCGACTTTCTTGGTGCCACCGTACATCGAGTTCTCGTAGAAGTAGAAGCCTCCGTCGATAGAGGTAGGCTTTGTCGTGGCATTGGTCACCGCCTTGGGGTTGCGGTAGTAGCCGTCGAGGACGTACTCGGTGCCCTCCTTATCGGAGACGCGCCGGAGGAAGGGATGCCCTGCCTTGGGATCCCAGTCGGGTGGGACGGTCTTATCGTCGATGACCGACTTAAAGCCCTCGTAGGTCGCACTCTTCGCAGCCTCATCGACGAGGGTGCGCGAACCGGCATGGTCGCGGAAGAGGTAGGTCTCCTTTGCCGATCCCGCCATGGAGTAGGTGAGCGGGGAGAGCGTACCTATCCGGGGCAGGGTGAGGCTGAGGCCGTCCTTCTGAGACACCTGTACCTTAGCGACGATGCGCTCCACCTCGGAGGTGATGTAGTTGCCATTCGTTGGCGAGGGGTCGGTGACTCCCGGCTCGATAATGGCGGTGCCGTCGGGGGACTTAGAGGTCTGGATGAAGCCATTCTCATGGATGACGTCGAGGAAGTGATCGCTCCCCACCGTCTTGTCGGCATAGAAGTCCGCCTGGGTAAGCCCGAGATCCTGCGAGCCCACCAGCACCGAGTAGGGAGTGGTGATACTCTGACGGAGGAGGAGCTCAAAGCGAGCGGAGTAGTCAGCACCCAAGGTACCGAGATTGGTCAGGCGTCGGAGTCCGCCGATCCGCGGCACAGAGAGCTGCATATAAGTGATCTTGCCCTCCCCGGTCCCATCGGCAGGGGCGACATTCGTATCCTGACCCTCGGTGACGGCACGCATTCCCTCTCCGGGGAGCCCCGCCGTCACGCGGAGGCTCAGCACCGTGGGTCGCTCGATACCGTCCGGCTCCTCCACACCGCGCACCGAGGCGTGGCAGCCGGAGAGTACCGGAAGCGCCAGGGCGAGGAGGGCTGCGGGAGCCATCGTATGTCTGAACAATTTATTCATAAGTCATCTATATTCTGATTTCTACAGTGCGTGGAGGGGCGGTCAAGCCGCCTCCACGCTATCCTTTGTGCACCTCGGCTGTCGCTAAGAGAGGAGGGCGACAGAGCAGGGGGTGCTAAGGGGGTGATTATCTCTCGAGTTCGACACCACGCCAGACGAGGTTCCACTGCAGGAGACGAGCCTCGACCTGGATGTAATTCTCCTTCGGATCCACGGGCTTGGGATTGGGCTTATCGGGCTCATCAGGATTCTCCCCGGGCTTGGGCTTGGGGATATTGGGATCATCGGGGTCGGAGTTATCCCAGTTATCGCCGAGACCCTTGATCTTATCGACGCGGAGAGAGTAGATGTTATTACGACGGGCATCGCAGTAGCCGGTACCGTCGCCGGCAGCATTGGGCTGCTTATTGGCAGGCACCTCCCAGTACATCTTACCATTATTGTAGAGGTAAGAGGACTTATTACCATCGAGACGAGCGGCACTGAGGGTGGCATACACCTTGCCGGTGGTCTTGCCGACGAAGAAGCTTCCCGGCTTGATGATCACCCTAAGCTCATAGCGACCGGGGACGCCATCCACGACATCACGCTCATAGAGAGCCGGTGTCCTCTGGAGCTTATCCTTCTTACCATTGATCAATTTCTGACGATACTCCTCAGAGAGATCATCGACCCACTCCTTGGACACCTCGACCATATCCTTGCGCATCTTGCCGAGCTCATCGACGCTGACCTCAACGATGCTCTTGTTGCCCTCGCCATCCACGGCTACACCGTAGACCTTCTGCTCGGGCTTAAAGGAAAACTTAGCGTAGAACTTAGCGTGAGCCACGTCATGCATCATGAAGTTGCCGGTGGCGTTGATACTATTCTCGAGGAAGAAGATACCGTTGTCGGTCGACTTCTTCAGATCCTCGTCTCCGGCATTGACGATGGGGAGAGAGTTAAGGGTGGCGAAGTCGGCATCGGTCTTATTGGTCCAAGCGACGAGGTCGGACACCTTCTGGATATCCTTACGCCAGACGATATTCTCGCCCTCGCCGGTGGTGGGGACGTTGTCGTGGATGGCGGAGGTGAAGGTACCGTACTTCATCGGATCAGCGTCGCCGATAAGGATACGGCTGTCAGCCTTGTCACCAAAGAGGTAGGACTTCATAGCACCACCGGCGAGTGCGTAGCGAGCGTTCTCGATGGCACCGAGGTACTTCACCTCGCCATTGGCAGGGGAGGTGAGATCCTCTACGACGATACCGCCCTCGGGGGCGATCACCTGCAGCTTGGCAGCGACACGCTCTACGGTGTAGACGAAGCGGTTGTTCCCCTCTGCGACCTGATCCTTCTTCACATTATCCTTGATGTCGATCTCGACATTGGACTTCGTGGACATGAGGAAGGCACCGGTCTTGGCATACTTCTCCATCGTCGTGGCGGTGGCAGGAGCAGCAGCCTTGGCGAGGGTGATGAGCTCCTCGGGCTTCAGATTAGCCTGAGTGAGTGCGCCGGGGGCATTGACGACGAGACCGGAGTTGACGGCACCGATCGCACCGGTATAGAGGAAAGGAGCGCTCTGGTAAGCCTTATTCTCCTCAGAGCCGGTGGCGGTGAAGCCGGGGATCTCTGTCAGCGTCTGCTTGCCGGAGAATGCAGAGGTGAGGAAATAAGCGGAGGTCACCTGGGACTCTCCCTCGGTGCCCGGGGTATTCTCTGTCTGTCCGTCGGTGAGGGCGCGGGTGCCTGCCGGCTTCTCCTTGAAGGAGAGACGCGCATAAGTGCCCTCACTGCTGACGGGATCTGTCCCGTTGTTAGTCTTGTCGCAGGCTGTGAAGCTAAGCGCCACAATCGCTGCCGCAAGACCGGTAGTTACTTTGTTCATCTTTAGATTTCTATTTGTAAAAAAACGGATCTTATCCTTTGTGATCAATCTGTTGTCCTCGTATGTGGGCAGGTGGGCGGTCAAGCCCGCCTGCCCTATGCCGGCTAAGCGCCGGACTCAACCTAGAAGCACTCTAATTAGTGCTTATTGAGGGTAACGTCGCGATTAACAACGTTCCAAGGCAGGATCTTCGTGAAGAATGCCGCATAGGTCTCAGACTCGTCCCAAGAGGGATCACCACCATCAGGAGGAGTGGTAGGCTCATCGGGATTGTTGGGCTTCGGGATGTTCGGATCCTTGGGATCGTTGGGGTCGTAGTTCATACCGATCTTCTCAAAGGCAGTAACGTTAACCACGTAGATGTTGTTACGACGAGTATCAGCATAGATCGTTGCCTTACCATCCTTTACCTGGTTCCAGGGCATACGATAGACGCACTTACCATTCTCATACATATAAGACGACTGACCGGGAGCGGTCTTGCTCAGCTTAGCAGCAGCAGAAGAAGCGTAGAAGACTCCATCAGTCTCACCCATGAAGAAAGTGGTACCGGCAGTGAAGCCCTCGACCTTAACGAGAGTCTGCTCAACGATACCCTCTACACCACCATCAGCCTGATCCTTAGACTCACCGGTAGCGGGATCGAAGTACTTGCCAGTACCTGCCTGTGCCTTGAAAGTATTCTTCATGGTCCATACCTCCTTCGGAGTGTATACACCATATACCTTAGCGTATGCGTTACGGTGTGCACCGAGGTTAGCCTGATCTGCGGGGTTAGCAACAGAGTTCTCGAAGAAGTAGTAACCTGCCTTCTCAAAGGGCTTGGAGTAGTCGGCGGTGCTTGCAACGAGAGCGCGGTCAGTCAACTCAGCGAGCTGGAACTTCTCACGATTAGCCTTATCCGTTGTCTCGTCATCATCATAAGTTGAAGTAGTAACGACAGCGTCAACATAGGACTTGTAGTTAGCATACTTATTGGCAGTACCCATCGTACGCTCACCTGCATAATTTCCGAAGATGTAGGTCTGCTTGGCACCCATGGCACCACCATACTTCAGTCCGGTGAGGTCACCGAGGTTGTCCTTGGTGGCAATAGCCTCAGCCGTATTGAGAGGAGTGGTGACGATACCCTGAGCCACGACGCGCTCAGCATTCAGCTCGAAGCCATTCTTAGCCGCATCAGGAGCGGTGAGAGCCTCGACATCAGCCTCGGCGATCTTGGGCTGAACGGTGAAGGTAGCAACCTTAGAGGTCATCACGAAGCCATTGTCATCGCTTGCGTAGGTTGCAGCTGTCTCTGTATCAGCAGAAGGAGCCTCAGGAACAGCATTAAAACTGGTGGGCAGAGTGATGCCACCCTTATTGAGTACAAGAGCGAAGGCACGAGATCCTGCTTTGGTCTTGAATGCCTTGGTCTTGTAGTAGTCACCTACCTTCTTAAAGTCGGTGTCCAGAGTGCTGAACTCCTGAGTAGCATCACTAGAGAGCAGAGAAATGCTCTTTACAGCACCCTCAGCGTCACGCCCTACATTGTCAGTCTCAGCACGAAGCTTATTGCCTGCGGCAATGGTGAGGGAGGCATAGGTGTTGCCCTGAGCGATCTCAGGAGCCTCGTTGTTGGTTTTGTTGCAGGCTGCGAAGCTGAAAGCTACGAGAGCCGCTGCAACGGTAGTTGTTACTTTTCTCATAATTGCTGTGAGTTAGTGAAAAAGAAACAGTTGTTAGTAAAATATAGTAATGTCTATTGTAGTCTTATCGGACAGATCGGACGAGTCGGACGGGTCGGAAATCTATTACCGGTAATAGGTGAAACTAATATCGGGTATAGTCTCCACTAATATCGGTATTAGTCAAACCCCTGATCAGAGCGCTGTCCTGTCGGACGGGTCGCGATGGAGTATCGGACGAGTCGCGCTGTCTTATCGGACGAGTCGGACGGGTCGGACGGCGCGAAGTCCTATCGGACGGGGCGGCGCACTCATCTCTGTGTGAGCCCTGACTTGTCTGACTCGTCCGACCGATCCAATGGACTTCCTGTCCTTATATATCTACTTGGTCGGTCGGGCACCGCTGTGCCCGACGGTGGGGGCTCAGAGGCTCTCGAGGAGCTTGCGGAGCTCGGCGAGGTTGTCGGCGGCACGCTTGTCGCCCTTGGCGGTGGGTGCCTTCACCTGATCGAGTCGGGTGAGGGCGGCGGCGGCATTGCCTCCCTCCAGTTCGGCTGCTGCGGCATTGGTCAGCGCAGCGGGCTCGCCGGGGAAGTACTTCTCGGCGATGGCGAAGACCTCCTTGAAGTCCTCACTGCCGACGGGATAGCTATTAGCGACGAGGTACATCTCGTTGAGGCTAAGCAGCTTCGGCGCGGTCTTGATCCGCTCGCGTGCCTCCTCGAGGTTGAAGCCCCGGACGGTGTAGCGGAAGGCGTAGTCCGTGCGGCGTACCTTAGCGTAGAGACCGTTGTCGGCTACCAGCTCGCGGAAGGGTGCACCACCATTGAGGGTGCGAACCTTCGGGTCGCGGGCGTCGCCGCTGTAGTTGTCGATGATCTGCTGGAGGTCGGACTTGTAGGATAGATCAGACTCGCGGATGAGTTTCTCCACACCTGCCCAGTCCTCACCACGTCCGGCGACGCTCATGTCGGAGCGCTTGATGCCGTGGGTGCGGCTGAGGTAGTCGGCGAAGGACTTTGCACGGCGCTCGGAGAGTGCCTTATTGTACTGGGCATTGCCCTCGGGGGAGGCCCAGCCCTCTACGGTCATGCCGGTGAGGGTGATGTCCTTATTACCGATCACGGAGCGAACCTTGCTGTCGACGTCGTCGAGGACGGAGGCATTTTGCTTGTAGCCGCGGTCGATATTGTCCTTAGCCACACGGAAGGAGATGGTGGCGGAGTACTTGTCTGAGCGGTTCTTAATCTTCTCTGCCACAGGCACGACGTAGGTGGTGCGGTAGGTGGGACGGTAGGGCTCAGCCTTGACGAAGGGGGTGAGGAGCGTCATCGTGGCGGTACCTCTGTCGCAGTCGGCGCAGCCGGTGAGCCACTCGTCGATGGCGAGGACGGCTCCGCGCATCGCCTTCTCATAGGGGAGGGTGACGCTGTAGCGGATGGTCTGAGCCTTGCCATTGTGCCGGCGGGTGATGCTCTGCGGCTTGGCGGCAGCGTAGTAGTCGGGCGTGTGGCCGAAGTAAAGCTGACGGTCGAGTGCCTTGTCTCGGGTGCCGCCGACGATATAGATCGGCTCGAGGGCCTTCTCATAGGAGCCGTCGGGCTGAGCGATCCTCGGGGTGAGGATGATGAGGTCGTTAGATCCCACCTTGAGCTCATCGAGGATGAGGTCGATGGCGAGGCTCACCTGACCGGCGGCCTTGTCGACCTTTACGGTTGGGGTAGCCTTGATCTGATCCAGGTGGCGAACCGGCTTCGCAGCGAAGGCGGTGAGAGCGAGGAGCGACAGGAGTGTCGCGGCGATTATCTTTTTCATCTTATCCATGGATCAATTGAAGAAGTAGGTGAGGGAGAGCGTGGCGCGGGTGAGGCCGAAGTAGTCGTAGGTGCTCTCGTCGAGGAGCGGGCTGCAGACGGGGCATTCGTACTTCTTGTAGGGTGTGCGTGCCCAGCCACCACCGAGGGAGGCCTCGAGATTGAGGTGCTTGGAGAGGATCCACTGGTGTCCAAGGCTGAGTCCGGCGCCGTAGAAATAGCCCTCGTAGCGGTGGTCCTTAAGGTTCTTCAGTCGACCGACGGGGATATCCATGCCGCCGACATTGTACTGACCGTAGTGACCGTGGAGACCGATGAAGGTGCCATTGAAGACCTCGCAGAACCAATAGCGGAGCTCCGGCTGGACAAGCCAGTGACGCACCTCGAGGGGCTTCTCAAACTTCCAGAGGTTGCCACCACCGTAGAGGTCAAGGGTCACCTTGGGGCCCATGGCAAACTCCAAGGCGGCGTTGGGCGAGCCCATAACTGCCCAGTGGAGGGCGTTGGTCTTCAGGGCCACTTTCTGTGCCTGTGCACCGACGGCGGCTGCGAGCAGCAGCGCCAGTGTCAAGACGATTTTTCTCAGTTGCTTCATATTATAATATGCGTGTCATTGCATGCGAGCCGAGTCCTTGCGGGTGTGAATGCTCAATATGCGATACCTTATCTACTACTAAAGTGGCACCTTCATCTCATCGGAGCGAGGAATGCTCAACCTTGTATACAACTCGGTCCCATATCAAGTGGAACTCTTACATGTGACAAAGGTAAAGCTTTATTTATAACTTGACACACATTTACAAGCCTTGCAAGAAAATCAAATCTGATAAAAGTCGTCAATCCCGCTTGTAGAGTGAGTTTCTGCCAAATGTTATAATTAATACTTCTGACAATTCAGAATAATATCCTTGTTTACATTTAATACAAAACGCTGTCTAAAAGAATAACACCAAGGCGGGAGAAGGCGCTTCTGAAGTGAGATCTACGGCAATAATGCGACAAAAAGTGAAACATGTGCAGCCCTTGAGTAATAAAGGCGATCAGCGAGGTAGGTAATAAAAATAATAAACAAAGGGAAAGAGGGAGAGGAGACATCCCTATCGGACGAGTCGGACGAGTCGGACGAGTCGGACAGCGCAGATCGAGTGCCACCATACCTACCGAGCCGGAGAGGGCCAGGCAGCGCAGATCGGGTGTGCACCCCGTCAGGGGTGCCTTCTTCGTAGTCCGGTGATCCCTCCAGGGCTTAGTGATCTCTAATACCGGTAAAAGAAATAGCCCCCTCCAGACCGGGGTATCTGCGGCATCCGAAGGATGCCGGAGGGGTCTATGGAGGGAGCTGGGGAGAGAAGACCGAGGGAGGGCTAGGGCTGCGCTGTCCGACTTGTCCGACCCGTCCGACTCGTCCGATAAGACAGCGCGATCCATCCGACTCGCCCGGGCGTAGGCACAAAAAAAAGAGGACCGCATCCCGATGTGGGATGCGGTCCTCGTACATATAGTATGCCCTTATCTCAGGGGCTTGTGGGCTGTTGCCGAGTGGGAGGGATTACTCCTGCTCGCCGGCAGCCTCAGCGTCCTCCATCTTCTCGCGGAGCTCGGCGAGGGCGTCGAGGTCTCCGAGGGTAGACTTCTCTGCCGGAGCAGAGGTGGTGGCGCTCTTATTGAC
>QWCK01004941.1_pt1 | contig 12591 bp, 7 predicted proteins | sample 1972571 | NCBI WGS metagenome assembly QWCK01 (sample SAMN09866710, study PRJNA288562) | Human gut metagenome isolate term2_stool, whole genome shotgun sequencing... | isolation source: gut | host: Homo sapiens | place: USA: California
GAACCTGAGAGACCGTGGCTACTACTTCTACGCTCCCGATCTGCTCGTCTATCAGGTAGACACCCTACTCACCCCAGGCAAAGTCTATATGCAGGTACGGGAGCAGAGTGGCTACCCCAACTACACCTTCGAGCCATGGCGCATAGGCTCCGTACACGTCCTACTCACAGAGGATGATCGGCTCGCACTGACAGATACGATGCAGTTTAAGGGGATCACGCTGCACTACCGAGGGCATCCGAGGGTGCGTCCTGCGGTCTTTGCCAATAGAGTACAGCTACGCTCGGGCGAACTCTACTCGCAGTCTCTCGAGCAGTCTACCCGTCAGTCTTTGCTGGGGTTAGGAGCCTTCTCCTACGTCGACATGCAGTTTGTCGCTAGTGATACGCTGCACAACCTCCTCGACCTCTACATCACCGCTGAGCTAGACAAGCCGTGGGACTCCTCGCTCTCTGCTGTCTTCACGACCAAGTCCAACAACTTCATCGGTCCAGGACTCAACCTATCACTCGGCCGTCGCAACCTCTTCGGGGGTGGCGAGCGTCTCTCTCTCGATCTCTACGGCTCCTACGAGTGGCAGACCAATCGTACACGTAGCAATCAGGACGTATCCATCTCCGACATCAACAGCTACGAGGTGGGCTCTAACCTCAACCTCCAGGCACCACGCATCTTGCTGCCGTGGCTCTACGATCTGCACCTTACGCACGACGTGCAGACCACCTATACCCTATCCGCCTCCATGCTCAATCGTGCGCGCTACTTCCAGATCACCTCTCTAGGATTGTCCGCTAGCTATAGCGTACGCAATGAGCAGCATCAGCACATGATCACCCCTCTGCGGATACACTACAACCGACTTTCTCGCCAGTCCGAAATCTTTCAGAAGGTCATCACCGACAATCCTATCTTGGGTCTGAGCTTGCGGAGCCAACTGATCCCGCAGATGAGCTACCAGTACACCTTTGACAATATCTTCACAGGCCTGGGCAGTCATCACCTGCACATTGATCTAGGCATCTCTGAGGCTGGCAATCTCCTCAACGGGATCTACTCGCTGGCAGGTCGCAACTATCATGAGACTAAAAAGATCCTCGGCGTCCCCTTCGCACAGTTTGTCAAGGGTACCGCAGAGCTGCGCTACACCTACGGCATCGATCGCAACCAGAGCCTAGCCCTGAGAGCTGGCGTGGGTGCCATCTACAGCTTTGGTAATATGACGGTGGCTCCGTATAGTGAGCAGTTTTACGTAGGCGGGGCAAACAGCATCCGCGCCTTCACCGTACGTAGCATAGGTCCAGGACGCTTTGTGCCACGCAATAGTCGCTACGCCTTTATGGATCAGACGGGAGAGTTCAAGCTAGAGCTAAACGCTGAGTACCGCTTCCGTCTTGTGGGCGATCTGCATGGCGCATTCTTCCTCGACTCGGGCAATGTGTGGTTGCTTCGTCCTGACGAAAACCGTCCAGGCGGATCACTCCAGGAGATCACCGATGCTAAGGACTTCTTCAATCAGCTCGCCCTCGGCTCTGGCGTAGGACTACGCTACGACCTCAACTTCCTAGTCATCCGCTTTGATGTCGGTGTGGGGCTGCACCTCCCCTTCGAGACCGCACGTCGGGGCTACTACAACCTCCCCAAGTTTGCCAATTCCCTCGGCTACCACTTTGCAGTAGGCTACCCCTTCTAGCCGCAAGCGATGCAACTAAATAGACCCCTCTTGTAGTGCTACGAAGTAGCTCTCTACCTCTTGGGGATAGGCATCGCGGATGATGACCCGCTTATGCTCGTCAAGCAGGTAAAGGACAGGCAGCACGCGTAAGTCATATAGGCTCTGATCGGTGACCATACCTGTGGCGTCTCTGCCGGTGATCGCATAAGACGGGAGGTGCGATAGGCTCTTGCGCCACGTCTCTACATCCTGGTCTACATAGACGCAGAGCCACGACACCTCACTGCCTAGCAAGGCTTGGATCGGCTCACTGTGAGAGAGGAACTCTAAGACATCCTTACAAGCATTGCATTCGGGATCGTAAAACATCAAGAGGAGCTTCTTGCCCGGACTGGTCTTGTAGAGCGTGCTGGTCTGCCCATTGGCGAGCGTGTACTCAAAGTCTTCCGCCGCCGCTCCCGCTTGATTCTTTTGGTAGAGACTTCGTCGGTCCTCTAGTTTTAACTGCTGGTCATAGTCCAGGATGCCCAGCTTGTCTGCCTCTTCGTAGGTCTCAATAAAGTAGGCCTGGTTAAAGAGTGGCGACTCAGGCGTGTCAAAGTAGCGACCCGCTATGCTCAGGATGATCGAGTCCATCGCTGGGGTTGCCAGTTCGAAGAACTTGCTCATAGAGGCTCTTCGAGCGCGCTCGCTGGCAAGCACCCCGAAGCCAAAGTAATTGACTAGAAATTGCTCTCGCTCACCGCTGTCTCTAAAGGTGAGCGTATCTATGCCAGCGATGCCATTCCAGACATTATCTAGGACGTAGTCGGCACGCTCGGTGGCATTCGCTAGGGAGCGAGGTGGCATAGGAAAGGTCGGTGCAGCGGTAGCCATAGTGCTCTGAGTGCGGTCCCCCTTCTTGCAGCTGACTACTATAGTAGTACCGAGCACGAGTGCGATGAGGAGTATCTGTCGTATGGTTAGATCCTTTTTCATTGAGTTACGGTCAATACTTGTTCTTGCCGAGGGCAGCTGAGAGGTTTTAGCGTACGCTCCCATCTATGGTGGCTCTAAGGCGGTAGATAACTCCAGAGTTACCTACGGGGAGAGAACCCCGTTTGTATATTTCCCTCTCAAGCTCTATAAATAGATATACGCTACAAAGGTAGCAAATTAGAGATTAGAAGTTAGAGGTTAGAGGGTAGAGGTTAGCTGTCGATCTACTCCGATAGCTCTGATAGCCTCTGATAGCTCCGATAGCTGCAGCCTCCCCCCCAAAAAAACACTTACCGGACAGCAATAATTCGCAAAATCTCTAATTTCTAACCTCTAATCTCCCCCTCCTCCCCGATTTGACAAATCCGATATATCTCTTGACAGTTTTGATAAAAATCAAGGCCGAAAAATTCGCCAATTATTTGTGAGCGTAACGAGACGCCAGCTTGACGACTTTTCGTATCATATAAATAATCAGACACTTACGATCGGATCTTTCTGATCATGCGACGAAAAATAATGAGATTTTCCCGTCCTTTTACTGGGTCATAACAATCTAATAAGAGACTTTTACCTGCTTTTCTTTTATCCATTTGCCGTACCTTTGCACCATCATTTAACAAAATAGACGTGAGCGTTTAGCTTATTCAAGGCAACTCGGAGCCAACGGATAAGTAAGATAAAGCTAGGATAAGATAAAGGATTCGTATAGTCAAAGTGCAGGCAGTACAGTAGTCTCTCCTGAGAGTCTTCGTGTAGCAGTGAACTTTGCGCTCTCGTTTGTTTGATTAGAATTTCAATGTTAGTTAGTATGGACTATCTCAAGAGATCGTTTTTGATCGTGGCTGTGATGACTCTCACGGCACTGACCGTGAGTGCACAACAAGTAGCACTCAAGACCAACCTGCTCTATGGCGGAGCTCTGCAGAGTCCAAACTTGTCACTGGAGCTGCGACTGGCTCCACGATGGAGTATGGAGCTGGGTGGTGGTGCTAACTTCTTTTTCTATAGCACAGACCCCTCATCCGACCGCTATAAGACGAAAAAGATCAGTCACTGGCTCGTACAGCCTGAGGTGAGGTACTGGACCTGTGAGGCTTTTAACGGACTCTTCTTTGGCCTGCATGGTCAGGGAGGTGCTTTCAATCTGGGGAGTGTAAATATCCCATTTGTCCTAGAGAACAAAAACGGACTCATGAAGGATCATCGCTACGAGGGATACTTCGTAGGAGCTGGTCTCTCGGCTGGCTATCACCTGATCCTCAGCAAGCGCTGGAGCATGGAGGCGCAGCTAGGCTTTGGGTACAACTGGATCCACTACGACAAGTTTGAGTGCGTCCGCTGTGGCGACAAGCTCAACGATGGTGTGGCTAACTATCTAGGCCCGACAAAGGCTGCGATATCATTTGTCTATTTGATCAAGTAAGATACGAGCGTAACTATGAGTACTACAAGACGCACTAAGATCGCTATACTACTGCTCGCCCTATGCACACCACTATGGATCAGTGCACAGGAGGGCATATCTCCTCGCTGGGATTATCATCATCTATCGGCATCCAGATCGCTAGATGGGAAGCAGATGATACTATCTCTAGACATCAAGCCTCTGCGCAGCTCTATCAGCGCACAGGAGGTAGTCATCTTGACGCCACGCTTTGTCTCGGCAGATGGGACCCAAGAGCTGAGTCTAGGTACTTACTATGTAGCTGGTGCTCTGCGCATGAAGGCACTCCAGCGTGCTGTGAGCCTCAAGCAAGAGCTGCCCGCCGGTATACCGATGAGCGAGGTGAGAACCCGCAGAGAGGTCGCTAAGTCTCCGATACATATCGAGCGCACAGTACCCTTTGAGTACTGGATGAGCAGCGGCAAGATACGTATCGTAGAGCAGGCTTTCGGCTGTGTAGACTGCGAGAGCTATAGCGTGGATATGGTTAGAGACTTTGCCGATGTAAAGCTCCTAAGCCCTGAGGACTACAAGTACTATGACTATGAGCCTGTCAAGGTAGAGCAAAAGAGCTACGAGGAGGAGATGGTCTCTCACGTAGAGTTTAGAGTAGCTCGCTCCGAGCTGATCAGAGACTTTGCAAACAATGCCTCTGAGATAAATCGCATCAACGACTTCATCACAAAGGCTCTCAAGCTGGCTAGCTCAGGTGCCACCATCGGTGATGTCTATATCACGGGATATGCATCGCCAGAGGGCGACTTCAACCAAAACCGAACCCTCTCACAGGCTCGCTCGGAGGTGCTCGCTAAGATGATCGAGCAGAAGTACCCTCAGCTACGTCAGAGCGCACGCTTCGAGGTAAAGGGTAATGGTGAGGACTGGCAAGGGCTGAGAGATGCTCTCGTAGCAGGTACCTATAGTTACTCTGACGAGGTCGTCGCTATCATAGATCGGTATAGCACCGACCTCGAGCGAGAGCGTGATATCAAGGCGCTTGAGGGTGGTCGTGTCTACAACGAGCTACTCCAGAATGTCTACCCGCCACTCCGTCGCACCATATTTAAGATGAGATATGATGTGCGTCCCTATACGACCGAAGAGTTGCCAGGGATCTATCAGAGCAAGCCTGAGCTACTCAGTAGCTGGGAGCTCTATCAGCTGGCTCAGGTGTACTACATAGCCAAGGGGCTGAACCCCACAAGCATCTATGCTACCGCTTATCGCATCTATCCGAAAGATCGTGAGGCGGCCCTCAACTACGCCACATCACTCCTCAAGTATGATCAGAATGCTGAGCAGGCACTGACCGTCTTGGCTAACCTATCAGGAGATGGGACCGTCCTCTTCCTCAAGGCTATAGCTGAGAATATGAGAGGCAATATGGCAGCAGCAGATGAGCTGCTACACAAAGCTGCACAAGCAGGCAACGCTGACGCCAAGAGCGTTATAGAAAGACAATAGCAATACACGATACAACAGAAACAAAACGGATATATTCACTTTAATCAAATCAAATAACAATGAAGACCAAAAGTTTTCTCGCACTCCTAATGATGGGTGCACTCTTGCTGACCTCTTGTAACAAGGACAAGGGCGTCTCAGACCAAGTAAATACGAAGCCACAGGATGTGATCGTATCTCTCGACCTAGGTGACAACCTACGTGCCGCTATGGCTGATCCTCAGGATCTAGTCAAGGCTGGTAAGGCGTCTATCGCTAATGTAGATATCTACCTGACGACTACAGATGGAACTGTCTTGACTGCCAAGCGATTTGCAACAGGAAGTGACGACTTCAATAAGCTGACCTCCGCTCAGGAGATTGGCCAGAAGGGTGGCTACAAGTTCGTTGGCATAGACGCTACGGTGACGCGTGCTTCCGTTGTGGTCAACCCACAAGGTACAGCTCTAACTGTAGGCGAGAATGTCAATGAGCTAGAGGTCTCTATCCTCTCTAAGGCAAACGAGGCTGTCTACGCCGAGATGAACAAGCCTGTCGAGGCTATGGGTGTAGAGCCTATCGATCCAGACCCAGCACAGGATAAGGCTAATGTCAAGAAGGTCAGCTTCAAGCTCGACGGTGATATGAGCCGCTTCCAGGTTGCTACCGTCTTCTCTACGATCGAGTTCAAGGATGAGGCCGCTAAGGAGGCATTCATCGCTTGGAAGAAGGAGTACGTTAAGAACCACCCAGGTACAGGTCGTACATACGACGCAAACGATGCTCAGTATGTCCAGGATCAGCACGCTAAGTTTGGCTCTTACAACAATGGTCAGCCCACAGGCAACTGGCTTGACACGTGGAAAGTAGTCAAGGTTACTGATGAGAATAAGGGTGTCTTCATGAACAACTTCGACCACATCCTCAAGCTAAGCTCTAAGGAGGTTACAGAGCGACTCAACGCTACCACATACGCAGGCTCTTATGAGCGCACAGATGGTTCGCTAACGATCGGCGGTAAGGACGTAACAGCTGTTGCTTCATACTTCAACAACAATGGCTTCACCACAGCATTTGCTGGTGCTGACGCCAAGGTTCTTGCGTTCAACTTCTTCGCTAAGCAAGCTCTAGGCAAGGACCTTAAGACGAAGGGCGTGGCTCCTGGCCTACACTTCTACTTCAAGGGCACTCATGTCGATGAGGACCACCAGTTTGTCAACTTCGTCGGTTACGACCTAGACGCAACATTCAAGGAGTCTCAGCTACTCAACATTGATATGAGCAAGATCAACAACGGCAATGGTATCATCGTACAGTCTGACGATCCTACAGAGCCAGGCACAGGTAAGCCCGATATCAACAACGACAAGTTTAACCTGATCGTCAGAGTCACAGTAGCAGACTGGACGGAGGTTAATGTAACACCTATCGCAGAGTAATCACCACACTGATCACCTACGGTGTACAAGCACTAAGAGGCGTGGAGACTTCGGGACGATAGTGCCCGAGTCTCCCCCTCCTCTTAACTCTCATGGCTCGCTGCAGTACAGCGATGTCACAGCACTTAATGTAGTATGATTATGAAAAGACATGTTTGGACGCTAGTAGCTCTCACATTGACTACCACGCTGTTGTTTAGTAGTTGTCTGAGAGATGACTTATCAAAGTGCTATACCAATCGCATAGCACTCTCATATCATGCGGATGGTACCACAGAGGTGCTACCCGAGTACATCAAGACTGTGCAGCTGTACATATACGATGCCAACTCAGGCGCACTCGTAGAGCGTCAAGACATTGATACCGACACACCCTCCGATCCCACGCCTATTGTCAACTTCAATCTTAAGTCAGGCAGTAAGTACAAAGTCGTAGCCATAGGCAATGTCTCTGACAAGACATCGATCCAAGGTACAGACTCACCCGCTGGCCAAGATATAAGATTCGGAGAGCCGAGAGCTTTTACTGGAGATGAGTCTGGTGTCAACGACCACCTCTATCTAGGTAGCGCAATCATTGAGGGGCGCGAAGCTTTTAGCAGCGAGATAGACTACGTGAGGCTCTACGCTGTCCACTACAATGTCTATGTAGGTCTAGACAAGGAGAGCTTTGACTTTACCAAGCACCAATATCAGTGGAGGATAGGACTCGTGCCAGGTCTCTGCGATGTCGCGGGGCATCTCTTGACGGAGAGGCAGGTCACCTATCTCTTTGAGGACTTCACAGAGGATCAAAACGGTCGGATGATTATACCAGGGGCGATGCTACGATTTGACCCCAAAGCCGTAGATCGGATCACCTTCAAGCTGCTAGACAAAACGTCTGGCAAAGTACTCCACACCCTTAACCTCGGCGAATACTTACGTACTAAGGCTACAGACGTAGACCTAACTAAGCAAGAGACCGATATCACATTCTTCTATTCCTGTCCTGGCACGGTGATCCAAGTCGCTCCATGGACAGAGGTAGGCGTAAACCCTGTATTCTAATAGTGACAGACTATGAAGGGGCATAAATACATAACCATTCTGGCAGTACTGCAGATCTTACTCGCACTTACTGCCTGCAGCAAGAGAGACAGTCAACCAGTGGCAGACAAAGAGCCGCTCCCGCTGTACTGTACCTTTAGCTTGCGAAGTGCTGGTGTCGGTGCTGCCGACCCTAATAAGATACAGCCCACACGTGTCATGCTATGTGTGGTCAATAATGAGGGCCTCGTGGAGGCACAGCAAGCACGCAAGGTCGACTTCAATCATGATGTCACTTTCACATTCCCCGCTATCACTCAGGGCTCCAAGAGGCTTTACGCTTATGCCATCAGTCCTAAGGGAGAGACCGACGATCAGTTTGACGCCTTAAACTATGTCATCTTCCCCACACTGGGAGCCACTGGCGTAACGACCGACTTCGACGGCGCTGGCGTGTCGCAGTTTGCCATCCCCAAGTTCTCTCACGAGTACCAGCTACAAGACCTCGTGGCTAAAGTCGGGGGACACACCACCACCGACGCCAATATCATCTATAGCGGATACAGCGAGATCGTACACAATAAAGCAACTCAGACGACACCCAAGGTGATCACGTTATACCCGCAGATGAGTCGAGTCGAGGTGCGACTCTTTGTAGACGAGCCTACTCGGCAGTATTGGGATACGCATAGCGTCTCAGTGACCAAAGCTACCATCAGCTTTGCCAATCTCTCGCAGGCGTACAACTTCTTCTTTACCAAAGCTACGCCCTCCAGGCGGATAGACACGCAGCAGTTCGCTAGTATCCCTCAGCCCCAGGGTAACTGGAGCTGCGATATCCCAGCCACATCACTACCGACATCTCCGATACCAACCTATGGTACGACTAAGGCGGCCGATGTCATCGTCTACTCGGCACCGATCTTTAGTTCCCTATGGCAGCTCAGCAATGCGCAGCAGCCTAAGGTAGACCTCATCCTCAATCTTTCTAATGGCGACAGACTAGCTGCTCGCTTCCCGATCAGCACGGGAGACGACAATACAGCTGTGGCTAGTGGCGTCGTCAAGCCAGGTCCAGGAGACCTATACCCGAGCTACAACTATAAGCTGGACTTGATCATCAGCCTGCAGGAAGTCTCCGTAAAGTATCAGCTCATTCCATGGGATGAGAAGACGATCGAGACCGAACCATTCGTTTGATATATAGTACAGACAAGACTATGAATAAGATATATAGCACTATTGCCCTAGCCGCACTCCTCCTCGCCCTAGCAGTGGGTGTGACATCCTGTGTCGCAGACCGCAATAACGGCCTATGTGATGGGGAGGAGGTAGAGGTCAGCGTATGCGCAGGGCTGAGTGCATTCTCTCCGCACGATATGCTACGCGCCGCTGCAGACGAGCATGTAGAAAACAACGTAAAGAACCTCTACCTGATGGTCTTTGCTAAGGATGGCACACTGGTACATCGTGATCAGGTAGAGGTACCCGATGCCCAGTCTGTCATGACGCCTGGAGATCAAAAGGAGTTTAGCAAGAAGCCGCATCTATTCAAAAACGCCACCTACACCTTCGCCCTTGTGGCCAATTACGGTGCTGATATGACCGTCTATGGCGTAGAGAAGAGCACACTAGACGGGATCAACTCACTGAGCGACTTGGAAGCCTTTCAGGTAGCTCTTAAGAAGCCCACAGTACAGCGCATCGAGCCAGCCTTCTTTATGATCGGTACCTTAGAGGCCAAGGTCACTGAGACCGCTCAGATCATCGTTCCGCTGAAACGCGTCGACGCTAAGGTGCGCTTCGTCATCTCTACGACTGATCCGGGCGATGGCTCGAAGATCACATTTGTACCTAGGAAGTGGTACATCCGCAACATACCCAAGCAGGCCACACCTTATGCAGCCAGCTCTATTGTGGCTCTTACAGGTCGAGACAACTACTACTACCCCGGCATGAAGGACGAGGACCAGAGTCCCTTGATGCTGATGGAGGAGGGAGGCAAGGAGTTCACCTTTTACCTGCCACCCAATAGCAAGCGCACCCTCGGAGACAAGGTCTGCCCCAACTTCAAGATGAGAGAGCTACAAGAGAAGACTAAAGACCCCAGTGCTGCAGGCAGGTACCACATCAACCAGGGTCCCTTTGGCGATAGCTTTGTCAAGAATGGAGACTTCGTCTACGCCGATCCCTACGCGACCTATGTGGAGATCGTAGGCGAGTTTAGGAAGGTGAATGCAGATGGTAGGTCTGGGATCGTCGCCGAGAGGATGCACTACATCATCCACCTAGGATATGTCAATAAGGAGACTAACAACTGGGAGGCTGATAGCAATGGCTCCTACACTTACCATGTCAAGATCAATGGTCTCGGCGAGCTAGAGACCGAGGTCGTTAAGGACAACGAGGTCAACACGGCAGTCACGGGTGAAGTCCTGGAGTACAGGAAGCTGGAGCTGCGTGACGCGCCCTTTAGCTACGGTGTGCTGACCTTCAAACCCGAAGAGCTAGCCCACCTACGGGATGTCAGCGAGATGTCTTATCTCGTCAAGACCCCTTTCTGTAACAATATGGAGAGAGCCGGCAAGGACTTCAACACTCCTAAGCCCGAGGGGCTGGACAATGACTGGATCCGCTTTAGATTTCACAATCGCATGGATCCCAATGCTACGATCCTCCCATACGACACGTATAATAAGGGTCTGACCATAGAGGAGTTCCTCAAGGAGCTACCGAAGTATAGGAATACGGGAGCCACCGTCACCTACTACCTCGACGAGTACTACTACAAGACTAAACCAAAGAATGCCAACTTCTCTGGTGACTGGGAGCAGGACGGCTGGCGTACATTCGTCAACCAAGCTGATCGCTACATCGGACTGTTTATTTACAATAACACCGAGTCTGGTCACAGGATCAGTCGAGATCAGGAGTCGCAGTACACCAAGGCCGACATCTTCTTCCGCCAGAAGTCCATTGTGACGCACTACGCTCTGGAGCAGGATGTATTCGCTATGGGCAACTCAGCCTTTGGTATCCAAGCCATACAGCAGCCACACTCCTACTATACCTTTAATACGGGTACGATGCAAAGCGGACAAACCGACAACCTTGACTTACAAAACTCTGTAGCTAATGGAGCCAGTGCTTACTATGCGACACTATTCAATCGAGCACCCCAAAGGGGTAATAACAACATGGCTTACAGCACGATCATGCAGCCAGCCCGCGATGGCTATAGAGTCACTACCAGTATGCTGGCCCCTCGATACGCTGAGCATCAGGCATATCTAGAGTGTATGAAGTATAACCGAGACGAAAACGGCAATGGTATCATAGACCCGGAGGAGATGGTCTGGTACCTACCCGCACTCTACCAGTATATATCTCTAGGCATCGGACTGTTTAGTCTCCCTAATGACAACCCCCTCTACCTAGATCACTACCCCTACAACGACTTCCGCCACTTCGTCACCAGTACGCGTGCTGGCCAGCAGTCCAACAATGCTATGATTTACCAAGGAGAGCTACTATACAACGCCACCGAGGCTATCTATGACCCCGTGAGTTGGCCACTAAAGGGCTTTGGCTCTCCCGATATGGAGCAGGATTTCTGGAAATACGTAGACTATGTACGACCCTATGTAAAGGGTGGCAAATATGCCCAGGGCAATATGTACTACCGCTGTGCCAGAAAGCTCGGCAAGGCTCGCATCACACAAAGGGGTAACTCACCCTATATAGAGCCAGAGACCCCGATGTTTGTCAGAGAGGATGCTGGTAACAGCTACAAGATCACCTGCAATCTGGAGGAGAAGTCCATCCGCCCATCCACGATGAAGGTAACCCGAGGGCCTCTCCCCAAGCACAATGAGCGCTCTATATTCAATCGTCCTACACGTACATTCTACGTCTGGAAGCAGACGATCTCTAATGAAAAGGACAACAGAGGTGCTTACATTAGACTGGGATACACCCCTTACAGGGATGCAGAAAAGGCCTGTCAGACACTGGGACCAGAGTGGAGACTCCCCTCTGTCGCAGAGCTAGCTATCATGCTGATGGCTCTAGACGAGCAAGACCCAACGTACCAACCGAATAGAGACCTCCCTGGAGCGTATGGATGGCAAAAGTTCATAGGCCGACGATATAATCGTGAGGATGGGAAAGAGGATGGGAAAGGGAAACAGAAAGGGACAGCGACAGCTAATTTGGAAGACAGGACATCTCGAAGAGTATACTGGTCCTCGACACGCTTCTCAGCAAACATAACGGAGCCTGATCGGTATGTCTTCGGTATGATCGCTGGATACAACCACCCAGTGCCTAGCCTAATCAGACCTCATCTCAAAGCAAGTCTCGGCGGACGGTTTGCCGCCCAGGGCTACGTACGATGCGTACACGACGGTGACTGATCCCTCTCCCACTGAGAGATACGGCCAGACACGCCAACCAGCCTCTAGCCTCTAATCTCTAATTACATTTCTTTACAGGGAAATTCGTCCGATTCCCTCCTTTCTCGAATATCCACGTGGAAAATCTCAAATCTCCACGTGGATATTTTTTATTTTCCACGTGGGCGT
>QWCK01004949.1_pt1 | contig 12569 bp, 10 predicted proteins | sample 1972571 | NCBI WGS metagenome assembly QWCK01 (sample SAMN09866710, study PRJNA288562) | Human gut metagenome isolate term2_stool, whole genome shotgun sequencing... | isolation source: gut | host: Homo sapiens | place: USA: California
AAAGTGATTCAGGACAGACTTGCACTTCTTCGGAAGAAGATGCAGGAAGAGGGCATTGATTTCTATATGATGCCCACAGCGGATTTTCATAATTCCGAATATGTAAACGATTATTTTAAGGTAAGAGAATATTTCTGCAATTTTACCGGTTCCAACGGCACACTGGTAGTCTGGAAAGACGGCGCGGGACTGTGGACTGACGGCAGATATTTCATCCAGGCAGAAGCAGAATTGGAAGGAACGACCGTAGAACTGTTCCGTATGTTACAGGAGGGAGTTCCCACCATCGAGGAATTCCTGGAGCAGAACATGCAGCAGGGACAGACTTTAGGATTTGATGGCAGAGTTATCGCTGCCATGGACGGCAAAAAATACGAAAAGGTACTGGAAAAGAAGCAGATCCGCATCGCTTATGAGAAGGATCTGGCAGAGAGCATCTGGACAGACAGACCGGATTTTCCTGCCGGAAAAGTAACCGTACTGGATGAGAAAATCGCCGGTAAGAGCGTAGAGGAAAAACTGACAGAGACCAGAGAAAAGATGGCGAAGGACGGTGCCAATGCACTGCTTCTGACCAAACTGGATGATCTGATGTGGCTCTTCAATATCCGCGGTTGTGATGTGGAATGCAATCCGGTAGCAATGTCCTATGCCTATATTACAGAAGAGTCCGCAACTCTGTTTATCCAGCAGAAAGCACTGGATGCACAGGTGACGGAATACCTGGCAGCTCATCGTATCGAGGTAAAGGAATACGACACCGTCGTAGATTTCCTGAAGGAACTCCCTGCGGGCAATGCGATCCTCGTGGACAACAGATATTGCAGCTATACTTTATACAAGACATTGCAGAAGAATCAGAAGTTAGTAGAGGGCAAGAACCCCACCGAACTGTTAAAGGCCATTAAGAATCCGGTAGAGCTTGCGAGAATGCAGGAGATCTTTTTAAAGGACAGCGTGGCCGTAACGAAATTTATCTACTGGCTGAAGACCCATGTGGGCAAAGAGAAGATCACTGAGGTGACCGCAGCGGACTATCTGGAACAGAAGAGAAGGGAGATCCCGGAATTCTTAGATCTGTCCTTCCCGACCATCGCAGGTTACAAGTCCAATGCAGCCATGATGCATTACGAAGCAACCCCGGACAACTGTGCGACTCTGGAGCCGGAAGGAATGCTTCTGGTAGATTCCGGCGGACAGTATCTGGGAGGTACCACCGATGTGACCAGAACCATCGTTTTAGGTCCCATTTCCGAAGAGATCAAAAAGCATTACACCATGGTAGCAGCGGCAGTGATGCAGCTGACCCATGCCCACTGGCTCTACGGCTGTACCGGACGGAATCTGGACATTCTGGCAAGACAGCCTATCTGGGATATGGACATTGATTACCAGTGCGGTACCGGACACGGCGTAGGTTATATTCTGAATGTGCACGAAGGTCCCCAGAACATGCGCTGGAGATTCACCGGAGGTATGGTGGAGGCAGTGTTTGAGGATGGTATGGATATCACCAATGAGCCCGGCATCTATATTCAGGGCAGCCACGGTATCCGCATCGAGAATGTTATGGTGGCGAAAAATGATGTGAAGAACGAGTATGGTCAGTTCATGCATTTCGAGACCCTGACATGGGTACCCATCGACAGAGAAGCCATTGATGAAAAGTATCTGAACGATACCCAGAAAAAGTATCTGCACGAGTATCAGAAGACTGTATACGAGAAGATTTCTCCCTATCTGAATGAGGAAGAAAAAGAGTGGCTGGCCAAGGAAACCAGGGTAAAGTAAAGAGAATATAAAATCAGTATAAAATTTTTAGCGGTTTCTTGACTTTTTTACTGGGGTTTGAGATAATACAGACAATGTGGCAGAAGATAAAGACAACACATAAATTTAAAGGAAAGAGGTTAATGTAAGATGGCAGAGATCAATTTAAGCAAGTATGGCATCACCGGAACCACAGAAATCGTTCACAATCCTTCTTATGAAGAATTATTCAAAGAAGAGATGAAGCCTGAACTGAAAGGCTACGAGAAAGGTCAGGAGACCGAACTCGGTGCGGTAAATGTTATGACCGGTATATATACAGGACGTTCTCCCAAAGATAAGTTCATCGTTGAAGACGAAAACTCCAAGAACACTGTATGGTGGACTTCCGATGAGTACAAGAACGACAACCATCGTATGTCTCAGGAAACATGGGCTGCTGTAAAGGATATCGCTAAGAAGGAACTGTCCAACAAGAGACTGTTCGTTGTAGATGCATTCTGCGGTGCTAATAAGGACACCCGCATGGCTATCCGTTTCATCGTTGAGGTAGCTTGGCAGGCTCATTTCGTAACCAACATGTTCATCAAACCCACCGAGGAAGAGCTGAAGAACTTCGAGCCCGATTTCGTAGTTTACAACGCATCCAAGGCTAAGGTTGAGAATTACAAGGAGCTGGGTCTGAACTCCGAGACTTGTGTAGCATTTAATATCACCAGCCGCGAGCAGGTTATTGTTAACACATGGTACGGCGGAGAGATGAAGAAGGGTATGTTCTCCATGATGAACTACTACCTGCCTCTGAAGGGCATTGCTTCCATGCACTGCTCCGCAAACACCGATATGAACGGTGAGAACACCGCAATCTTCTTCGGTCTGTCCGGAACCGGTAAGACCACTCTGTCTACCGATCCTAAGCGTCTGCTGATCGGTGATGACGAGCACGGCTGGGATGACAACGGCGTATTCAACTTCGAAGGTGGATGCTACGCTAAGGTTATCAACCTGGACAAGGATTCCGAGCCCGACATCTACAACGCAATCAAGAGAGATGCTCTGCTTGAGAACGTAACCGTTGATGCTGACGGCAAGATTGATTTCAACGATAAGAGCGTTACCGAGAATACTCGTGTATCTTATCCTATCAACCATATTAAGAATATCGTACGTCCTATTTCTTCCGCACCCGCAGCTAAGAACGTAATCTTCCTGTCTGCTGATGCATTCGGTGTACTGCCTCCTGTATCTATTCTGACTCCGGAGCAGACCCAGTACTACTTCCTGTCCGGTTTCACAGCTAAGTTAGCTGGTACCGAGCGTGGTATTACCGAGCCTACCCCTACCTTCTCTGCTTGCTTCGGTCAGGCATTCCTGGAGCTGCATCCTACCAAGTATGCAGAAGAGCTGGTTAAGAAGATGGAGAAGAACGGTGCTAAGGCATACCTGGTTAACACCGGATGGAACGGAACCGGCAAGCGTATCTCCATTAAGGATACCCGTGGTATCATCGATGCTATTCTGGATGGCGCTATCAAGACCGCTCCTACCAAGAAGATCCCTTACTTCGATTTCGAAGTTCCTACCGAGCTGACTGGTGTTGACACCGGTATTCTGGATCCCAGAGATACCTACGCTGATCCTTCCCAGTGGGAAGAGAAGGCAAAGGATCTGGCTCAGAGATTCATCAAGAACTTCGCTAAATACGAAGGAAATGATGCTGGTAAGGCTCTGGTTGCTGCTGGTCCTCAGCTGTAATCTTACTTTACAGACAAATGCAAATATGGAAGGCTGTCTCTTCGGAGACAGCCTTTTTTGCAGATAATAATATTGGTAAAAATTTCAGTTGTAAAATGGAGCTCAACTCGCTATAATATACTTAACCTGAGATGTACGATAACTCTTACCAGTTTTGAACCTACATTTACTTTAAACGGGATTCCTATATTGCCAAGTGGCTGTCAAGCCCTCACTCCGCAAGGAGGATTGGAAGGGAAGGCAAAAGGTTGGTTGCGGTTACCCACCTAGCATTGCTAGGAGTCAAAAGGTAAGAGGCGGCATTTTGGGGATAACAATACAAAAGAGAGAGCAGTCCTTTGGGACTGCTCTTTTAAAGTCATAAAACAGATTCTGAATAGGCGGGAAATGATTTGAAGAAAAACAGACTGCTTGAGAATTATTATAAACTTTCCAGAGAACAGAGAATACAGTGGAAGAAATACCTGTGTGTGTTAGGTACGGCATTTCTTCTTTTTTTACTTCTGATAAATTTGTTACATAGCTGCGGTCGGGAGGAGCCGGGGGCACCGGAGACAGAAGAGGCCCTGCCTCAGCATATTCCAGTAGTACGGGAATTGAAAAACGTCTGGATCACGGAGGCGGAAGCTGGGCAGATCACTTTATTCTGTGACGGAGTAAGAGAGACCTATGATCTGGATACAGAGGCGAATGAGGCAGGCAGGCTGCCGACACCGGACCAGATGCGGGAACAGCTGGCAGATGTGGAACTTACGGATGACCTCGTGAGTGCCGTTATCCTGAAAACAGAGAAGTTCACAGGCCGGGTACTGTCGGCAGATGAAAGCGGTATCGAGATCGAGGGCAGGGGCCGGATCCCGTTGGCTGAGGATTACAAAGGGTATCGCCTGTACCGGGAGCTTACCATGTGTACCACTGAAGATCTGCGATTCGGCTATATGGATGCGGACTTTATTCGTGAGAATGACGAGATCTGCGGTATCCTGCTGGCCAGAGAAGATAACATGGACAAAATCCGGGTATTGATCAAAACTTCGGATTTTTCGGATGTTTTGCACCAGACGGTGACACTGACGGCGGAAAGTGATTTTCTACTACAGTACGGAACCGGTGAGGAAATGCAGGAAGAATTGTTTTCCAGGGGAGACGAGGTGACCATTGACACAGACAGCGATTATTTCGTGGGAGAACGGATCCGTATAGTACCGACAGTGCTGACCGGCCGGGTACGGCTGATCAATGTGAATCGAAGTCAGGGAACACCTTCTTACAGAGGGCATATAGAGCTGCTGCGAACCGCAGACGGAATTGCAGTGGTAAATGAGCTTCCGCTGGAAGAATATCTCTACAGTGTAGTGCCAAGTGAGATGCCGGCATCCTACCCGCTGGAAGCCCTGAAAGCACAGGCTATCTGTGCCAGAACCTATGCCTACGGACATATGCTGCGGGCGGGCTATCCCCGGTACGGCGCCCATGTGGACGACAGCACTTCCTATCAGGTCTACAATAATATCACAGAAGCTGACAGTGCTACCACGGCGGTGAAGGAGACCTACGGACAGATGATCCTGACAGATGAAGGAACGGTGGCGAACACTTATTATTACTCTACCTCCTGTGGCGTGGGAACTACGGCAAATGTATGGAAGACAGCGGAGGCGGAGGCACTTGATTATCTGAAGAGCAGCCGGCTGAATCCGGAGAGCCTGATGGAGACGGACGGTGGGGCAATCGCGGCAGACAGCAATGAGGTAAACGGAGATGCAGGTCCAGAGGATCTGAGGGAAGAAGAGGCTTTCCGGGATTTTATCACGGAGACACATGCGGAAGATTATGAAGCGCAGGAAGGCTGGTACCGCTGGACATATACGGTAAAAGAGATTGATGTGGATCGGATAGTGGAGACGCTGAAGAAACGTTATGAAGCCAACGGAAAGTTAATATTGACTCTGAAGGACGATGACTATGTCAGTCAAAATATAAAAGCTTTTTCAAAAGTAAACGATATCTCCGTTGTAAAACGTGGCCCCGGTGGTGTGGCAGACGAAATGGTCATTGTCACGGACAAAGGAACCTTTAAGGTGATCTCGGAATATAATATCAGAGCAGTACTTTGTGACGGGGTTACGAAGGTGGTAAGGCAGGATGGTAGTGAGGTGGCCATGCCGAATCTCCTTCCCAGTGCATTTTTTGTGATTGAACCTAGCCATGATAAGAAAAATGTGGTAGGATATAACATTATCGGCGGTGGATTCGGTCATGGCGTGGGAATGAGCCAGAACGGTGCCAAAAATATGGCACTACAGGGGCTTGGCGCGGAACAGATCCTTAACTTTTTCTATGAAGGATGCGAGATATGCTCAGGACAATAATCAGCATCTGGCGTGATTTTTCCAGCCAGATGAAAAAACAGAATATCAGCGCTTATGCATCGAGTACAGCCTTTTTCCTGTTTTTGTCGGTGATTCCGATGCTGATGGTAGTCTGTGCGGTGATTCCTTATACCCCGGTGACGGAGCAGAATCTGGTCACGGCGCTGACGGATGTGACGCCGGATATTGCAGATGCCATGGTGGAGAGTCTGGTCGTTGATGTGTATAAGAGTTCTGTGGGAATTCTGCCGGTGGCTCTGATCGCTATGGTCTGGTCGGCGGCGAAGGGTGTCATGGCACTGATGCGGGGATTAAATGCGGTCAATGGTGTGGACGAGAAGCGTAATTACTTCGTGATCCGTTTTATTGCAAGCTTTTATACGTTGATCATGCTTGTAGTGTTGATTTTGTCACTGTTTTTCATGGTATTTGGTAATCAGCTGGTGGATATTGCATTACATAGGATTCCGCAGCTGCAGATGTTTGTGAGTCTCCTGATGAATTTCCGCTTTCTGTTCGTATGGGCGGTGCTGATTCTTTTGTTTGGCCTGATTTATACATATATCCCGGACACAAAGCTGAAATTCACGGAACAGGTTCCGGGAGCCTGCTTTGCTGCGGTAGTATGGAGTGTATTTTCCTGGGGATTTTCCATGTATGTGTCCTATGGAAATGGGTATAGTATTTACGGAAGTCTGACCATTATTGTGATCATTATGTTGTGGATGTATTTCTGCATGTATATCATTCTGATCGGTGCTTATCTGAACCGTTATTTCCGTCCGGTGAACCGGGTACTGGTGAATCATGCCAGCAGTAAGAGCGAACTGGCAAGAGAGAACCGTAGACGCATCCGGGAGATCAAGAAGATCCAGCGCAGAAAAAAACATTATACGGAGATCGACAGGGATCCTAAGGGGCAGGATGAAAATCTGACAGACAGGAATTGAACTGCGGACGCAAATGTAGTACACTGATACGGAGAGGGCGAGGGACCTCTCCTGTTATGATTATAGTAAAAGAGTATCCGGAAGACGGATGCGGAAATGAGGATAAATATGGAAAAGAAAAACACCTGGGAGACCTATTCTTCCAAACAGTTAAAAGAGCTGGAGAAAATAAACGCACAGTATCGTGATTTCTTAGACAACGGTAAGACCGAGAGAGAGTGCATTGACACCATTGTCAATACTATTGAGAAGTCCGGTTACCGTGAACTGGAGAGTCTGATCAAAGAGGGCGCTGCTCTTAAAACCGGAGATAAGGTATACAGCGTATGGATGAACAAATCCATCGCCATGTTTCAGATCGGACGTAAGCCCATGACAGATGGCATGAACATCCTCGGAGCCCATATCGACAGCCCCAGACTGGATGTAAAGCAGAATCCCCTGTATGAGGATGGTGGATTCGCTTATCTGGACACCCATTATTACGGTGGCGTGAAGAAGTACCAGTGGGTGACCATTCCACTGGCAATCCACGGAGTCATCGTGAAAAAGGACGGCACCTGTGTAGAAATCAATATTGGTGAGAACGAGGATGATCCTGTATTCTTCGTATCCGATCTGTTGATCCATCTGGCACAGGAGCAGATGGAGAAAAAGGCAGCAAAGGTTATCGAGGGTGAAGCTCTGGATATCATCGTAGGCAACAAGCCTCTGCTGATCGATAAGAAAGATAAGAAGAAGGACGAGAAAGAAGCCGGAAAAGAAGCAGTAAAGGCAGGTGTTCTGGATATTCTGAAAGAGACCTACGATATTCATGAAGAGGATTTCGTTTCCGCAGAGCTGGAGATCGTTCCTGCAGGAAAAGCAAGAGAAGCAGGCTTTGACCGCAGTATGACACTGGCTTACGGTCAGGATGACAGGGTCTGTGCTTACACTTCCATGCAGGCGATGCTGGACAGCGATGTGACCGACCGTACCATGTGCTGTATTCTGGTAGATAAGGAAGAAATCGGCTCCGTAGGTGCTACCGGCATGCAGTCTCATTTCTTTGAAAATGCCGTGGCAGAGGTGATGAATCTGGCAGGCGAATACAGCGAACTGAACGTGAGAAGATGCCTGGCACATAGCTGTATGCTGTCTTCCGATGTCAGCAGTGCTTTTGATCCTACCTATGCGTCCAGCTTCGATAAAAAGAACGTGGCATACTTAGGCGGCGGTATGGTCATCAACAAATTCACCGGAGCCAGAGGCAAGTCCGGTTCTAACGATGCCAATGCGGAGTATCTGGCACATTTGCGCCATATCTTCGACAAAGCAGAGGTGAACTTCCAGACTGCAGAGCTTGGTAAGGTCGATTTGGGCGGCGGTGGAACCATCGCATATATTCTGGCACTGTATGGCATGAATGTCATCGACAGTGGTGTGGCAGTGCTGAACATGCATGCACCCTGGGAAGCTACCAGCAAGGCCGATGTATATGAGGCATATCGCGGATATAAAGCATTTGTGGAAGGAGCGAGCCTGTAATGGCAGAGACGACCGAACTGAAAAAATCCGATTTTTACTTTGATCTTCCCCAGGAGCTGATCGCACAGGACCCGCTGGAGGATCGTTCTTCCTCCAGACTGCTGGTACTGGATAAAAATACGGGAGAGATCTCTCATCACATTTTTCGGGATATTATCGACTATCTGCATCCCGGAGACTGTCTGGTGTTAAACAACACCAAGGTGATTCCAGCGAGACTTTTGGGAGAACGGGAAGGTACCGGCGGACATGTGGAAGTCCTTCTATTAAAACGAAAAGAAGCGGATGTCTGGGAGACTCTGGTAAAGCCCGGCAAGAAATGCAAGCCCGGTCAGCGCCTGACCTTCGGGGATGGACTATTAAAGGCAGAAGTCCTGGAGACTGTGGAAGAAGGTAATCGTCTGATACGTTTTGAATATGAGGGTATTTTTGAAGAAGTGCTGGACAAGCTGGGAGAGATGCCCCTGCCTCCTTACATTACCCATAAGCTGAAGGATAAGAATCGTTATCAGACCGTTTATGCCAAATATGAAGGCTCCGCAGCAGCACCTACGGCGGGATTGCATTTTACGCAGGAATTGTTGCAGCAGATTGCGGATAAAGGCATTAAGATTGCTTATGTGACATTGCATGTGGGACTGGGAACTTTCCGGCCGGTAAAGGAAGAGAACGTACTGGAGCATCATATGCATTCTGAGTATTATCAGGTGACGGAAGAAGCGGCGAACACCATCAATGAGACGAAGAAAAATGGGGGACGTGTGATCTGTGTGGGTACCACCAGCTGCCGTACCGTGGAGAGCGCAGCGGACGAGCAGGGCATGGTACAGCCCGGCTGTGACAATACCGAGATATTCATTTATCCCGGATATCGTTTCAAGGTGCTGGATGCACTGATCACGAATTTCCATCTGCCGGAGTCCACACTGGTAATGTTGGTATCGGCACTTGCGGGAAGAGAACATATCCTGCACGCCTACGAAGAAGCAATCCGTGAAAAATACAGATTTTTCAGCTTTGGAGACGCTATGTTCATCGCTGACTTAAAAGGAGAAAAATAGTGGAAGAAAGAAGACGAAGCAGGCGTACAGAAATGAGTTCCACCCTGATGGTAAAGCGCCTGGACCAGGGAGACATGCAGGAAGTCAGCATAGACATCGTAGATGTATCTCCCAACGGAGTGGGCTTTTTGTGCAAGGAAGTGTTAAATATCGGTGCAGTGTATGAATCGAAACTGAGGATTTGGACGCATGAAGTGCTGCATGCGTTCTTACAGATCGTCAGGATTGAAATGAAGGGAGATTCTTATACGTACGGGGCTGTCTTCATCGGAATGTCGGAGAGTGATGCGGCAAGAATCCGCGTATACCAGACGATTAACGACGATGAAAAACAATAAGAAAAAAATAGCAGTCAGTGTTGTGGCTGCTATTTTACTTGTACTGTTATATCTGTTGATTTTCGCTTTTTCTGGTCAGGACGGTGAGGAATCAGGCTCACTGAGTTCTATGATCTCGGAAAAATGTGCGGAGCTTCTGAATGCTATTTCCGGGAAACACTGGACACAGAATGTGATCGACAGTATGGCAGCTTATTTTGAACATCCAATCCGTAAACTGGCTCATTTCTCCGAGTATGCATGCATGGGAATGCTGCTGTACGGTGTGTGGAGACCCTGGAAGGAGAGGAACCGGAAACTGTATCTGCTGATCGTACTCTGGGTGTTTGTCTCCGCCGGAGCGGACGAGTTCCATCAGTTATTTGTCCCAGGACGCTATGGGTGTTTTGCGGATGTGGTGCTGGATACCTGTGGCGGTGCGTTTGGACTGCTCGTATGTGTCTGTGTGGAGAAAATAGTGCGGCGAAGGAAACAGAAGCGGAAAGATAAGGAAAAAGAGATCACTTTGTAGGTGATCTCTTTTTGTGTAGTGCGATGAGCCAGGTACAGGTTTTCTACTTCCTGTTGTGCAGACTGTAGCCCTTTTCGCAAAGGATCTTTGTGGATCTCTCGATGGCTTCTTCCTGATAGAATTCAATGCGCAGAACGCCGCCTTCGTACTCTCGGTTATGGACGATGCCGATGTTTTTGATACTGATATTTTTCAGGGCAAGAATCGTAGCTACGGCGGCAATCTCACCGGGTTCGTCGGCAATGTCAATGGTGATTGCATAAGAAGATTTTAACGGGCCGCTGGCAGTGTTGATGAAGGAATCCCGGTAGATTCTGGCACTGTCGAACAGTTCATACAGGTCATCACCGCTTTTGGCATTTAATTCCTGCTGGATCCCCTGTAGGGAAGCAATATAGGAGGACAACAGTGTCGAGATATTTTCTGTATTGGTCAGGCAGATCTGCTGCCATACCGCAGCGGAAGAAGAGGCAATTCTGGTAATGTCCTTGAAACCTCCGGCAGCGATCATCTTCATCAGTCCGTCCGCAGAATCCTTGTCCCGCACAAGATTTACCAGAGATGCGGCAATGATATGGGGGAGATGACTGACAGCTGCAGTAACGTAATCATGCTGTGCCGGCTCCAGAATCATAGGGATGGCACCCAGCTGCTGTACAAGATTTTTATAATCCGTGACTTTGTTTTCCGGAACGGAATCCGTGGGCGTGAGAATGTAATAGGCATTCTCCAAAAGAACGGCCTTGGAATTGATAAAGCCTATACGGTCACTTCCGGCCATGGGATGACCGCCGATAAACTGTCCTTCCAGACCGGCTTTTTTGATCTCTGTATGAATCTCACTCTTGACACTTCCAACATCAGTGAGCAGGGTCTTTGGTGAGAGAATTTCTTTTACAGCTGAGAGGTTCTCGTCATTTTTCTGTACTGGAGCACAGAGGAAAAGATAATCGCAGTCGGAGAAGGAAGCATCGATCCTTGTGGTGATCACGTTGGCAACACCACACTGGGCAGCCTCCCGCAGGGTATCTGCATTGATATCGTATGCAATGATCTGAGACTGAGGGAGATTCTGACGGATCGCCCGGGCGATGGAACCGCCGATCAGACCCAGACCGATAAAACCAAATGTAAGAGTACTCATGTAGATTTCCTCGATTCTGTTATTTGCTGCAAATAAATAGTATGACAAAGTCGGAAGATGTCCGTTTGTCCTTTAAACACTATAGCAAATTAACGTGCGAAAATCAAGAGAAGGAAATATTCTTTTCGGATTTGCTTGCAAGAGCTTTAGAAATATGGCAAGATGGAACTGTTCAAAAAGGATAAGGAGGAATTTGGTTATGCATTCACCTTTGGAAATTGCAAGAAATTATATAGAAGTCGGGATCCATAAGGTAAATCTGTCGATCTTTAAGACGATTCTGTTGGGATTTTTTGCCGGTATGTTCATCGGTTTTGCAGGAATTGCTTCGACTACGGCATCCAGCACCATCGGCATCGCATCGGTGGCGAAGCTGGTAGGCGCTGCGGTATTCCCAGCGGGTATGGCTATGGTACTGGTAGCGGGCAGCGAGCTATTCACCGGCAACAATCTGATCATACTGGCAGTGCTGGAGAAGAAAGTCACGGTATGGAAGATGCTGAAAAACTGGCTGTTTGTTTACATCGGCAACTTCCTCGGTGCGGCTTTTGTGGCAGTACTGGTAGTGGTGGGACGGACACCGGATCTTTTCGGAGAGCAGCTGGCACAGGCCATTGTTAATGCCGCGGCATCCCGGACGAATTTAAGTGTGGGTGAGGCTTTCGTAAGAGGTATCCTGTGTAATATTCTGGTGTGCATCGCGGTATGGATGTCCTTTGCTGCGAAGCGGGTCTCCGGCAAGCTTCTGACCAGTTACTGGCCCGTGATGCTATTTGTATTATGCGGCTTCGAGCACAGTATCGCAGATATGTATTTCGGTGTATGCGGTCTTCTGACAGCGCAGGTCTACGGCATTGTAGCAGAGAGCCTGACCTGGTTCAATTTCCTCGTAAAAGCCCTGCTGCCTATTACCCTTGGCAACATTGTTGGTGGTGCTGGGATCGTAGGATGCGGCTACTGGCTGGCATACCTCCACAGAACCCCGTACTCTGCAGATACTACAGTTGCCGAGCAGGAAGAGATTGATATTGCGGAAGAGTACTAAATTGAAAGTTAGTGAAACAAATCCACGAACGCCCATGGCGGACGGAATGTCCTTCCTCGATGTAAGGTCTCCCGGTGGGAATTTTCTGACGAAAAG
>QWCK01004952.1_pt1 | contig 12561 bp, 11 predicted proteins | sample 1972571 | NCBI WGS metagenome assembly QWCK01 (sample SAMN09866710, study PRJNA288562) | Human gut metagenome isolate term2_stool, whole genome shotgun sequencing... | isolation source: gut | host: Homo sapiens | place: USA: California
ATGCTAAGATATTGTATAAACGGAGCTGTGCTGGAGTTTATTCCGCTTTCTAAAATGGAAGAAAGAGGATACATGTTATATATACCTTATGTCTATCAATAAAATTAAATATTATATTTGACTTTTTTGCGCTCTGATAATATAATATCGGAGTGCAAAGAAGTATAGATATGGACCATTAGCTCAGTTGGTTAGAGCAACCGGCTCATAACCGGTCGGTCCGGGGTTCGAGTCCCTGATGGTCCACCAAATCGCCCGTAAATATATTTACGGGTCTTTTTTGTAAAATATATTAAAAGGTTGATAATAAAGTGGATATAATTGAACAGATAAGAAAAAATTCATTGCGTTATTCTGACAGACATGTTTTTATTAACTCCTCTGATTTTTTACATGACAAAAACGATAATTTTTTAACTTGGCATGATATGTGGGATTTCTCGGGGAAATTAGCTGAATATATAAAGAAGAACACAAAAAAAGAAGAACCGATTATTGTTTTTGGTCATAAGAGTCCTTTAATGTATATTTGCTTTATTGCATGTATGCGTTCACACCATGCATATTGTCCAATTGATGTTACAGTACCAAATCAAAGGGTTGTTGATATTATAAATCAAGTTAATCCGGAATTAATATTGGCAACAGAACCTTTTAATAATTTTGAAGATATAGTTGTCAACAAAAATGATATAGAAAAAATTATTAGAACTAATGTGACTGTTAAAGATGATTGTTTCTTAAGTGAAGAGGATATTGCTTATATAATTTTTACCTCCGGTAGTACAGGAAAACCAAAAGGGGTTCAAATAACTGTTTCATGTATAAATAAATATATTGAATGGGCCAAGAATTTAATTGATATTGATTGTTATCCTAACAGAGAAGTTGTTTTTCTAAATCAAGCACCATATTCTTTTGATTTGTCGATAATGGATACATATCTTAATTTTTATTATGGTGGAACAGTAGTTGCTTTAGATAATGAAACTCAAACAAACATGAAAAATTTATTAGAGCTTCTTGAAAAATCAAACATAAATGTTTGGGTTTCAACACCTTCTTTTTCAGATATTTGTTTGACCGACAGGACATTTAATTCGAAATTACTGAAATTTGTAGATACATTTTTATTTTGTGGAGAAGTTCTTACCAAAAAAACTGTAAATAGATTACAAACAGCTTTTCCTAATTCAAAAATTATAAATACTTATGGTCCAACTGAATCTACGGTTTGTATCACTGATGTTGTGATCGACAAACAAATAATGAACAAATATGATGTATTGCCTGTTGGTAAGGTTAAGAGTGGAACAATTGTGGAAATTTGCAATGAATTCGGAGAAAAACTTGCTGATGGTGAAAAAGGTGAAATAGTAATAATCGGTGACACAGTCGGTGCCGGATATTTCAATAACCCTGAAAAGACAAAGATTGCTTTTTCCATCAGAAAAATTGATGGAAAAGAAGTAAGAGCATATAAAACAGGTGATTCAGGATATTTTATTGATAATCTTTTATTTTGTGTCGGTAGAATTGATTTGCAAATAAAATTACATGGATATCGAATGGAAATAGAAGATATCGAGCAAAATATCATGAAATTAAAATATATATATCAGGTCTGTGTTATACCAATTGAAAGAAACGGAAAAATAAGTAGTTTAACCGCTGTGTGCGTACCTTCTAAAGAAGTAGATATAGATAATTTTAGAGATAAAATAAGAGCTGATTTAGAAGATCTGATACCTAAATATATGATTCCAAAAAAATTTATTATGAAAAATAGGTTGCCTTTAACAAGTAATGGTAAATTAGATAGAAAATCTATAAAGGACATAGTAATATGAGTATGTTTGCGGGATTTAGATTTTTCGCTTTATTGTTTATTACGCTCGTTCCGGCAGTGGTTTTAGGATTAAAAGAAAAATCGCTAAGATATTATCGTGATTTTTTAACAATTTTATTTGTAATTTTAGTCTTTAAAAATTCAATTTTGCAATTTCTTTACCTAATCGCATATATGGTTTTATCTTTGTTTGTTATTAAATTATATATGCAGTTGAGAATAAAATATAAGCGAAACAAAAAGATATATATAGCTGCTATTCTTTTAGTTATAATTCCACTAATATATAGCAAAATTTCAGTTTTCGCCGGTAAAAATATTTTTGGATTTTTAGGGCTTTCATATATATTTTTCAGAGTTATACAAATAATAATAGAAATATATGATGGTGTTATAAAAGAAGTTAATATATTTGAAACCCTTGAATTTTTATTATTTTTTCCATCACTTAGTTCAGGACCAATTGATAGAAGCAGAAGATTTTTGCAAGACAACTCTATAGTTTATTCAAAATATGATTATGATAAATTGTTGTCTTCGGGCATAGTTAAACTGATTTTAGGTTTGGTTTACAAATATCCTATTGCAAGTATTTTCTATTTTTTATTAAATGGAAAAATTAAGATGTTAACGGGATGTTTGCATTGGATAGCATATTCTTATACTTATGGTTTGTATATGTTTTTCGACTTCGCAGGATATAGTTTAATGGCAATTGGAACAGCATATATTCTGGGAATAAAACTTCCGGATAATTTTAACAAACCATTTATCAGCGTTGATATGAAAGATTTTTGGAATCGTTGGCATATAAGTCTTTCACACTGGTTTAGAGATTTTGTTTTTACGCGTTTAATAATTGGAGCCGCAAGGAAAAAAATTACTGCTAACAGACTTTTAATTGCAACAATAAGTTTAGTAATCAACATGACTTTAATGGGACTTTGGCATGGATTACAATCTCATTATATTTTATACGGTATTTATCATGGCGTTTTATTAGCTTTTACAGAGTTATATCAAAAAAAGTCTAAATTTTATAAAAAATATAAAAATAATAGGATATATTTATTTGTATCTTGGTTTGTGACTATTAATTTAGTAATGTTTGGATTTTTGATTTTTTCCGGTAAAATACCGTTTGCGTTTTAGTGATTTATAATAAAATTTATTTATAGGAGAAAATTATGGAAGAAAAAATAATAGAAAAACTAATTGAATTATGTGATGAAGATGAAATCAAAAACAATCTTGATATAGAATTAGTGAAAAGTGACTTATTAGATTCACTTTCTTATGCAGAATTACTTTTTTTTATAGAGGATGAATTTGATATTATTATTTCACCTTCGGAAATATCCAGAACGGACATTGATACACCGAGAAAAATAATAGATGTGTTAAAAAGTAAGGCAAATTAAATGAAAAAAATTATATCTCTGTTAATTGCAATATCGCTTCTTTTAATTACCGTATTTGGATTAAATCAATCATTTAAAAAGAAACTTTCATCTCAAAAAGCCGTGTCTTTTGAATTTAATGAAAATAATATAAGAAGAAATTCTGATAAATTTTTGATAAATAAAATTTTAGATGAAAATACAGCACTTATTTTAGGATCTTCAGAGTTATATTCACATGATGAAATTGGATTCCCAAGTTATTTGTTTGGAAATCAAAACTCTGATTTTAAGACTGTATTGATGGGTCAAGGATACATGCAATCATTACATCAGGCAATAGTTGTAGGTGCTAATTCAGATGTTATAAAAAATGGAAAAATTGCAATTATAATGTCACCACAATGGTTTTCCAAATCAGGATTGCAATCTGAACAATATGCATCAAGGTTTTCTGAAATTTCTTATTTTAATATGTTACAGAATAAAGATTTATCTATAGAAACAAAAAAGAAAATCACTAAAAGATTAAAGTTTTTGCTCAAGAGTAGTCCTCAACAGTTATCAAGAATAAATGAGTATGAAGCTACATATTTAACGAATAAAAAGAAACCTTTAAGCGATATAAAGTGTAAGTTGTTTTTCGATTTGTTAGTTTTAAAAAACCGATTATCTTTAATTGAAACTTTAAACAAGTCTAATTATGATCAACCACCTATTATTAAAAAAGAAGATATAGATTTCAGCAACCTTATTTTAAAGGCAGAAGAAGCAGGCAGAAATAGTACGCAAAACAATGATTTTGGTATTGAAAACGAATATTTTAATAAATATGTTAAGCCAAATTTAGAAAAATCCAAAAACAATTCAAAATACAATACTTTGGATGTTTCGCCTGAGTATGATGATTTTTGTTTGTTTTTGGAGGTGTGTGAAGAACTAAATATAGAACCTCTTGTAATCTTAGTTCCTTTGAATGGAGTATGGTCTGATTATACAGGATTGTCAAAGGAGCAAAGGAATAAATATTATTCTAATATAAGGAAAATTTGTAAAGACAAAAATGTTGAAGTAGCGGATTTTTCTGATAAAGAATATGAGAAGTATTTCTTTAAAGATATTATGCATGTTGGCTGGAAAGGTTGGGTTCATATAGATGAAGCAATTTATAAATTCTATAATAAGAAAAATAAATAATAATAAATATTTGAATATTGGCGTTTGGTCGGTATTATTTTATATAATGTTACTTTTAATTTCCATCTACTTACTAACAGTAGATTTTTCGGATGCTCCTGAGTTTATTTACAATCAGTTTTGATGATAAAAAGATGTAATATATATTAATTAAGTTGTTTTATTTATTATTAATCATTTGTTTATTTAATTCCTATTGACATAGTAGGAGTTAAAAAGTTATAATGTTTTTAGAATTTAAGGTAAATTATTATTAAAAAGGGGAAATAAATGAAAGTATATGCTGACAATGCGGCAACGACAAAAATGAGCAAAGACGCAATTGATGCAATGGTATATGAAGCACAAAATAACTACGGAAATCCATCCAGCCTCTATAAAATAGGTCAAGTTGCAAAAGAAGTTCTTGAGAAATCAAGAGAAGAAATTGCAAAAATCTTAAATGCCGAGCCAAAAGAGATATATTTTACCTCCGGCGGAAGCGAGGCTGATAATCAAGCTTTAATTTCGGCAGCTTATTTTGGAAAAAGAAAAGGAAAGACTCATATTATCTCTTCAGCCTTTGAACATCATGCAATTTTGCATACGCTAAAAAAACTTGAAAAAGAGGGGTTTGAAGTTACTCTGTTAGATGTCAATTCTAATGGTGTCATAAATCCACAGCAGGTTAAAGATGCAATAAAAGATGAAACCTGTCTTGTAACGATTATGTATGTAAACAACGAAATCGGTACGGTTCAACCTATCCGTGAAATCGGAGAAATCTGTAAAGAAAGCGGTGTGCCTTTTCATACAGACGCTGTGCAAGCTGTGGGACACCTGCCGATAGATGTAAAAAAAGACAATATCGACATGCTTTCTCTTTCGGCACATAAATTTCAAGGACCAAAAGGTGTCGGTGTTTTATATGCAAACAAAAAAGTTCCGCTTGTAAATTTAATTGAGGGTGGAGCACAGGAAAGAAAAAAAAGAGCCGGAACTGAAAATTTACCTGGCATCGTTTCAATGACCGTAGCACTTAAAAATGCTGTAAATTCAATGGAAGAAAATTCAAAAAAAATAACAGAGATGAGAGATATTTTGATAGAAGGTCTTTCAAAAATCGAGCACTGTGCATTAAACGGAGATCCTAAAAAGAGAAATGCCGGAACGATCAATTTTTGTTTTGAGGGAATAGAGGGTGAATCTTTACTTTTACTCCTTGACGAAGCAGGAATTTCGGCCTCTTCGGGTTCTGCCTGCACATCGGGTTCACTCGATCCGAGTCATGTTTTGCTTGCAATAGGAAGACCTCATGAAGTAGCACACGGATCGCTGAGACTTTCTATAAACGAACATAATACAAAAGAGCAAATGTATTATGTAGTTGAACAAGTTGAAAAAGTTGTTAAATATTTAAGACAAATATCGCCGGTTTGGTATGATTTAATGCACGGCAAGAGAGAATTTGTATTATAAGGAGAAAATTATGGCTTTATACAGTGAAAAAGTAATGGATCACTTTAAGAATCCGAGAAATTTGGGAGAAATGGAAAATCCTGATGCAATAGGGGAAGACGGTAACGCAAAGTGCGGAGATATTATGAAAATATATCTCAAAATAAAGGACAATATCATAACTGATATTAAATTTCAGACTTTCGGTTGTGCTAGCGCAATAGCATCTTCGTCAATTGCAACTGAGATGATAAAGGGAAAGTCTATTGAACAGGCACTTGCTCTTACTAACAGAGAAGTTGTAGATTCACTTGACGGTCTTCCCACTCATAAGATTCATTGTTCTGTTTTGGCAGAAGAAGCAGTTAAATCCGCAATTAAAAATTATTATGACAAAAATAATATTGAATATGACAAGTCAAAATTCCCAAGCTGTGAAGAATGTGACAGTTGCAGGATGGTATAAATGAAGATTTCAACTCGGGGAAGATATGCTTTAGAAGTCCTATGCGAGTTATCTGATGAAGAATTCAAGCCCCTAAAAGAGATTACAAAAGAACTAGGACTTTCAAGAAAATATCTTGAAAGTATAATGACGACTTTGACTAAAGAGGGACTTTTAGAGTCGGCTTACGGGAGTAAGGGTGGCTATCGGCTTGCAAAAAGTGTAGATAATATAACGCTTGCGGAAGTTTTGAAAGCAACCGAGGGTTCACTTTCGGTCACACCATGCTTAGATGATGACGCAACACCTTGTGAAAAATCTGAATACTGTAAAACTATTAAAATTTGGAAAAATTTAAACAAATTAATCAATGATTATTTTTGCAGCATAACAATAAATGACATAAAATAACGGGCAATTTAATTGCCCGTTATCTTTATAGTTTTTTCACAACTTTTGTTATATCATCATTTATAACTAAGTCTGCCGAATTATCGTAAGGAGTCTTGTCTTTGTTAATAAGGACAAGGTTTTTTCCTTTGAAATATCTGATAAATCCTGCAGCAGGGTAGACGATTAGAGAAGTTCCGATAACGATCATTAAATCTGCTTGTTCGATAGCGTTTATTGAATTTGATATAACATCATTGTTTAAACTCTCTTCGTATAAAACAATATCGGGACGCACGATTTCACCGTCAGCTTCACATGTAGGAACACCGTCTTGGCTTAGAACATATTCCAAATCGTAGTTTTTATGGCATTTGACGCAATAATTATCCAAAACGGAGCCATGAAGCTGAAAAACTTTAGTGGATCCGGCTTTTTGATGAAGGTCATCAATATTTTGTGTAACAACTGTTACATCTTTTTCTGATTCCAGTTTTGCAAAGAAAATATGCGCCGAATTTGGCTTTGCATTCGGAAATATCATCTTTGATTTATAGAAATCAAAGAAAATATCAGGATTTGATTTAAAGAAACTGTGTGAAATTATTTGCTCCGGAGGATATGAAAACCCATTTTTTTCATTGTAAATTCCGTTTGAAGATCTAAAATCCGGAATACCTGAAGCAACGCTTATACCGGCGCCGGTAAAGACGACGATCTTCTTTGCGTTTTGAATCATTTCTTTAAGGCTTTCAATTTTATCCATAAAATCACTCCTTATGGTATTATAACATTCATATTAAGATGATATAATATATAACTAATAAATGTTCAAATATTTGGGGTTGGAATGAATTTTAAGGAAAAACTTTTAAATAACTCAAATAATATAAAATCTATGCACATGCCGGGCCACAAGAGAAATAAGAAATATAAATCTCTTATTGATTTGGGGATGAAATATGATTTTACTGAAACGTCTTATCTTGATGATTTACACAATCCTGAAGGTATAATACTTCAAGAAGAAAAAAAGGCCGCAAAATTATATGGAACTGAAAAATTTATCTTTGGAGTTAACGGATCAACAGGACTTATAACTACAGTTATTTATGCACTTTCTAAAGAACATAGTAATTTTATGGCTTTTGATAATTGCCATTACAGTATATATAATGCATTAAAAATATCACAGAAAAACATTTATCTTTTTTCTCCAAAAAGAAATGAAGATACTACTATTGTAGAAGATATAGATTATGAAGATTTGGAACATCAATTGACTTTAAAAAAAATTGAGGTTTTGATTTTGACCTATCCGGATTATGAGGGACAGGTCTTAAATTTAGAAACTATATCCGAAATTTGTCATAAATTAAATGTTATATTGGTCGTGGATCAAGCACACGGTGCGCATTTTGGACTTTCAAAATATTTCCCTGAAAATGCCATAAAAATAGGCGCTGATTTTGTGATTCAGAGTTTACATAAAACCTTACCGTCACTCACACAGACAGCGGTAATGATGTGTAATGAATATATTTATGATAAATATAAAATAAATGATTATATCAAATTTTTTGAAACCTCAAGTCCATCTTTTATTTTAATAAGTTCTATATGTGAATGCATGGATTTTATTTCAAAAAATGCAGGTGATGAACTCAAAAATTTAAGTGATAATTTGGATAATTTTTACAAGAAATCTAAAAAATTAAAGCATCTTAAGCTTTTGGAATCTCAAAATCGAGATAAATCAAAAATCGTCATATTGACTGATAAAGTCAATTTAACCGGATATGAATTAAGAACAAGATTATTAAACGAATTTAATTTTGAACTTGAATGCGCGGGGCCCAGATATGCTCTGGCATATTCTACAATCGCAGACGACAAGAAGGTTTTTGACGAACTTATAACTGCGCTTTTTGAAATTGACAAAGACTTGATTTCGCGAACAAAACCTAAACTGCATTTTGAAAAGAGAACGGGACATAAATTAGCATCAACATTTGAAAAAACAATATACGCTTATCCTCCCGCAACCCCGGTTATTTTCAAAGGTGGTGAAGAAGTGACCGAAGAACAAAACAAACTGATTAATCAACTTGTTTCAGAAGGAATGAAATTACAATATTAAAAAACGCTGTGAAATCCAATATGAATTTTCACAGCGTTTTGTTTATTTATCTTCGTCTTCAATATAAAACGTAAAGTCTTCATCATTTGAAGAATTGTCTTCTTTCGCGTTTGATTCGCTTTGTATCTCGATATTTTCAATATATTTATTCTCATAATTTTCATAGGGAAAAGATTCATTAATTTCGATTTTTGAATGAGTATCTTTTTTCATTGAATCATCAGAATTTTCTTTGTCTGAAATTTCTTTTTTCTGTGCATCTTCCAAATAAAAGTTCATATCTTTTATATCGGATTTTGTTTTTCCGTAATTTTTAATGTAATCATATAAAAGTAAGAAAACCGAAAGCGCAAAATTTATAATCGGAACTGCAAATAATATTTTGTTTCTGCTGAGTATGCTTGCCGAACTGAATATGAGCGGCATAAAATACAGCAAAATATTTGTGATTGAATTATAAAAAAGAACGGTTGTAGATTTTAATGTAGGGAAATCCGTAACTTTATAGCAATACAAAAATCCGATAGCTATTGCCCAAGTGATGAGTATTATTATCGGAAGTGCAAGAGGAGTTTCAATATCTGTGAAAAATTCAAATGCAAATAAAATGATTGTTATGATGTTAAACAGAATGTAACCTGTTAGAAGTAATAAACGAGTTTTTTTCTTCTCAAACATTATTAATCATCCCTTAATTTTAAAGTTGCTTTATTTTTGATTGCCGTCGTTCTTTATTTCAGAATCAGAGTTTGAATTTGTATTTGTGTCATATAAGAAGTCTTTTAAGATTTGTTTGTTTTTATTGAGATCGGGGACTAAAACAGCCATTCCGTTGATTGTTTTATTTTCATATGTTCCGTCAGCAGGTATACCTATTGAATCAACATTGAAATTAAAACCTTTTTTCATCAGCATCGCAAATCTTGAAATTTGCACCGGTTTCATGTCGGTTTCTACCATAGGCATAACAACCCTTGCTATCTCGAGAAGCTTTCCCTTATCCTGCGTAGTTTGAACTTTTTGAATGATTGCATTTATTACAATTCTCTGTCTGTTTGTTCTCTTAAAGTCTGAATCAAGATGACGTATTCTCGCAAAAGCAAGAGCTTTTTTCCCGTTTAAGTGAACGCTGTCTCCTGATTCAAAATGCCCGTATTCTTTGAATTCTTTGTTTAGAGCCATAGCCTCTCTTTTTGTTATAGGAACATCTACGCCACCGATAGCATCAACAACTTTCATGAAAGCGTCAAAGTTTACAAGAACATAGTTGTCGATATCTATATTGTAATTATATTCGATAGTATTTATTACAAGCGGTGCTTTTCCATACATATATGCGTGGTTGAGTCGTGTCTTGCCATGATTTGGAATTGTAACATAACTGTCTCTTAAAAACGAAACAAGTTTTATTTCTTTTGTCTTTTCATTGATAGACATAAGCATCATTGTATCGCTTCTACCGTTTTGATTGTTTGAGTCTTTATCGGCACCGAGCAATAAAATGTTCGTAACTTTTTTATCGCCTAAAAGGTCTTCTTCTTTGACAAATGGATTATCCGACTTTTTCTTAAAGCTTATATCACCGACAAAATGCCTTAAAAGTCCATAACCGATAGCAAGTAGCAGCGCAAGTATAACAAAGAAGGTTGTCAATGATAAAAATAAAACCTTTTTTTTGCTTTTTTTTGAAATGTTTTCCTCAGACTGTCTCTTAGGAGTGTAATTCTTGTCGAATTTAATATCTTTAGAACGTTTAGATTTATCTTTTGATTTTTTGTTCTTGGAATTGTCTTTAGATTTATTGATTAATTTTTTTGGTGGTTTACCGCCATTAGGTGAAAAATAAATATTATCCATGTGTTCTCCTTAATTATATCACAGTGTATAAAAGATCAGAATATGAGGGGAACGGCCAAAATTCTTCATTGACTTTTTCTTCCAACTCATCTGCAGTTTTTCTAAGCTCATTCATTGACGGAATAATCTTATCTCTGCAATAATTTGCATTTTCTTCAATATTATTGAATTCTCTAACTTTTATTACTTCTTCAAGTTTATTTCGCTTTTCAAGTAAATCGTCGCTCGTTTTTGAAAGTTGGTCGAGCAGTTTTGTTTCAAGTCTGTTTTGAAATCTGTGTGAAACATTAGTCTTTGCGTTTATTGTCTCTGCAAGCATTTTCATATATTTTACGATTGCAGGTATTATTTGTTTGTCTGTCATATCAATCATTGTCTTGGACTCTAAATTAATTATACCGATATAATTTTCCATAAGAATTTCATAACGACCAATTAATTCTTCTCTGGAATAGATTCCATGTTTTTCAAACAACGAAATGTTTTCATCTTTTATGTAACAGGGGAGTGAGTCAGGTGTTGTAGGAAGGTTCAATAAGCCTCTTTCCGCGGCATCGTTTAACCAGTCCTCACTATATGAGTTACCATTGAAAATAATCTTAGAATGCTTTTTGAAAATATCACTTAGCAGTTCATTTAAGTCTTTTTCAAAGTCTGTTGAACCTTCGAGTTTATCCGCCATCTGTGACAGTTTATCGGCAACGATTGTATTTATTATTGTGTTCGGGCAGGCTATTGATGTGTTTGAACCGATGATTCTAAATTCAAATTTGTTACCTGTAAAAGCAATAGGTGCAGTTCGGTTTCTGTCGGTATCATCTTTTTTAAATGTGGGAACGAATCCTACACCGGACTCAACAAGTTTATCTTCATCTTTTAAAAGATCTTCATATTTGGCAATGGAATCTATTATTGAAGACCATTTTGGGCCCAAGAATACTGATATAATTGCCGGAGGTGCTTCCAATGCACCTAAACGGAGGTCATTTCCCGCAGTTGCAGATGACACTCTTATCAAATCTTGATGTTCATCAATTGCCCATACGATAGCAGCTAAAAAAGTAAGAAATCTTATGTGCTTTTCCTGTGTCTTTCCCGGTGAAAGAAGATTTTCTCCGGAATCTGTTTCAATAGACCAATTAATATGTTTTCCGCTACCGTTTACTCCGTTAAAAGGCTTTTCGTGTAAAACACAACTGAGATTATGCATCCTTGCTACTTTTTTCATAATCTCCATAGTGAGTTGGTTATGATCGGTTGCCATATTTGTTTGACAGTAAATAGGCGCAAGTTCGTGTTGAGATGGGGCAGCTTCATTGTGTTCGGTTTTTGCGTAGACTCCCAACTTCCAGAGTTCTATGTCAAGATCTCTCATAAAAGCTTTGACTCTTGCATTCATTGTGCCGAAATAATGTCCTTCCATTTCTTGACTTTTAAGTGGTTCTGCACCGAAAAGAGTCCTGCCGGTTAAAATCATGTCACGGCGTTTTTTATACATGTCTCTGTCGATTAAGAAAAATTCTTGTTCTGCGCCAACGGTGGTGTGAACTCGTTTTATTTCATCAAGTTTGAAAAGTTTCAACATTCTGAGAGTCTGTTTTTCAATCAAGGCTTCCGAACGCAGAAGAGGTGTTTTTTTATCTAAGATTTGACCGCCGTATGACGAAAAAATAGATGGGATACAAAGCGTCTTGTCTTTTATGAATGCAAAAGAAGTAGGATCCCAAGTTGCATAACCCCGTGCTTCAAAAGTGGCTCTAAGACCACCGCTTGGAAAAGAAGAGGCATCAGGTTCACTTTTAATAAGTTCCTTTGCTGAAAAGTCCATAATGACTTGACTGTCTTC
>QWCK01004953.1_pt2 | contig 12561 bp, 14 predicted proteins | sample 1972571 | NCBI WGS metagenome assembly QWCK01 (sample SAMN09866710, study PRJNA288562) | Human gut metagenome isolate term2_stool, whole genome shotgun sequencing... | isolation source: gut | host: Homo sapiens | place: USA: California
CCCCGCCGATATCGGCGGGGCGTCTGACTTCCAAATAGAATCACAACCGCTTCAGCAGTTCCTCTAGTTGTGACTCTCCATATACTGGGATCCCATTCTCCTCCAGAAGCTGGGCTGTCACCCCAGAGCCCTGGATCAGAATGCGGGAAAAGGTTCCGTCATAGATCTGCCCCTGGCCACAGGAGGGGGAGCGTTCCTTCAAAACGGCCAGAGTACAGCCCTGTTCCCGTGCCAGCGCCAGCGCCCGCTCTGCGCCGGAGCAATACTCTGCCGTCACATCCACTCCCTCTTGAGTAACGACCCGACCGTCCGGCAGCCGCTCCGCAGGCGGGCGGGGGGTAGGCAGTCCACCCAGCACTTCCGGACAGACTGGTATCAGATCGTATCCTTTCTGTCTCAGCTTTTGAATATCAAGGTGTTCCTTTCCTGCTCCATCATAACGGCAGGGGACACCCAGCAGGCAAGCGCTTACCAAGATCTTCACTTTATCCACTCCTTTCCACCAAAAACAGCCCGCCGCGTTGCGGCGGGCTGTTTCTTACTCTGCTCAGTGGGTAAGATAATATTTGACCAGGGTTTGGAGCAGTTCGTCCCGGTCCACCTTCCGGATCATGGCCCGGGCGTTGTTATGGTTCGTGATATAGGTGGGGTCCTCGGATAGAATATAGCCGACGATTTGATTGACCGGGTTGTAACCCTTTTCCTGAAGCGCCTGATATACAGAAGCCAGGATCGCCTTGATCTCTAAATCGCGCTGGTCGCCGAGCCGGAATTTCCGGGTGAAATCCATCTCGTCCATCGAAAACACCTCCTAAAAATAAGCATGGAAGATTTGTGCCTAGTTTACTCCAAAAAGCAGTCCGTGTAAAGGGAGCAGAGGAAAAATTTAATAATTTTTTAGAATTTCGCCTTCTCAAGGGCAATGGCAGAGTCATCGCCCCGGTTTTTCTCCCAAATCTGCGCGGGCACGTTGCTATTACAGCTAAAATGTGTTATGATGTATCAGTATTTTTATGCCTATGACATTGTTCCGCTCCCAAGCCCCATATCACGCTGGCAGCTGGAACAACATTTGACATTTCTAAAAAGGTTGTGTTTCGATATGGAAGAAGCGAAAAAGAAAGTGATGCTCTCCGGCATCCAGCCCAGCGGCGATCTGCACCTGGGCAACTATCTGGGTGCCATCAAGAATTGGGGCGCCCGGGCCGACGAGTTCGACTGCTACTATTTTATGGCTGATATGCATACCATCACCGTCCGTCAGACTCCTGCCGATCTGCGCCGCCGCACCCTGGAGCAGCTGGCCCAGTATATCGCCTGCGGCCTGGACCCGGAGAAGAACACCCTGTTCATCCAGTCCCATGTTCCTGCCCACGCAGAGCTTGGCTGGGTACTGAACTGCTACACCATGTTCGGCGAGCTCAGCCGTATGACTCAGTTTAAAGACAAATCCGCCAAACATAAAGAAAACATCAATGGCGGCCTGTTCACCTACCCTGCCCTGATGGCCGCGGATATTCTTCTCTACCAGCCTGATTTCGTCCCTGTGGGTGAGGACCAGAAGCAGCACTGCGAGCTGACCCGGGACGTGGCCCAGCGTTTCAACAACATCTACGGCGATGTGTTCAAGATCCCGGAGCCCTATATCCCCAAGGCCGGCGCCCGCATCATGGGCCTGACCAATCCCGAGTCCAAAATGTCCAAGTCCATTCCCGAGGGCTGCGTGTTCCTGATGGAGAAGCCGGAGGACATTCAGCGCAAGTTCAAGCGGGCCATCACCGACAGCGACACCGAAAACTGTGTGCGCTATGACCCCGTCAACAAGCCCGGCGTGGCCAACCTGATGAACATCTACTCCGCCGTCACCGGAAAAAGCTTCCAGGAGATCGAGTCTGAGTTCTCCGGCTGCGGCTATGGGAAGTTCAAGCCCGCCGTGGGCGAGGCTGTCATTGAGACCCTGCGCCCCATCCGGGAGGAGGCCGCCCGCATCCTAGCCGACAAGGCGTATCTGGAGAGCGTCTACAAGGCCGGCGCGGAGAAGGCGTCCTATACCGCCGCCAAGACCCTGCGGAAGGTCTATAAAAAGGTGGGCTTCGTGGCCCGCTGACCCGACCATATCAACTGCAAAAGAGGAACTGCTTCATGTTGTCTTCTGTTGAACTCTCTGTCATCGGTGCGGTAGCCGCCGCACTATTTGCCGCCGCTGTGGTGGCATTCATTACCACCCCGGTGGTTCGCTCTCTGGCCTTTAAAATCGGTGCAGTGGACGTGCCCCGGGACAACCGTCGGATGCACAACCACCCCATTCCCCGGATGGGCGGACTTGCCATTTTCTTCGGTTTTATCCTCAGCGCTCTGATTTTTATTCCATTGACTACCCCACTCCGCGGCATGCTCCTAGGGGCCGTGATCATCGTTATTTTGGGCATATTCGACGACATTTATGCCCTGCCTGCCATGCCGAAGTTCCTGATCCAGATTCTGGCCGCCCTCATTGCCGTGCTCATGGGCAACCGGATCGACATTCTCTCCAACCCCAATATTTTCAGCAGCGACCCCTACTGGGTGCTGGGCTGGCTGTCTATCCCCATCTCCGTGATCTGGATCGTGGGCATCACCAACGCGGTCAACCTCATCGACGGACTGGACGGGCTGGCCTGCGGCGTGTCCACCATCAGCTCCATGACCATGCTGGTCATCGCCCTCACGGTGGCCGAACCGGAGGTAGCCCTCCTCATGGCCGCCCTGTCCGGCGGATGCATCGGCTTTCTTCCCTATAACCTGAACCCGGCCAAGATCTTCATGGGAGACACCGGCTCCACCTTCCTGGGCTTCATCCTGGCGGTGGTATCCATCCAGGGGCTGTTCAAATCCTATGCCATCATCTCCTTTGCGGTCCCCTTCCTCATGCTGGGCCTGCCCATCTTTGACACCTGCTTCGCCATCTTCCGCCGGGTGTCCCACGGCCAGAGCCCCATGGCCCCCGACCGGGGCCATATCCACCACCGTCTCATCGACATGGGCTTCAGCCAGAAGCAGGCGGTGGCCGTGCTGTATGTGATCAGTGCCATTCTGGGCCTGTCCGCCGTGGTGCTGACCACCACCAGTGTGCTGAAGGCCATGATGGTCCTGCTGGCCCTGTGTGTGGCCGGAGGCCTGTCCGCCAAGCTGTACCTGGACCGGGTAAACCACCGGGAGCCCCCTGAGTCCCCCGCCCAGGACGGCGCCCCGGCCCGCCCCCGGAAGCTCCGCCAGCCCCCTGGAGATGTGGCGGGCAACGACTACTTTTTCGGTGAAGAGGAGCGATCTGATAAATGAGACCTGTCACTGTTATGACGATTTTCGGCACCCGGCCAGAGGCCATCAAGATGGCCCCCCTGGCCCTGGAGCTGTCCCGCCGCCCCGGGCTGAACGCCCTGTGCTGCGTCACCGCCCAGCACCGTGAGATGCTGGACTCGGTGCTGAACATCTTCCGGCTGAAGCCGGACTATGATCTGAACATCATGGAGCCCCGCCAGACCCTGTCCACCATCACCTCCAAGTGCCTCACCGGCATGGACGGGGTGCTGGAGCAGGCCAAGCCCGACCTGGTCCTGGTCCACGGGGACACCTCCACCACCTTCGCCGGGGCCCTGGCCGCCTTCTACCACAAAGTGCCGGTGGGCCATGTGGAGGCCGGCCTACGAACCTATGATAAGTGGTCCCCCTATCCCGAGGAGATGAACCGGAAGATGGTGGGGGCCATCGCCGACCTCCACTTCTGCCCCACCGTGGCCAACCGGGAAAACCTGGCCCGGGAGAACATCACCCAGGGGGTGTTCCTCACCGGAAACACGGTCATCGACGCCCTCCAGACCACGGTGCGCCCCCAGTTCACCTTCCAGGAGGAGATCCTCAACCGTCTGGACTACGCCGCCCGCCGGGTCATCCTGGTCACCTGTCACCGGCGTGAGAACTACGGGCAGCCCATGACCAACATTATGACAGCCCTGCGGCGGATCGCCGACGCCTTCCCCGATGTGGAGCTGGTCTATCCGGTCCACCTGTCTCCAGTGGTGCAGGAGGCCGCCCACAAGTATCTGGACGGGCATCCCCGCATCCACCTCATCGCCCCGCTGGCGGTGGACGAGATGCACAACCTGATGGCCCGCTGCCATCTGGTGATGACAGACTCCGGCGGCCTTCAGGAGGAGGCCCCCGCCCTGGGCAAGCCGGTGCTGGTCCTCCGGCGCGAGACCGAGCGCCCCGAGGCCGTGGCTGCCAGCACCGTAAAGCTGGCCGGTGTGGAGGAGGAGGACATCTTCTCCATGGCCCGCGGGCTGCTCACCGATCCCGGCGCCTATGCCGCCATGGCCCACGCGGTCAACCCCTACGGAGACGGACTGGCCTGCCGCCGGATCGCCGACGCCATTGAGTGGAAATTCGGCCTGCGGGAGGAGCCCCCCGCCCCCTTCGGCGGAGCGTGACCGCCGAAGTCCGGAACAGGAGGTGTGGATTTGGATTCTAAAAACCGTCTGGCCATCGCCATCGCCATTACCTGTCTGATCGTTGTGGCCATTTTCGCCAGCTTCGGCCGCAGTCTCTTTTTCGTCCATATCCCATCCATCACCCTCAGCGACGCCAGCTCTGAAGAGCCCCCCGCCTCCGGCTCCTCCGGACCCGAGGCGGCCGACCAGTACTGGCAGGTGGACGTCACGCCCGAGACCGTTCAGAGCATCGTGGCCACCCTGATCCGCCCGGACAGCTACTACCGGGAGCTCACCGTGGAGACCCTCTGGTCGGGCGGCTCCTTCTCCTCCTCCGTCCAGTACTGGCAGGACCGGGCCTGGTCCCACACCCGTCAGGATTTGGCCTCCGGCGCGGTGCGCCATGACCTGGCCGGCCCGGAGAAAGCCTACTATTGGTATGAGGGCTCGTCCGCCTGGAACGCTCTCCCCGCGGATGAGCGCTCCCACGACCTGGCCCAGCACATCCCCACCTATGAGACGGTGCTGGACCTGGATCCCGACTCCATCACCGAGACCGGCTATGAGCTGCGGGGGCCCTATCCCTGCGTCTATGTCGCCTTTCAAGGGGAGGACAGCGCCTCGGTCGAGCGGTACTGGATTAGCACGGACAACGGCCTGCTCGTCTCCGCGGAGCGTGAGATCAACGGAGAACTGGTATACCGCATGACCGCCTATGGACAGGTCCAGATCCCCTGTCCCGCCACGGCCTCTTTTGCGCTTCCGGATGGCCAGGTGCTCCACACGGTATAGCAGGAAAGAGCCGTGGCAGCCTTGGCTGCCGCGGCTCTATTCCATTTCTGCCTCCTCCTCGTCCCCCAGCCCCATGATGAGGGCCAGGCCAAGGGCAATGACCAGTTCCAGGTCATCCCCCTCCCACAGGAGGAGCAGTACAATCAGCAACAGCAAAATATCCCCGCTGTCCAGTCTGTCCAGCTTGAGGGAACGGAGCAGCCCTGTCAGCCCCCCGCCTTTCCCCGCCCCGCTCCCCAGAAGGGAGGCGATGGAGAAGGGGAGCCCTCCCGGCGCCCGCTCCGGTCCGTCCGTAGGGGGGGAGCCCTCAGACGGACGGACCCGGGACGTTGTTTTCTCCTCCTCCACGGGGATGCGGGTATAAACCGCCCCGTTTGGGATATAACGGTTATACACCCTCTCCCTCCTCCTTCCCGCCCAGAGACTGGAAGGCCACCCGGAGCACCCGGGACAGCCTGGCGATCTGGATGGCCCGGTCCAGCCTGGCGTACCGCTCCTTCCGCAGGAATGGGCGCAGGGCAGCCAGCAGGGCGGCATTCCGGTCGTCTCCTGTCCGGTACTCCTTCAGCAGGCGCATCCCCATCTGGACCATCCGGGGATCCAGGCTGCCCAGCATGGACAGGGGATCCTCCCCCGCCCCGGACTCCGGCGCGGGTGCGCCGGTCCGCTCCCACCCCGGCTCCCGGGTCTCCTCCTCTGGCTCCGGAGCGGGGGGCGCTGGCTTTCCCAGGGACTGGGCCAGGGCCATGATCTGCCCCATGGCCTCCTTGTCCCCCAGGATCGAATTCAGTTTTTCCTCAAATTCCCCCACATACGCTCCCCCTCTCCGGCCCGGACCGGCTCATATCAGGACAGTCCGGACTCTTTTGCCTGCCGGCTGATGCGCTCCACCAGCTCTGCCCCCTCCTGGGTGTTCAGCAGGCGGTCCATCATCTGCATCAGCTGCCCCGGATCGCCGTCCGCCGCCGCCCGGGCGGCCTCCTGCACCCCGCCGCTCTGCTTCAGCAGAGACACCAGCTGCCGGGCCTCCCCGGACTGGGCCAGCCGGGCCAGAGCCGCCGGGTCCTTCACCAGCTCCCCCATGGGGAGGGACGTTCCCTCTCCGCGATTCTTACGCTGCATTCTTACTCACCCCCAAACTGGTCTCAGCTTCAGTATATGCAGCGCAATAGGTAAGGTGACAAATTTGAAGATCCTTGTGTTTTCCGACTCCCACCGCTCCTGGTCCGGCATGATCCAGGCCATCGACGAGCAGAAGCCCGACCAGGTCATCCATCTGGGAGACCTGATCTCCGATGCGGAGGAGATCTCCTATCTCTACTCTAAGCTCCCCATCTGCATGGTCCCGGGCAACTGCGACGGCTGGACCACGGTCCCCTCCATCAAGCAGATCACCCTTCAGGGGCGGAGCATCCTCCTGTCCCACGGGCACCTGTGGGGCGTCAAGTCCGGCTGCGACGCCGCCATTGCCCGGGCCCGGGCGGCCGGAGCGGACATCCTCCTCTTCGGCCACACCCACCAGCCCCTATGCCAGCAGATGGAGGACGGCCTGTGGGTGCTCAACCCAGGCCCCAGCCGCTCCAGCTACGGCACCATTCTGCTGGAGGAGGGGCTGACCTGCTGCACTCTGACCCGTCTGCTCTGATCCCCCCCCTCAGTCCGGACGTTTTAAAAAAGGAGGTGCACTCTGTGAAAAAGGTCCTCTATATCCTGTTTCACCGCTCCGTCCTGGTGGCCCTCTCCCTGCTGGCCCAGGTGGTCACGCTGGTGGTCATGGTCAACATTTTCTCCGAATATATCAACAGTTTCTACTGGTGCTGCATCGCCATCAGTGTGATTGCGGCTCTGCTGATTTTGGGCAGCCGCATTGAGCCCGCCTATAAGATCGCCTGGCTGCTGCTCATTTTGCCCTTCCCTGTATTTGGAGGCATCTTCTATCTGCTTGTAGGCGGCGGTCACATCCCCAAGCGGATCAGCCGCCGGATGCGCCGTGTGGCCGAACAGTCAGAGGAAAACCTGCGTGAGGACTTCAAGGCTGATGACCTGCTCCCATTGGGAGAGGATGCCGCCGGGCAGGCCCGTTATTTGGAGCGCTTTGCTCACTGTCCCGCCTATACGAACACAGAAACGGAATACTTCGCCCTGGGAGACCTGGTCTTTCCCCGAATGCTGGAGGAACTGAGAAAGGCAGAGAGGTACATCTTCCTGGAATACTTCATTCTCCAGCCAGGCGTCTTTTGGGACAGTATTCTGGAAATCCTGGAGGAGAAGGCCGCCCAGGGCGTGGAGGTCCGGCTGATCTATGACGACATGGGCTGTATCTTCAGCCTCCCCCGGGACTACAATGAGCAGCTGGCGGCCCGGGGCATCCAGTGCCGGGTATTCAACCGCTTTGTTCCAATTATGTCCCTGCGGCTGAACAACCGCGACCACCGGAAGCTGATGATTATTGACGGAAAGGTGGGCTTCACCGGCGGAATCAACCTGGCGGATGAATACATCAATCAGCGGGAGCGCTTCGGCCACTGGAAGGACAGCGCCATCCTGCTGGAGGGGGACGCGGTTTGGTCCATGACGGTCATGTTCCTCACCATGTGGGATCACTGCTGCGGCTGGGAGGAGGAGTTTTGCCATTTCCGGCCGGAGCCCTCCGCCGTGCGCCCCTGGACCGGCTATGTCCAGCCCTATACGGACACGCCCCTGGATCGTGAGACAGTTGGGCAGGCAGTCTATCTGAATATGATCTCCAAGGCCCGGAAATACATCTATATCACCACCCCATATCTGGTCATTGACGTTGCCACAAACACTGCCCTGTGCAACGCAGCCAAAGCCGGGGTGGATGTACGTATCATCACCCCTCACATCCCAGATAAGCGCTATGTGTTTGAAGTGACCAGAGCCCACTACCCCCCTCTTCTGGAAGCCGGTGTCCACATTTATGAGTACACTCCTGGTTTTATCCATGCCAAAAACTTTGTCGTGGACGACCGCTTCGCCACGGTTGGCACTGTAAATCTGGATTACCGCAGCCTGTTCCTCCACTTCGAGGACGGCGTCTGGCTGTGCGAAGCCCCTTGCATCCAGGACATTCGGAAGGACTTTGAAGACACCTTGGCCGTGTGCCAGCGCATCTCCCTTCGCCAGTGGCGGCATCTCAACCCCCTTCTCCAGCTATACCGCAACATCCTGCGTATCTTTGCTCCTCTAATGTAACAAAAAAGGACCCCGGGAGACCTCTTCATCGAAAGATCTCCCGGGGTTTTCTACACTCAGATCTGGTCCCCTCCAAAATAGGCCGCCAGCAGGTCCACACAGGCCCCGTAGGAGCGCATCCCCAGTTCCTGACCGTTCCCCTTCAAAAAGGAGTCATACACCCGCTCTGCCGCGTCCTCCATTGGGGAGGCCAGCGCCGCCCAATAGGCATTGTTAGCATTCCAGTCGTCCGCCAGTTCCTGAGTAAAATATCTCTGCACAATGTCCTGCCATGCCGACCGGTCCACTGGAGCCAGGGCATTACACAACTGGATCAGCCCCATCAGATAACCGGAGTACTGATACACCGTATCCCCGCTGGTCACCGCCGCCAGTATCCCCACAAAGTTCGCCTCTTGCTCCGAGGCTACCATCCGCTGGTGTGCCATCTCGTGGGCCACTGTGGCCGGAAGGAGGCAGGCGGGTGCGTCCACATTCACATTGGCCTCTCCGGTAAACGGGAAATATACCCCAGTAAATCCCAACCTGCTTTGTAGTCGGGAGAAGAAGATGGGCTTGGCCCTGGTCTGACCCTCTAGAGCCAGGAACGGAAACTTCTGGGACACATTCTCGTAGATTTCCGGCCCACGGGCCAAGATTTCATCTTGATCCACGGTAAATTGGCCGGTCTCATCCCGCTCCACCTGTATGGAAAGTTCCGCCGCCCGCTGAGCAAACAGAGCGGTCACCTGAATCAGTGTCTCCACCGGATATGGCTGAACTCTCAGGCCGCTCTTTTCCTGAAAGCCGGAAGCATAGTAGGCCGCATTCCACATCCAGCAGAAACCGCACCACAGCCACAGAAGCACAGAAAACAGTGCTGTCATCCGGCGGCCAAAGATCCGGCCGTCCCGGCTCCGGAGCAATCCGGCCACAGTCCAGATCAGCCAGAGGACACAGCTGGTCAGGAGCAGGACGGTCAGCAGTTCCGCCACCGAACACCAGGGGATCCGCCCCCACAGGCGGCCCAGCTGCTGTTCCGCTGGAGCCATCACGCTGGATACCCAATGCTCCATCAGAGCCTGATCCCACTTCCGTGTCTCAAACAGCAGGACCAGCAGGGCAGGCAGGACCAGGGCCACGCCCCAGACAAGTGTACGCCTTCCCATTCGTCTTTCCATCTGTCTCCCCCCTTACAGCCGCACCGGCCCAGTGGTCCACTCCCGCCCCGGGACAGGGACCTCCGGCAGGCACAGGTCATACAAATCGGTGCATTGAACCTCCAGGGAAAACAGCCTACGCCCCGCCTCCTCTAGTTCCCTGGCATGGGCAGGCTTAGTCAAAATCGGCAGAGCAGCTCGGGACTTCATTTCCTTCAACAGTTCCTGTCCCCTAGCATTGAATCCCAGCACCCGTAAATAGGGAGGCACCTCCGGCCACACCGCCTGAGTCAGTCCCAGGAAAGCCCATACCAACAGCCGTCTCATCCGCGCCTGTGTCCAGTGCCGGGGCTTGGCCAGCTGTAAAAACTCCTCCAGGGACCGGCACCGTTTCCCGGCCCGCTCCAGCCGTGGTGGCAGGCCCTCCGCCGCTCCGCTGTCCGGAATGGCGGCCCAGTCCCCGGCGGTCATGGTCCTCAGTCTGGTCAGCAGCCCCCGCTCCGCCCGTCGAAGGTCGGGCATCCCGCCCCAGTCTTTCTGTAGAATCTCCGCACCACCGCCTGGGAGGTAGGGCTCTGCCGCCCGCCAGTTCTCATCCATCAGAAAGGCACGGATCTGGGTTGCAGAGAGAAACTTAGGAAGCGATTCTCCCTCCAGCATACTGTCATGAGAGGCACCCTCCCGGCGAACTGTCACAGGGCGGATGTCGCTGCCCAGCCTGTCCAAGGCCCGGAGGTACTCCACGCCCAGGTTGTTGTTGGGTGTAGACAGAAGCTCTGCGTGCTCCGGACCCAGGATCCCACGCACCACCTCCTGCCGGGCGGCGGCAAAGGGCATCCCCTCGTCCACAAATCGGCGCACACCCGCTTCATAGACTGGACTGTTCAGACACGCAGCCACCTGCCGGAGCCGGTCCACCTCTCCGCACTCGCTCCCGAAAGACAGAACATCCACCACACCGGCAGCAGCTAGGATACCCACCGCCCCCCGGGCAAAGTTCTCTGCCGAGGATACCGCCCAAACCGTAGGCAGCTCCAGCACCAGGTCCACACCACCCGTCAGCGCCAGCCTGCTCCGGGTCCACTTGTCCGCCGCTGCACAGCGCCCCCCTTGGATCCAGTTGCCGCTCATCACCGCTACCACTGCGGCATCTTCTCCCAACGCTGCCCTGGTTCGGGCAATCTGATAGGCGTGCCCTGTGTGGAAGGGATTATACTCTGCGACAATGCCAACGACTTGCATAGATTGACCTCCTGGTGAATTATCTTCCTTTTTTTCAGAAAAGTAGTTGTCCTGCTTTCTAAAAAGCGGTACAATGTAATTAGCTATGGGTTCAGGCTGTCTACCAGTGTACTACAAGCCCGGCCCTAAAGGCAAGTCTGGCCTTGCAAATTGAACATCCCGCCTCTGCCCTGCGTTCCCCTCCCATCGAGCAGAAAATCAGACCGCGCTTTTCAAAGGAACGCATCCGGCAAGCGGGAACATTGAAAAGGAGATCGATTCCCATGAACATTCTTGTCATCAATGCTGGCAGTTCCTCTCTGAAGTACCAGCTGCTCAACCCCGACACTCAGGAGGTCCTGGCCAAGGGCCTGTGTGAGCGTATCGGCCTGGACGGCAAGTTCACCTATAAGCCCGCCGGTAAAGAGGCTATTAAGGACGCCGATGTGTCTATGCCCACCCACTCCGAGGCCATCCAGACCGTTCTGAATGCCCTGGTAGACCCCAAGAACGGCGTGATCGGCTCTATGAAGGAGATCGACGCGGTGGGCCACCGCGTGGTACATGGCGGAGAGAAGTTCGCCCAGTCCGTCCTCATCACCGACGAGGTCATGGACGCCATCGAGGAGTGCAACCCCCTCGCCCCTCTGCACAACCCCGCCAATATCATCGGCATCCGCGCCTGCCAGGCCCTCATGCCCGGCACCCCCATGGTTGCCGTGTTTGACACCGCCTTCCATCAGACTATGCCCCCCGTGGCCTACACCTATGCCCTGCCCTATGAGTTCTACGAGCAGGACAAGGTCCGCCGCTATGGCTTCCACGGCACCAGCCACAAGTACGTCTCCCAGCGGGCCGCTGCCATGCTGGGCAAGCCCGCTGAGGAGTTGAAGCTCATCTCCTGCCACTTGGGCAACGGTTCTTCTGTCACCGCTATTGATGGTGGTAAGAGCGTGGACACCTCCATGGGCTTCACCCCCCTGGCCGGTCTGCCCATGGGCACCCGCTGCGGCGACATTGATGCCGGTATCCTGGAATATCTGATGAACAAGCACGGCTATGACATCAAGGCGATGCTGAACATCCTGAACAAAAAGTCCGGCGTGTTGGGTATCTCCGGCGTGTCCTCTGACTTCCGCGATCTGGAGGATGCCGCCCCCAAGGGCAACCAGCGGGCTCAGCTGGCGCTGGACTCCTTCGAGTACGGCGTCATCAAGCTCATCGGCTCCTACGCCGCCGCCATGGGCGGAGTGGACGCCATCATCTTCACCGCCGGCGTGGGTGAGAACGGCGCGGAGAACCGTGTGAACATCACCAAGAAGCTGGCCTTCATGGGCGTCAAGCTGGACGAGGAGAAGAACAAGGTCCGCGGCCAGGAGATCGACGTCTCCACCGCCGACGCCAAGGTCCGTGTCCTGGTCATCCCCACCAATGAGGAGCTGATGATCGCCATGGATACCGCCGCTATCGTTAAGGGCTAATTTGCTATTTTTCAGGAAACTCCCAGGTAAAAGCACCTGGGAGTTTCCTTTCATTTTGGAAGATATTGATTTTAATATTCGAGCTGTAGGAGTACAATACATATTGGACAGTTGAATAAAAAGGATGAAGGATAAGGCCTCATCGGCTATAGTTGAAGTTGTGAGCAACAACTGAACGAGAGGGGGCTATATCCTTCATGAGCAAGAGTATAACACAAGACATGGCATATCGGCAATCCCTGATGA
>QWCK01007027.1_pt1 | contig 12561 bp, 11 predicted proteins | sample 1972571 | NCBI WGS metagenome assembly QWCK01 (sample SAMN09866710, study PRJNA288562) | Human gut metagenome isolate term2_stool, whole genome shotgun sequencing... | isolation source: gut | host: Homo sapiens | place: USA: California
AGGCATTCGAAGGAGGAGCAGTCACGGATCATGAGACCCTGACGGATGCAGGCGTCGAAGACGTCCCGGGAGGTCAGGCCGGGCTTCTGGATTTTCAGGAGGAGAAAGTTGGCGTAGGCTGGGTAGGTTTTGTAAGTGGAGATATTCTCCAGTGCTTTGAGCAGGCGGGTGCGTTCTGAGAGAATGAGGTCCCGGGTCTGGCGGATGTAGGTTTTATCCTGGAGCATCAGCTCGCCGGCCAGAGCTCCCAGACTGTTGAGAGACCATGGTACCTGTTTTTCTTTCATTTTTTTGAGAAATTCCAGGTTCCCGGTGATTCCGTAGCCAAGACGCATACCTGGGGCTGCGTAGAATTTTGATACGCCGCGCAGAATCATAAGGTTCGTGAATTCTCTGGTAAGGCTGACAGCAGTGATCTCATTGATATCCGGGGCAAATTCTACATAAGTTTCGTCGATCATCACGAAAATGTTCCGCTCATTGCAGAAGGAAACGATTCTGCGCAGGTCATTTATACTAATTGCAGATGAGGTAGGATTATTTGGGTTGCAGAGGATGAGAAAATCGTATTTTCCATCCAGAGTCCGGCAAAAGTCATCTACATCGAGAACAAAGTTATCCTCTTCGCGCAGGTGGTAGTATTCCTGAGTGCTTCCGGAGAAGGAGAGTTCCCTGGAGTATTCTGAATAGGTCGGACCCAGGATAAGGGTATGCTTTGGATTTCGTTCCTGGATCAGCAGTGCGATCAGTTCGCTGGAACCATTTCCCGGCAGGATGAATTCAGCAGGAATATTACAATATTCTGAAATTGTGCTGCGAAGTGAAGTATAATCTCTGTCTGGATAAGAAGACAGGATATCCAGCCGTCCTGCAAGTTGTTCCTTTACATGCTCGGAAAGCCCCAGTGGATTTACATTAGCCCCAAACTTCACAATTTCCTCCGGCTTAAGCTGATAGACCTCACATATTTTCTCAATATCACTCCCATGAAAAACCATTTTTGCTGTTGACATATAATATCCCTCATTTCTATATAAATAATCTATTTAAACTTAAAATTACCACATAGCAGATTGCAGATCTTTTCTGAACATTATTTTAACACTTATCATATCGTTCTGTAAACATCACTGTTTACATGTTGCTATCCTGAAATATACAGATCCCAATATCATTGCAGCAGGCATTTGACAGAAGGCAAGTCCCCACTCACTGCTTATTGCTTTTCGCACCCACCGCAGGGGATTTACTTGATTCGATTAAATAAGTCTCCTGCGGTGGTGCAGAAAGCAAGCAATTCAGCATGCTGTCGAAAAGGAAATATATGTTAATCCGCCAGTATACAGCGAAGGAATGGGAAGGGATTTCGGGCGCATTTGAGGGTTCATAGTAATTCTTGGTATTTGGGAAGCTGCGTTATTCAAAAAAATCTCACTGTCTGAGCGAAGCGAGTTTGAGATTTTTTTGAATAACGCAGCTTCCCAAATGCCTTAGAATTACATGGTTCCGAAACTAAGCCCGAAATCCCTTCCCATTCCTTCGCGTCCCTTTTGAAAAAATTAATGGAAAAAAATAAAAAATAAACCTCTTGACATATCTGCATTAGCGTGGTAAAGTAAACACATCAAAACCGATGAGAAAGAAGAGTAAACAACCAAGAATCATTCCAGAGAACGGCAATTGGTGGGAAGCCGTATGAAACTGATTGTTGAATGGCCTTTCGAGGGCGGCCCGAAATCTTGATAAGTGTGAGAGTAGGCACCGACGGGAACCGAACCCGTTATAAATCAGGAGTGTATGTTTGTACATGAGAAAGTGGACAATTCGTCAATTTGAGTGGTACCGCGATAATAAGATTCTTATTACCGTCTCAAGCAACAGATAGCTTGTGGCGGATTTTTTTATATATAAAGAGAATCTGTTATATGGCACCCCCTTGTAATGCAGGAAAATCTGCTGATGGCAGGTGGGTATCACAGCAGTTGACACATCCGGGAAAAAGAGGAATCCGGGGAGTTCTTTCTCACAGACAGTAACAAGGGATTGGCAAACATCCCTGAGACTATGGCAGTTAAAAAACCATGAACTGCTAAATAAGATGTAGAGAGAGGAAAAAAGACTATGAAAAAAAGAGTATTAGCAATCGCAGCAACAGCAATGGCAACTATGATGATGGCATCACCGGTTATGGCACAGGATTTCAAGATCGGTATCTGCAATTATGTAGATGACGCTTCCTTGAATCAGATCGTAGACAACATCCAGTCCCGTCTGGAAGAAATCGGCAAGGAAAAAGACGTAAATTTTGATGTGTCCTATGATAACTGTAATGCAGATGCCAATGTTATGGAACAGATCATTTCTGATTTTCAGGCTGATAATGTAGATTTGATGGTAGGTATTGCAACACCTGTAGCAATGCGTATGCAGTCCGCAACAGAAGGAACCGATACACCGGTTGTATTTTCCGCAGTGTCTGATCCTGTAGGAAGCGGTCTTGTAGAGGATCTGGATGCACCTGGAGCAAACATTACAGGTACAAGCGATTATCTGGATACAGCATCCATCATGAAACTGATCCAGGCAGTGAACCCGGATGTAAAGAAAATCGGACTTTTATACGATATCGGACAGGATTCTTCTACAACAGCCATCCAGGAAGCCAAGGATTATCTGGATAAAGAAGGCATCGAATATGTAGAGCGTACAGGTACCACAACAGATGAGGTACAGCTTGCAGCAGATGCACTGGTGGCAGATGGCGTAGATGCAGTATTCACACCAACTGACAACACAATTATGACAGCAGAGCTTTCTATCTATGAGAAATTCATTGATGCAGGTATCCCACAGTATACAGGAGCTGACTCCTTTGCACTAAACGGTGCATTTGTCGGATATGGTGTTGATTATGCAAACCTTGGACAGAAGACAGCAGATATGATCGCAGACATCCTTATGAATGATGCAGATCCTGCAACAACATCTGTTGAAACTTTTGATAATGGTACTGCAACAGTAAACACAGAAACCTGCGAGGGACTTGGACTTGATCTTGAAACTGTTAAAAAAGATTTCGAGCCGTTATGCACACAGGTAAATGAGATCGTTACAGCAGAGAGCTTTGATGATGTAGAGAAATAATAAGGATATTCGGACAGCATTTTGAATAAATTCAGAATAAGTTCTGGGTTTACGGAATCCATTGTGCCGGTTGAAAAGACTGATATATTTTCTGGATTAAAATGAACAGCAGCAGATATTTTCTGTTGCTGTTCATTGAATGTAATAAAATAAATACAAATTGGAGGAAATCATCGTGACTATTGCGACTATACTCTCTCTTGGAGAGACCGCACTGAAACTTGGCCTGATCTGTTCATTGACAGTTCTTGCCCTGTTTCTCAGTTATTCCATGCTGAATGTCTGTGACCTTTCCACTGATGGCTGTTTCACACTGGGAGCAGCAGTGGGAGCAGCAGTGGCAGTCAGCGGACATCCTTTTTTATCAATTTTTGCAGCTATGGCTGCAGGTATATGCTCGGGCTTTGTGACAGCCATACTTCAGACAAAGCTGGGCGTTGACAGCCTTCTTGCAGGAATTATTGTTAATACGGCTCTTTATTCTGTGAATATTGCAGTGATGGGAGGTTCCTCCCTGATCAATATGAACAGAACAGAGACGGTATTTTCCATGATGAAAGAAACATTGAAAAGTACACCGCTGAAAGGAAGAGGAGATATTGTAGTTGCTTTCATTGCAGTAGCCATTGTGATTGTCTTCCTTGTATTTTTCTTAAGGACAAGACTTGGCCTGGCAATCAGGGCAACAGGAAATAATGCAGATATGGTAAAATCCTCATCTATTAATCCGGTATTTACTACGATTGTAGGTCTCTGTGTTGCCAACTCCTTCACAGCACTTTCCGGATGTCTTCTGTCTCAGTCACAGAAATCTGTAGATATCAATATCGGACAGGGAATGGTTACCATCGCGCTGGCTTCCCTGCTGATCGGTGGTACGATTCTTGGCAGAGGTGGAATTTTCGTGAGAGCTGTTGGCATGGTACTTGGATCTTTTATTTTCCGTCTGGTATATACCGTCGCACTGAGATTCAATATGCCGGCATTTATGCTGAAACTGGTATCTTCTGTGATCGTTGTGCTGGCTATTTCAGGTCCATATTTGAAAAAACAGTGGCCGCAGATTAAGAGAAGAATGACTCACAGGAAGGGAGTACAGTGATTTATGCTGAAGATTGAACATATTTCCAAGACTTTTAATCCGGGTACGGTAAACGAGAAACAGGCCATCAGAGATTTATCCCTGAATCTGGAGAAGGGCGATTTTGCAACGATCATCGGTTCCAATGGAGCTGGTAAATCCACTCTGTTTAATGCGATCTGTGGAGATTTTCTTACAGATTCCGGTGTGATCATGTTGGATGGACAGGACATTACTTTTATGCCCCAGCATGTACGTGCAAAGACCATCGGTCGCCTGTATCAGGATCCTATGAGGGGAACTGCACCTGGAATGACTATAGAAGAGAATCTGGCACTTGCAGCAGGGAAAGGAGGATGGCTTTCCCATGTGTCCAGACAGGAGAAAGAACGATTCCATGAAGAACTGAAGCTTTTGGATATCGGACTTGAGAAGCGTATGACTCAGCCGGTAGGACTTCTTTCCGGCGGACAGAGACAGGCGCTGACACTTCTCATGGCAACCATGAATCCGCCCAAGCTTCTGCTTCTGGATGAGCATACAGCAGCCCTTGACCCGGGCACAGCAGAGAAGGTACTGAATCTTACGAAACGAATTGTAGAGGAACATCAGCTTACCTGTCTGATGATCACCCACAATATGCAGTCGGCCCTTGATCTGGGAAATCGTATTCTGATGATGGATTCCGGAGATATTGTGCTGGATATCCATGAAGAAGAAAAGAAAGGCCTGACAGTGGAAGGTCTTCTGGAGAAGTTTAAGACAGGTGCCGGTAAGATGCTGGATAATGACCGTATTCTTCTTTCCGGAGAAAAGTAATTATAAAAATAACATATAATTGTAAATGAAAGAACCATTATATACAGAAGTTATAGTTGTTGCCTGAAGCATACAGCCATGTTTTCTGATATAATGGTTCTTTTTGTCTGGTAGCGACTCTATTGCCTGCTGTAATCTACAGAAGGCTCCTGCTCTGGTTTGAGTGTGATAAGCTTGCTTCCGACCACTGCTGCAATGAAAATCCAGATAAACATTTTAACCGGGAAGCAGAGGAAGAGAAGCATAGTTACTGCCAGTGGCTTTTTCATAATTCCACCCAGAAGTGACGCAGTAACGATTGCAGCTCCAAATACCACATGTCCCCCGTCTGGCCCGCAGGTCAGCATTGCCACGCCGTATCCCATACATACTCCGGCAAAGATGACAGGGAAGAAATGCCCTCCCTTTAAACCGAACTGAATACACAGATTTGTCAGCAGGAGCTTAAAAAATGCAATGCCAATAAGTGCCAGCGGCAGATAAGAGGTATAGGTTTTCATAAGTGTTCCCATCTGCTCTTCTCCGGAAAACATAAGTACAGGTAAGAATGAACCTGTGATTCCAAGACATAAACCTGCAAAAATTTCTCTGACAACTGCCGGGAATCTGTTGGAAATATTTCCGGTCAGTTTGTGTGTTGCCTGATAGAAGTATGCCAGGATAAGACCGCACAAAATATACAGAATCATAAGCAGATAGTCTTTTCTCTGGATTTCCACCATATCAAAGGATGGAAATCCGGAAAGCCCTGCACCAAAAAGTGCAGATAAACCTGCATAAATACCAGTGCCTGCAGCCAGCGCGATTCCGTAAATAAATAATTTGGAACCCTTTGTTAAGGCTTCAAGATCTTTCTCGGAGTTTTCTTCTACTTCGAAAATACCGAACAGAGGTGCGTGAAACAGCACACTCATGGAGACTGCGGCACCAATCTGCGAATAATTTCTGGTATTCTGTTTGGCAAACTTCAGATTGTCTCCGGCCCAGTAGCATAAACCTACGATAATACCGGTAAGTCCGGCTTCGGGACCTACACTGCTTCCTATGAGTAATGGCAGCAGTGCTGCCACCATCATTACAAGCATGTTTTTGTATTCGTATCTTTTTTCTGTTCTGACTTTTCCCATAACAGTTTCCAGATCTTCGGGATAGTCTCCGAATATTTTTCGGAAAATACCGATAATTGCCGCACCGGCTACACAGATAAGAATCGTATAATAGGGAACAGAGGTTTTTCCGGGAAGCCATTTCCATAGAAATTCAGTTCCGACTGCCATTATTTTCAGCAGGATCCATACCAGTGCACCGGCAACAGCACCAATGAGTGCACAGAACAGCCACAATTCAAGCTGATTTTTTAAAGATACGTTTTTGGGGCTTTTTGTGTTATTCATACAGTCATAACCTTTTTGTTAGTTTTCGGTCTTTCCGAAATTGATTCCAAGTACGATCATATTGATACCCTGCATCAAAACAGAAAAAGCGATCATATATCCTGCAGAGATCATGGTAAGTACAGGATGGGTAAATGAAATGATGCTGACAATTACGGATAAAACACCGCACACAATGCTCAGGATACCTTTTCCTTTAGATGTTTTATATACCTTTGCGCCGCCGGCAATCTGGAAAATACCATAAATCAGAATGATTGCACCGACCAGATAAGCAGCCATTACGTCTGTGATGAACCGCTGAATGCCGCTGAATAATAAGATAATACCCGCAAGTCCTTCCAGAACACCGAGAATACATGCTCCGATTTCTTTCTTTTCTTTGGATAAAGAAAGGATTACAAGTTCAATACCATTTACAAACAGAAGGATTCCCAGGATCCATCCGATTGCAAGAAAAGTTCTCATTGGTCTTACAAGAGTGTAGACTCCTAATAACAATGTTAAAACTCCGGTGATCAAAGTGAGGTATTTTAGTGCTTTATTATCTTTCATACTGTTAAGCTCCTTTCATATTGCAAGTGAAACCGTTTTATACTATACTTCAATTAATTTCAGGCAGTATATTATTTCATTGGAGGACAAGTGCATGAAAAGAATTAAAGTATTAGGCAGTGTGTTAAAACGGACTCGCGCAGATAAAATTATCATTGGTTTTATTGTGTTTATTTTTGCTATCGCAGCAGTGATCCAGCTGGTGGAACCGGACATTAACCGATACGGAGATGCACTGTGGTATTGCTATGCGGTGATCTCCACTGCCGGATTTGGCGATGTGGTTGCGGTTACTTTTATTGGAAAAATGTGTTCCGTTCTTCTGACGATCTATTCGCTTTTTGTAGTTGCCATTGCCACCGGGGTAGTGGTTAATTTCTACACCCAGATGGTGGAATTGCAGCGAAAAGAGACACTTGCCATGTTTATGGATCAGCTGGAAAGACTTCCTGAGCTTTCCAGAGAAGAGCTGGAGAATATTTCCAGAAAAGTGCGCCAGTTTCGGTAGCTGTGGATCTTACTGATCTTTGGAAGAAAGTTCTTCTTCCTGCTTGCTGCGTACCTGCGGGATCAGAGAAGCTGCCAGCTTTCCTTTTCCGCGGTTTCGCAGATACAGAATACCGATGATAGAAAATACGACTGCGCCGATAAAGTTTACGATCAAATCTTTCATGGTATCAACAATACCAATATCAAGATAGCCTCCCAGATTCCAGGTCTCGCCGTTAACGGCCAGGGACTGAACATCTACATGGATCGGAACATTTGCACCGGTAGGATTCAGCTTCACAGAGTTGATGGCCGGTACGATCCAGTCCTTCTGCATATCCATTCCAAAAAACCAGTCCATGCTGAATTCAAAGAATTCCCACATAACACCAACAGTCATTGAAAAACAGAATGCAAAAAAAGCTACAAAATACGGTGACATTTTAATGGAAAACCTGTCGCTGCGGTTAAAAAGATCAATCAGTGCAAATCCGATGGCAGCCATCAGAAAACCGTTAGTAGTATGTAAAATGGTATCCCAGATAGGGATTTTTACATAAAAGGCATTGATTTCGCCAAGAATTTCTGCTGAAAAGATAAAGATCAGAATCACTGTTTCCAGTCCCGGTGGTATTGTGACGTTCAGTTTCCTGTCCAGAAACTGTGGAACCATAAAAAGGATCAATGTTAAGATTCCCAGAAACATATTGTGGTAATTTCCCAGGAAAAACTGACGTACAACAGATAAGATTACCAAGGCGGTAAGTACCATCTGAATCTTTGTTCTGTTCTTTTTCAAACCTGAATTAGCTTTCATTTTTCTTTTCCTCCTTCCTTATTTTATATCCTTATCCTCACTGTTTGTATTTTAACATAAGTGCATCCAAACAACAAGAATTATAGGATAATAAGCTGTTTCTGGGACTCGTGGCAGAATTTTCTGCCGGTTTTCAGACAAAGGAGTTTTTCATATAAATTGGAAGAAAAAACAGTTTCAGATAAAATCTGATTACCTTCACTGTCCAAAAGATTTTGGGCGTCCGCAAGCTTGGTGATAAGAGGAATTCGGCTGTGCTGCTTGATCCGGCTTAGCAGTTCACTGCTTTCTTTGCGGAAACCAAGAACCCTGGCAAAGGGAATCTGTGTCGGTGCAGTGTGGATATTTAATATAATATGAAGCAATGCCCTCTGTATCCTTGTCTGAGTCAGCTCTCTGGTTTTTAAAACAGATACAGACTGGGAAAAGGACAACAGAAGATTTTGCTGATTTATGATCCGCCGGGCGAGATCCTCGGAAACATCCATATAGGAAGAAAGGCTTTCTACATTCTCCTTCATAAGGCAGTAGGAGAGGATAGAGTCCAGAGAATTTTCTGTGAGAAATTCACCGGAGTCCAGCGCCTTTTTGAAAACGTAAAAAGCATCTGGTGGAATCTGGGATGATAATATATTGGCAGTTTTGGTATCCGGATTCCTGACTGGATTATTTATGTCTGAGATTGCCTCTGAATGGCCACCTCCCGGATTCTGAATAAGACTGCGTATAGCAGTTGCAGATGCAAAGAAATCAGTAGATGACTGTAAATCAGGGGAGGAGCTTGCTGAATCGCAGTATTCGATTCCCAGAATATTATTCGGTGTATTCAGAATCTGTGTAACTTCATTTAACAGAGGAGTAAGAACTCCGTCAAAATCGTCACCATTGAAGTTGCGCGGATTCTTAAAATATTCTGTCAGTGCCTGGCTTCTGGCAGCGGGAAAAGTCAGACCTTCGCTTAAAAAGCTTTTCAGCAGTTTTTTATATTCTTCAGGTTCTTCTACAAGAATCTCGGCCAGTTCTCGCAGTGCGCTGATCTCCCCTGACTCACTTCCAAAGCAGAGCATATCAACAACACCAAGGCTGTCTAACAGGGAAACACCGCCCATTGCGAAGGCTTCCGCACTTGCTGTAGAGATGGATACCGGCATTTCAAGCACAAGGTCAGCGCCGCACCGCAGAGCCATTTCTGCACGTGTATGTTTGGAGATGAGAGCAGGGGTGCCACGCTGCACATAATCTCCGCTCATGGCAACGATAACATAGTCTGCTTTTAGCTTTTCTTTTGTATACCGGATCTGATATTCATGTCCTTTGTGAAAAGGATTATATTCTGCAATAATTCCTGCTGTTTTCATAAATTTACACAGATGCTCCTTCCTGAAATTCTGTAGAGTTCTCTTTTTTTAACCATATTGCATCTTAAAAAATACTTTTTTATGTCATATTCTACCATTCAGATGCTTGAAATACAAGGCTTCAGGAGTTATAATGAAAACAGCGCAGATAATTGATAGAAAATTGATATTGGATATCAGAACTGCTATATGAAAGGAGCCATTTTAATCATGGGATTTATTGACACACTCAAAGAGAGAGCAAAAGCAAACGTAAAAACAATCGTACTTCAATTGCAAAGGTTATCCTTGTTGGTAACGAAGAAGCTGTTAAAAAGAGTGCAGCTGAAGACGGATATGACATTTCCGGCGCACAGATCGTAGATCCTGCTACATCAGAGAAAACACAGGGATACATTGACAAGTTAGTAGAATTAAGACAGAAAAAAGGCATGACACCGGATCAGGCTAAAGAGATTCTTCTTAACCAGTATCTGTACTATGGTGTAATGATGGTAAAAATGGGCGATGCAGACGGTATGGTATCCGGTGCATGTCACTCTACAGCTGATACATTAAGACCATGTCTTCAGATCCTGAAAACAAAACCAGGTACAAAACTTGTATCTGCATTCTTCTTAATGGTAGTTCCGAACTGCGAATATGGCGCAAACGGCGCATTTGTATTTGCTGATTCCGGTCTGAACCAGAACCCGACTTCAGAAGAGCTTGCAGCAATCGCAGCATCTTCTGCAGAATCCTTCGAACTTCTTGTTCAGGAGAAACCAATCGTTGCAATGCTTTCACACTCCACTAAAGGCAGTGCAAAACATGCTGACGTAGATAAAGTAGTAGAAGCTACAAAGATCGCAAAAGAGCAGAATCCGGAACTTGCACTTGACGGAGAATTCCAGCTTGATGCAGCTATCGTTCCAAGCGTAGGCGCTTCTAAAGCTCCTGGAAGCGAAGTTGCAGGTAAAGCTAACGTACTTGTATTCCCAGACCTTGATGCAGGTAACATCGGATACAAACTTGTACAGCGTCTTGCAAAAGCAGAAGCTTACGGACCTGTAACCCAGGGTATCGCTAAACCTGTAAATGACCTGTCCCGTGGATGCTCTGCAGACGATATCGTTGGTGTGGTAGCTATCACAGCAGTACAGTGCCAGGCTGACGACAACAAATAAGATTTCAGTCAGACCGTAAAACGGACTGAGAATTATTTCATTGACTACATAATGTTAAAGGCATCGGAGGAGATATTTCTGATTCTGATGCCTTTGATATCATTACTCATATTTCCCTGGAAATGATGAGAATAATATTATAATATGAAAGGAAAAGCTGACAGAAATATTCGAAGACTTGTGTCAGGATTATGGACAGTATTCGAAATTTGCTGCCGGCAGAATATGAAAATGAACGTATTAGTAATCAACTGTGGAAGTTCATCCCTTAAATATCAGCTGATCAACTCTGATTCAGAAGCAGTTCTTGCAAAAGGTCTCTGCGAGAGAATCGGTATCGATGGAAGATTAGTATATCAGAAAACAGGCTGTGACAAAGAGATCACAGAAGCTGCAATGCCTACACATAAAGAAGCAATCCAGATGGTACTGGATGCCCTCACAAATGATAAAACAGGCGCAATCGGAAGCCTGAAAGAAGTAAATGCTGTTGGACATCGTGTTGTACATGGTGGTGAGAAATTTGCCAAATCTGTAGTGATCACAGATGAAGTAATCTCAGCAGTAGAAGAATGCAATGACCTTGCACCACTTCATAACCCTGCAAACCTGATCGGTATCCGTGTATGCTCCGAGCTTATGCCGGGTGTACCCCAGGTAGCAGTATTCGATACAGCTTTCCATCAGACAATGCCTGCAAAAGCATATCTCTATGGTCTTCCGATCGAATATTACAAGAACTACAAAGTAAGAAGATATGGTTTCCACGGAACATCCCACAGCTTTGTTTCCAAACGTGCTGTTGAATTCCTTGGCCTTGACAAAGATAATTCCAAAGTTATCGTCTGCCACCTTGGAAACGGTTCTTCCATCAGTGCTGTTGTAAACGGTGAGTGTGTTGATACAACAATGGGTCTTACTCCACTTGAAGGTGTTGTTATGGGAACACGTTCCGGTAACATTGATCCTGCTATCATGGAATTCATTGCTAAGAAAGAGAACCTTGACATCGCAGGTATGATGAATGTTCTCAATAAGAAATCCGGTCTTCTTGGATTATCCGGCGGATTATCCAGTGACTTCCGTGACCTGAACGATGCAGCTCAGAGTGGAAACGAAGATGCAGCTAACGCAATCGATGTTCTCTGCTATGGTATCGCTAAATTCGTTGGCGGATATGTTGCAGCTATGAACGGTGTAGATGCCATCGTATTTACAGCAGGTATCGGCGAGAATGCTATTCCTGTACGTGAGAAAGTTGTAAGCTATCTTGGATACCTTGGAGTTACACTTGACAAAGAAGCTAACGGAGTTCGCGGAGAAGAGATCGTTATCTCTACACCGGATTCCAAAGTTAAAGTTGCTGTAATTCCTACAAACGAAGAACTTGCAATCTGCAGAGAGACAGTAGCTCTGGTTTAATTTTCACAGATAATAAAGTGTCTGTTTTGTGTCCAAACGAGAGAAATATAACTAGATAAAAGTTATATTTATATAGAAGGGAAGGGTGCATCTGTCAGGAGCACCCTTCTTTGTGCCCGTAAGGCATGTGGAAATTACCTGATAATAATGCCGCCGGATGATAAAATACTTCGTAAAGGAATATTACTTGACAAAATGTGAAATTTTTCTAATTTATCGTTGACAAAAGCAGAGGCGGTATGTATAATAAAACAAGTGTGGATAGGAGAAAAGTATGCAGATACATTTATCAGATATTTCATCCAGTGAAGGAATG
>QWCK01004958.1_pt1 | contig 12548 bp, 10 predicted proteins | sample 1972571 | NCBI WGS metagenome assembly QWCK01 (sample SAMN09866710, study PRJNA288562) | Human gut metagenome isolate term2_stool, whole genome shotgun sequencing... | isolation source: gut | host: Homo sapiens | place: USA: California
CCACTCTGGTCGAGCGCTCCGACGAAGCCACGACCGCTTTTCATCTGTTCTAATTGCTTCTGATTCATATTGTGTAAAAAGTAAGTTAGACGCTTATCAATCGCTTGGCTCTTCAGTAAAGAAGTTTGAGACGCACTTCATCTGCCACACGTCTCTGCCGTAAGCTCTTCAAAGGTAATAAAAATAAGTCACATAACCCAATCGCGCGCCCCTGCTCGCAACTCAAGTGATCCGATGAAACGTGTAACGATTTGACGGGCGAAGCGGGGACGACTCCTGTAGGGACGCTCGGCTCGAGCGTCCGTTGTGTCAAAGGTTACAGCGTCAAGGTTTTAACGGGGACGGACGCACGAGCCGTGCGTCCCTACAGGCGACGTGTCGCTTTGACACAAACTTATGAAGGTTGTGGGAGTGAAGACGCTATACGATAAAAGACAAAGTCTGGACTTGACGCATGGTCAAGCCCAGACTTTGTTTTGCTACCACACTACCATCTAGTAGGTGGCTATCATAGCATCTGACGAAGCTTTAGCGGACGATCACCTTGGAGGTGTAGACGCGTAGATCGCTAAAGATGCGGATGATGTAGACGCCATCACTTAGACACCCGAGATCCATCCTAACTGTCTCGGATCCGTCAGAAACGGTGCTACCCAGCATAACACCCTCTGCAGAATAGATACGTATAACCTCTCCCTGGGCAGCACCAGATACGGTTATATAGCCTTCTGCTGAATTAGCATAGACCACTAGTGGCATAGATAAAATATCCTCAACGCCTAGGACAAATGTCGCTGAGACTACTACGTCAGAGTGAACTGTAAATCGCTTCGTCGCTGTAATGTCTTCATCTCCAGCCATCAGGCGTCCTAGCGTATACCCTTTTTCTGGAGAAACCTCTACCGTCAGTTCAGTACCCTCTGGCACTTCGTCGAGATTATCCCATCCTTTAATAACAATGTCACCAGCACCATCGACATCCTTAGATACCCGATAGGTGATCTGCTCTGATCCTTCATACTCGAAGATATCATCTCCAGAGCCTGGATAGTAGTATGCCTGCCAATTCTTGTCATGAGCTAGGGCAACATCGCTCTTGAGACAAACATTTGCCTCTGAGGGAAAGTCGTTGATAATGTAGAAGACACCCGGCGTGTCAGCCTTCGTACGATCAGGTAGGCTCTGGATCATCTTGAGCATACCCTCACCTCGTATGTGGTTGCTTGCGCAGCACAGCATAACTAGATCGGGATTGTGAGATAGGTCTATCGTCTGCAAGTTGTTGCCAGCACAATCCAAGGTGTTAAGTAGCTTATTTGCCGAGACATCAACTGTGGTGAGCTGATTGTCATAGCAGTAGAGGTAGAGCAGTTTCTCATTTTTAGAGACATCTATCTTGGTTAGACTGTTCTTACCACACTCTATCAGAAAAAGCTCAGGAGCAGCTGCAAGATCCAAAGAGCTGATCTGATTGATCCGACAGTCTAAGAGCGTGAGTGCCTGAGTCGATGAGAGGTCTAGAGCTTGGAGTCGATTGTTCGAGCAGTATAGCAGGTTTAGACTCGGGCAGTCCTTGACGCTTAGCTCTGTCAGCAAGTTGTCTGTGCAGTATAGTCGCTGGAGGTCGTTTGAGGAAGAGAGATCCAGCTTCGAGAGTTTATTATTCGAGCAAACCAGTGCAGAGAGCGACTTGGATGCAGGTAGGAGTAGCGAGGTGAGCTGGTTGAACGAGCAGTCCAAGATGCTGATCGCTCCACACTTTGAGAGGTCCAATGTGGTCAGATCATTGTTAAGACAGTACAGCTCTAGCAGAGAGGGGCAGCCAGATAAATCCATAGCCGTCAATGCATTCTCAGAGCAGTCAAACTCTATGATACTTCCATAGACGTTGATCACCTGACTGCTTACGGTATACTTCAGAGCCTTGCCATACTCAGACACAGTCTCTCCTTCGTCACAGACCTTATTGCCGTTGAGATCCACCCAAGCTTGTTGAGCCGCAGCCTCTTCAGAGACTTTGATGTTGAGTGTTATCTGCTCCCCAGCATTGCGTGAAGTGGTGATCGAGATATGAGAGCCTTCTGCAGGTGCTATTGTGGCGTGCGGCGAGTAGATCAGAGAGCGAGTCTCAGTAGCATACAGTGTAGCTCCAAAGCGAGCAGATAGTAGTGCCACGAATAGGATTGAAATAGCGAGGAATCGTCTATTTCTTGCGATAAAGAATTTCATACTATAGTTGTTTTGTGGATGTGATTGTTCTTAACGTCGCTTGGATAGCTGATGCTAGTACATAGTACGAAAGCAACAGGCTTCGCGACTTCAGTAAGGTGGAGAGTTAAACTAGTAGTGACGCCCAGAGATGAGCGTCACTACATAGTACAGCACGAGGTTAAACTCATGCCCTTATCATTCGTTGACTATAAAAGCATCTTAGCGTACTTACAGCCAACTCTGAGTCTTATCTAGGTCTTAGCGGACGATCACCTTGGAGGTGTAGACGCGTAGATCGCTGAAGATGCGGATGATGTAAGTGCCTGGTAGGAGGCGTGTACCTACATTCGTTGTGACGAGTGCACCAGACATGTCGTATAGCTCGAAGGCATCGACACGACCTAGGATGCTTAGGTAGCCATTCTCAGCCGTTACGATAGGAGCTTGTGCAGGAGCTACAGGCTCGTTAGCGAGACCAAAGCCTAGTGGAGCTGTCTCGGCAGTGTGTACTGCACGGTTGGCCCTGTTAGGCTGTGTGATGCTTGGGTGAACGATAGCAACTACATGGCACTGGCTACCTACCCAAGTAGGTCTGAGGGTACCACGTAGCGTGACCTTGAACTTGCCGTCAGCCTCGACCTTGAGCTTGTTACCCGTAGGAGCGGTGAGGAAGAGACGAGGTACAGCCTGGTGCTTGTAGCCTTTACCTGCTCCAGATTGACTTCTAGCGGGGATGTTATCCTCCGTTACGATGACCGTCAGGTAGAGATCCTCTGGGTCAAAGCAGTTCTTGAGTGCTACACCACTGACAACTGCCTCCAGTGTACCATCAGAGATGGTCTGATCGATACGCTCGATCTTGACACCCTGCTTATCGTTCTTCATCTTGGTAGTCCACTCATTGGGATTATATCCAGCGGCGTGCTGTACGAGTGCTCCCTCCTTGGGGAGGTAGGTACGATTGATAGACATAGCAGGAGCGTAGGAACCCTTATCAGGGTAGAAGTAGCGGTAGAGCTTCTCGCTCTCAGGCATCGTCAGGAAGTCAGAGAAGTAGCCTGAGTGATACATAATGTAGCTGACACGTAGTCCAGCAGCTTTCATCTTGTCGATGTCAGCCTTGACATAGCGGTCTGCACCTGGGCAGTTACCACACTTCTCAGAGGTAAAGCGCTCTAGGATGACCGTCTCACGATCGATCATTGCAGAGAAGTCACCGACCTTATAGGGGAGGTCTACACGATTATCTGCATAAGCATTCTTCTGCCCATTGACCTTAGCGATGGCAAAGTGTACTGTACCCATACCCTCTGCCTCTGCAGGGATCTCAAAGGTGTACTCGCCCATCTGACCAACAGCCAGTGCAGGGGTTACGGTCTGTGCGATAGTCTTGACCTCGCCTGCGCCAAACTGATAAGTAAGATCGAAAGAGGTGATCTCGTTCATACCGATGTTGCGGAGAGAGAGCTTGGTAGGACGCTTTTCGTCCTTTGTGGCCATCATAAAGTTGCCATCAGCACTGACTAGATAGCCTCGGTTCTGTAGCTTGCTGTTGTCTTGCAGTGTGACGAAGACAAGTACAGAACCGAGTTTAGCACCCTTAGCACTACCTAGGTTAAAGGTCTCCGGCGTACTCTTGTCTGTGGGGAAAGGATCTTTACCATATGCGACAGTTAGCGCATCATCCATCTCGATTTTGCCATCGAAGGGGAGAACAAATTTATCTCCCTCATTACTACCTACAGCCTTTGTGGCGAAGCCTACAAGGTAGCGCTTGCCCGCCTCAGTAGCAAAGGGGGTCGTGAGGGTCATCTCATTAACACCAGCAGCGATCTCGCACTTCTGGTTGTAGAGGGTCTTCTTACCATCTGCTGAGAGCACGAGCAGGTAGGCGACCTTGTCAGCCTTAACTGCGGGGAAGGAGATCTTCTCAATCTTATTAGCACCTACATCGGGTAGCAGGATGTAAGCAGAGAGGTAGATGTTCGTTGCGCCGACGCCGACGTAGTCAGGCTCTGCAGAGCGATCAGCATAGCCAAAGCCAGTCAGGGTACCACCAGCTCGTAGGGATGTGCCGGCAGGTGCAGCCTGCAGACGTGGCGTTACGGTCTCCTGCGCCGTACCCATCGTGACGGCCATGAGGAGCGTGAGGAGTAAACTCCAGAGGGTAGTTGTTTGTTTCATAGATTGTGTAATCTGTTTGTTGTTGTGTTGTTAGAAAATATCTGGCACTCATGCGAAGCTAAGGGAAAAAAACAGCCCTGATATCACCACGAATGATTCTCTTCCCCGGCAGCTTACAGCACAAGAGCACTATTGTGCCAGCAAATATAGTGTTTTTTACCGAAACGACCGACAATTCAGTAACCGCGCGTTCACAAATCTCACGAGCGATGGTCTCTCCGAGCAGTTTCACTCGTATGAAACTGGAGTTTCACCCTAGTGGCACTGATCGTTAGCTTCAGAAAGAGCAGAAAAAGGGGCGAACCTCGTGAGGTCCGCCCCTAACTATACGTTTATGGATCAGTCAGCTTATTTGGCTGAGGTCTCGTAGTGGATGTTGTCGATGAGACGAACCTCACCGCAGTAGCAGACGATGCAGCCGACGGGGTCGCTGCTATCGCTCCACTTATCGAGGGGACGAAGGGTCTTGCCGTCGACAATCTGGTAGTACTCGGGGCGCAGGAGCGGATGCTCAGCGAGGCGTGAGACAACGAAGTCGACGACCTCACGTGGTGTATGCGCCGGGACGAGCTCGAGGCTCGCTACGAGTGTGTCGTGGATGCGGGGCGCTACGTCACGCTGCTCGCTGGTCAGCAGGAGGTTACGGCTACTCAGGGCTAGTCCGTCAGCCTCGCGGATGATGGGACAGCTGTGTATCTCTACGGGCAGAGCGAGCTGGCGAACCATCTCCCGCACGATGGCTATCTGCTGGAAGTCCTTTTCGCCAAAGAAGGCGCCATCGGGCTGTACGAGCATAAAGAGCTTGCTCACGATCTGCGCTACGCCGTTGAAGTGTCCTGGGCGATGCGCTCCCTCCATCGTCTCTCCGAGGAAGCCGAAGTCAAACTGACGAGTATCCGCCTCGGGATACATCTCCTCGACGGTGGGCAGGAAGGCGATATCTACCTGAGCGTCACGCAGACGCGCTAGGTCTTCCTCAGGCTTGCGGGGATAGGTGCGCAGATCTTCGGGATTGTTGAACTGCGTGGGGTTGACAAATACGGATACGACGACGATGTCGTACTGCTTTCTAGCAGCTGCCACTAGGCTCAGGTGTCCCGCATGCAGGGCACCCATAGTCGGCACTAGCCCGACATGGGCTGAGGGGTTCTCCTGGCGTAGCTTAGAGAGTTCTTGCTGTAGCGCAGCAACCGTTGTAATGACTTTCATGTGAGTGTGATATGCTGAAAGGGTGTGTATGATTTGATTTCTATTTATAGGTCTTGTCGATAGAGCAAGCAGGCGTCGCCATAGCTGAGGAAGCGGTAGTGCGCATCAGCGAGGGCGTGCTCATAGAGCGTGCGCCAGTGGGGACCGATGAGTGCCGATACGAGCAGCAGGAGCGTGCTCTTCGGCTGGTGAAAGTTGGTCACCAGGATGTCTACCATCTGATACTGATAGCCTGGGGCAATGAGTAGTGCTGTGGAGAAGGTGAGCCGATCAAGCCCCCTATGGCGAGCATAGCGGAGCAACAGTTCCAGCGCCTCACGACGTGACGGCAAGGCTGCGCCACAGCTCTGACGCATACGATAACTATACCACTGATCTAGGTGAAAGGGCTCTGCCACATCCCCACCCTCCTGCTCTGCTTGCTGCAGCGCAACGGCAAACCAGTAGAGGCTCTCCAAGGTGCGCACAGAGGTGGTGCCAATGGATACAAAGGGGCTGTCGATATGCTCTAGGAGCGTCTCCAGCGTTGCTGTCGGCACACTGCAATACTCGCTGTGCATCTGATGGTCAGCGACCTGACGGCCCTTGACTGGTAGGAAGGTGCCGGCACCGACATGGAGCGTTAGCTCGGTGATGCGGTGCCCCTCCGCGAGGAGTCTGTCATCAAGCTCTGGTGTGAAGTGTAGTCCCGCTGTTGGTGCCGCCACGGAGCCCTCAATGCGCGCATAGACAGTCTGATAGTCGGTGAGGTCGCTACGCTCGGTATCTCGATTGAGGTAAGGGGGGATGGGAAGCTGACCGCACAACTCTAGTATCTCGCCAAAGGTCTTGCTCTCGTCACTCCAGCTGAAGGTGACTACGTCTGGAGTCTCCGCCTCCCTACTCGCTTGTAGCGTGATCGTTTGTCCGTCAGCTAATGGGAGTGTACAGGAAATAGTTTGCTCGGGGCGCCACTTCTTCGAGTTGCCCACGAGGCAGTGCCAGGAGCATGATCCGAGCGAGGCTAGGCTCTCCTCGTAGCTGACAGGTTTGTAGGGGTCCAAGCAAAGTATCTCGATGCGGGCACCCGTAGCTTTGACAAAGAAGATGCGCGCCTTGATGACCCTCGTATTGTTGCGAATGAGGAGCGCATGAGGCGGGAGCAGGTGTGGCAGCTCGGCAAAGGTGTGATCCTCCAGCCTCCCCGTGGCATCGCTCAGGAGGAGGCGGCACTGGTCACGCTCCGCCAGCGGATGCGCTGCGATACGCTCGTCAGGGAGCGGGTAGTCGTAGTCGTTGATGTCTATATCGACCCAGTGCTGCGTATGAGGCTTGTCACACATACTCTCGACCTTCTGATTAGCTTTTGCGGTACTACTCCAGCGTCACGTAGCAAGACTCCTGGAGCTTAGGCTCTACGACGACACGCTGCATCACGCCGTCACGCAGGTAGTCGATGGTAACACCCGTGCGGGGTGCTGTCGTGATCCAAGGATTGAAGGCAAAGAGGTAGCTAAAGCCTCCGAAGTACTTATCCTTGTCCAGGAGCTTAGCGACTCGAGCGTAGTCTTCCGAGTCCCAATAGCGGCAATTGGTTGGTCCATCTTTGATCGCAAAGGGATGCTCATGTGTGCGGCAAGCCATGCTCTTCTTGACAAAGGCGAGATAGCCTTTGGAGAGCTCATCGGCAGTGCCTAGAGGGCGACCATTAATGGCGACAATCTCGTCACCAGCGCGTAGCCCCGCCTCGGCAGCAGGTGAGTGCAGCGATAGCGAGTGGATGGTCGAGATATTGTTTGCCCGATAGTTGATCCCCAGCGACAGGTGCCTATGGGTGGCAAAGCGCACAACGAGCGAGTTGAAATAACGCGTGAAGGGGAACTGCAATAGCATCACCGGCACCGTCAGAGCGGTGTAGTCGGTCAGCGTATAGTCGTCAGCGAGCAGCTCCTCGGCTTCGCTCGTCCATAGCATCTTGCGCTCGTTGACACCACTATATATAGTAACGCCAAACTTCAGATAGAAGCGCGCCAGCGTCTTGTCGCTTCCCATCGGTAGGATCGGCAGCTCGACGAGCTTATGCGCCTTGGGGTCGATGCGTAGCGACGTTTGCACGGCAGAGCGACGAGCGGCAGCAGCGTCGTAAGCACTGTTTTCGGTGATACTATAATAGGTATCGACGAGTAGGTCAGGATTCTTCTGATCGTAGGTCAGCCCCAGAGCTTGCAGTGCCTCAGCGAGTTGCTGCTCGATGAGCGCGTCCCGATTGGTGTGCTGCTTGTTGGTGCGCACGAAGCCAAAGGTCTCATAGTTGATCAAGTCGGTCTTACCCTCGGTGCCTGTGCTGATGGGGTACGAGATCAATATATCGGACTCGTCCTCTAAGCTGTACATGCCAAAGGCGCGAGCTATGTCCCGCTCCGTGAGCGCATCGGCAGGCTGAGCCATCGGATTGAGATGGCGTACCACACGATGATAGGCAAAGTTGGAGACAACTAGCAACAAGTCGTCAGAGACTTCTCCCTCGCCTTGCAACTCGCGGATCATCTCCTCCTCAGACATCTTAATGGTCTCGTGTCCATTGATCGCCTCGATGATGTCGCCCACTCGTAGTCCAGCCTGTGCTGCAGGACTATTGGGATAGACGGTTAGGATGACGGGGCGGTTGGCTCCCCAGTTGTCGTTGTAGCTCATCTGATACTCTAGGCCGACGTAAGCTTTCTGAGCTTGCATGGTCAGAGCAAAGGAGCAGAGTGCTAGGATGAGTAGCAATGTGGTGTGGTATAGTCGCTTCATGGTAGTCTGTTATTTGAGTGTGTTGGTGAAAAGGTTTACTCCAGCTCCCAGTGGTAGAGCTGGTTGATAACCTCGCAATAGGTCTGCCGTACGATCTCTTGTCGCGAGCCGGCGAGCTGCAAGCGTGCCGAATGGATGCCCCGATGTGTGGCTATCGCGATGCAGACAGTCCCGACGGGTGTCGCAGCCGTACCACCAGCTGGTCCTGCCACGCCTGTGGTCGCTATGCCGATGGAGCTATGACAAGCTTGACGCGCGCCGCTAGCCATCGCCTCAGCGACCTCTCGGCTCACGACGCCATACTGCTCGATGGTGGCGGCTGGTACGTAGGCTAGTCGCTCCTTGAGCTCTATCTGATAAGTCACGAGGGCGCCCTGGAACCATTGCGAACTGCCCGCATGTGACGTCAGCTGGCTCGCTATATAGCCACCCGTACAGCTCTCGCAGGTCGAGACGCTCTCGTGCTGCTCTAGCCAGTGCGCTATGAGACGCTGTAGCTGCTCTTCTGTCGTCTGAGGGGTGGGCATAAGACGTGGGTTAGATCGTTGTCTTGGCAAAGGGGACGGCCTCTATCGATCCGTAGGCTCCTCGCTCATAGGCAAAGGTGCCCGCCATGGCAACCATAGCGGCATTGTCTGTCGTAAAGGCAAAAGGCGGTATGTAGACCTGCCAGCCGTACCGCTCGGCATAAGCGTGGTATGCGTCACGCAGACCCGTATTGGCCGAGACACCACCAGCCACAGCGATGTGCTTGATGCCTGTCTCCTTGCTGGCGCGCAGTAGCTTGCTCATAAGGATGTCGATGACCGTCTTTTGGAGTGAGGCGCAGAGATCCGCTTTGTTTTTCGCAACAAACTCAGCATCCTTGGCCAGCTCATCTCGTAGCGTATAGAGGAAAGAGGTCTTCAGCCCGCTAAAGCTGTAGTCCAACCCCGGCACCTGTGGCTTGCTAAAGTGAAAGCGCTCCGCGTCGCCCTCGTTGGCGAGCTTATTGACGATCGGGCCCCCAGGGTAGCCGAGTCCCATCACCTTGGCGCACTTGTCAAAGGCTTCGCCAGCCGCATCATCAATTGTCTGACCCAGTATGCGCATATCATCAGGTGCATTGACCTGCACGATCTGTGAGTTGCCGCCCGAGACGAGTAGGCAGAGGTAAGGAAATGGTGGTGGCGTGTGTGGTTCCTCAGGCTTGGAGATAAAGTGTGCGAGGACGTGTGCCTGCAGGTGATTGACCTCGACGAGTGGGATCTGGAGTGCTAAGCTCAGACCCTTGGCAAAGTTTGTCCCGACGATGAGCGACCCGAGAAGCCCCGGACCACGTGTGTAGGCGATCGCATCAAGATCGGCCAGCGTGACACCAGCCCGTGCTACCGCTTGCTGTACGACGGGGACGATGTTTTGTAGGTGAGCTCGTGAAGCCAACTCGGGCACCACGCCTCCATACTTGCTGTGTACCTCTTGACTTGCGATCACATTGCTACAGAGTAGTCCACCCCGTAGCACAGCTGCCGAGGTATCGTCGCACGAGCTCTCGATACCTAAGATGAGAGAAGATGAAGATGTCATGATGCTGTGGGGTGAGATTAGTTGGCAGCCTGGTAGTCAGCGCACACCTTGTCGACATACTTGAAGAACTTCGACCCGCCCTGATCCAGGAAGTAGTCGCGTCCCTCCAGCATCTCGACCAGCTGCATGAGTGCTCTATCCTCGGCCATACGCATCAGCTCCCGCTCGGAGTCGGTCTGATCATCGATGCCCAGGAGGTGCAGGATGCCATGTATCATCACACGGTATAGCTCCTGCTCGAACTGCACGCCAAGCTCCTGCGCATTGGTCGCAACCGTGTCGATGCTGATGAGTATGTCGCCATAGATTGCATCGTCACCCTCCCGCTCACTCTCTCTGGGGAAGGTGATGACATCCGTGTAGTAGTCATGCTGGAGAAATGCTTTGTTTGCTCTCAGGATACCCTCATCGTCAGTATACTGAAAGTTGATCTCCCCGACCGTACGATTCATCTCGTCACATACGCGGCGCATCCAACGGTTGGCGATCTGCCGCCGAATGGGAGGCATCAGCACATCGTTGTCCGAATAGTAGTTAAATTGCATATCTCGTCTCTTAAGTCTATCTGCATGCAGGCATCGCTTGCAATCTTGTGAGGCTGTTGACATAGACAGCCTCGTATGGTATTGCAAAGGTAATGTTTTCTTTAGACTTACACAGCGTAACGCAGCACTCTCCTACTCAGCGCCTCTCACGAGTAACGATTTGCGGGATCAAGATTGACTACGTGATAGACTTTCGGCTAAAAAATGTAACTTCGCCCTATGGAAGGTACAACTGTACAACGGCATCGTTGAGCTAGTCTGCTTACCGCTTTGCCTTTCCATTTTTGCCTCTATAACCTCAACCATATTCTCTTATGAAAGCAAAACTACCTTTACTGCTCGGTCTCATGACTTTGCTCGGCCTAATGAGCAACCCTCTAAAGGCTCAAAGCGATGAGCTACCCGTAGTCACAATCCACACCAACTGGGCGAGTGACCAAGAGGGTGCTATCCACCTATCTCTCTCTGGCTCTGAAAAAGACTTTGAGACGACTTACATTGATGCCGGCTATGGCAAGAAGAAGCCTACGGATGTAGATCAAGATGGCGCCATACCTGCAAAGGGCAACGTCATCAAGATCTATGGACACTTTGAGGGTATCGGCACCCCTATGGACATTACAAAAAAGATCGAAGTCGCTCCAAACGACTTTATCAAAGAGGTCAACATCTCTCTGACGCCCCTCGAGGAGCAGCCCGACCTGAGTAAGTGCCAGGCTCTCACACGCCTCACGATGATGGCGTGTGAACTCAAGAGCATCGACTTTGACAAAATACCTAGCTCTATCACGACCCTCCAAGTCCTCGTCAACGACCTCTCCGAGATAGTCCTACCTAGTATGCCTAACCTCGATGAGCTTAGCGCTGGATCTTGTCCTAACATGAGCAAGGTCGACGTCTCTGGAGCGCCTAATCTGACTAGACTAGACATAGGCGGCCTGCCCATGCTCACAACCTTGGATCTATCTAAGAATCCTAACCTAATCTACCTCGCAGCATACGACTGCGCACTACCAAAGATCGACCTCTCTAACTGCAATAATCTAGAAAACATATCGCTCTCGGGCAATAAGCTTTCGCAGCTCAAACTGGGGAATACAGAAGACCTAGAGATCCTTGAATTGGCCAACAACAAGCTCACAGGGATAGACCTGACGAAGATGCCAAAGCTGAAGTCGCTCAGCCTACGTGCGAACACGCAAATCAGCTCTATCGATCTGTCAAACAACCCCAACCTAATGATCTTTACAGCAGATAGTACAGCGATCAAAGAGATCAAGGTCAACCACCTGAAAAGCCTTGAGACCCTCGACCTCGGCGCTACGCAGCTGACCAAACTCGATATATCAGGTATGTCTGCACTCCAAAACGTATCCGTAGAGTGCTGCTACTCAGTTAGCGAGATCAACTTTGCAAACGCGCCACAACTGATCAACATACTAATCGACGGAAACAAACTATCCTTCGATCAAACAGCACAGATGGCCAAAGACTTGCCAGAGGCTGACATGCAGATGGGGCCTTTCATTGGTGTCTATGCACAAGGAGACCCCAAGGAGGGCAACCTCATGCACGAAGAGGCTGTCGAGCTGTGCCGTAGTAAAAACTATGCGGTAATGCAGAGAGACAGTGATGGCGAAGTGTATGACTATAACGGTATCCCAGCCTCCATTGATCCGATCACAACACCCAAGCTGAGCTATCGTGATACGGGAGCGCAGATCGTAATAGATCTAAGCACTATAAATAAGAGAGTCTCTGCCGCACACCTCTATAATATGAGTGGTGAACTCATCAGGAGCTACAAGCTCTCTGGCAGATCCCTCGAAATAGACAAGAAGGAGCTGCAACAAGGGGCTCACTACTTGATCCACATAGAGGGGATAGGGTCGCTCGTACTGCACCTCTAATCCGATCAGCTAGAGAAAGTTTCCCGTTGTAAAACGATGAGACGTCGCCCTGCTTTCTAAGTTCATATGCAAGTAAAAAGCGAAGTTTTTTCTCGTTTCGGAAGCTCGGTCGACTTCTCTTCGGGTGAACCGCTCGGCGGGGTGGGGG
>QWCK01006744.1_pt1 | contig 12527 bp, 13 predicted proteins | sample 1972571 | NCBI WGS metagenome assembly QWCK01 (sample SAMN09866710, study PRJNA288562) | Human gut metagenome isolate term2_stool, whole genome shotgun sequencing... | isolation source: gut | host: Homo sapiens | place: USA: California
ACAACGAAGACATTTCTAAACTCCAACCCCTTTGAAGAGTGGACCGTCATAAGCACAACTTTGTCCTCTTCTTTGGACTGATCGATGTCCGAAAGGAGTGAAATTTCATTTAGCATTTCGGAAAGTTCTGACTCCGGATTTTTTTCTTCATATTCTTTTACATAGCTCACAAATTCATAAACATTTTGAACTCTCGACTCATCTTCCGGATTCTTTGAAACTTTAAGCTCTTTTAAATATTCCGACTTTTCAAGCACAATGTCCACAAGTTCGCTTAAAGGAACATCGTTCATCACTTCTCTGATTCTTATAAAATCTTCTCCGAATTTTTTTGCGGATTTTGTTCCGATATCGGAAAGTGTTTCAAAATAATCCTTTCCCGTGACCAGTCTGTATTCATTCAAATCGCCGAGTGTCTTCGGTCCGACCCCGCGCCTCGGAGTATTCACAATTCTTTCAAAACTTACAGAATCAAAAGGATTGTTTAAAAGTTTCAAATAAGCAAGTACGTCCTTTACTTCTTTTCTGTCGTAGAACCTTATACCGCCGATAATTTCATACGGCACGGAATTTCTTACAAACACATCTTCAAATGCTCTCGACTGATTATTTGTTCTGTATAAAATCGCTATGTCGCTATATTTTTCTCCATCATCTTTCAATTTTTCAATGATTTCTAAAACCTTATACGCCTCGTCGTCTCCGGTCATGAGATTGTAGCACTTAACTTTTTCATCGTCAGCCTTCGTCGCAAGAAGTTCCCTTTTATATTTTTGCGGATTGTTTAAAATCAAATGATTTGCCGCATCCAAAATACTTTTGGTCGAGCGATAGTTTTGATTCAAATAAATAACTTTCGCACCCTTGAAGTCCCTTTCAAAATTCAAAATGTTTTCAAGATTCGCACCTCTGAACGCATAAATACTTTGGTTCTCATCACCTACAACTGTTAAATTGTTGTGTACATGAGAAATTGCTTTAATAAATTTATATTGTATGTCGTTTACGTCTTGATATTCGTCGACAAATATATAGTCGAATTTTTTTGAATATTCTTCGCAAACACTTGGATTTGCTTCAAAAAGTTTTACCGTTTTTAAAAGAAGGTCATCGAAATCGAGCGCATTCGCCTCTTTCATCGCCGCTTCATAATCAAAAAACACTTCTCCGACAATCTTTAAATAAAAATCGCTTCCGGCAAATTCTTGAAATTCTTTAACGCCCATTCCCTTGTTTTTAAAATCCGAAATCCTGTTTTTTATAGACTTCGGTTTAAACTGGTCGCTGTCCAAATTTCTGTCCTTAACAATTCTTTTTATAAGATTTAAACTGTCCTGTGTATCATAAATTGTAAAATTAGAGGAATAATGTTTTCTTAAAATTCGTACAAAGTGATTGCTAAAATATTAAATGGATTTACACCAATTTCCTTTACAAGATAAGCTATTTTATATGTAACAACTCTCGTCTTTCCTGAGCCTGCCCCTGCAAGAACAAGCACCGGTCCCTCAGTGTTGACAACAGCTTCATATTGACTTTCGTTAAGTAAATTTTTAATATCCATAATTTTCCTCTCTTTAAATCTGCTCCTTCTATTATACATTTAATGAGGTTTATATTCAAGCTTATTACTCATAATTCAAAAAAAAGAAGATGACATCTAGTCATCTTCCCTCTCTGAAAATTCTTTAAGTTTTACATATAATTCGTCTCCGATTACATGTTCAAGCTTACAAGCTTCTTCATCAGCTTCTTCCTCATCGAGTCCCAACTTTTTTAGAATTTTAACCAAAACATTGTATCTTTCAAGGACAGAAAGTGCTTTCTCCTTACCTTTTTTTGTAAAGACAATTTCTCCGCCTTCGACAACCTCGATAAGTTTTTCGCTTTTCAGAAGCGAAACCGCACGCGAAACGCTGGCTTTAGAATATCCCAACTCATTTGCAACATCAACGCTTCTTGAGGTTTGATTTCCAAGGCGTAAAAGCAAAATTGTCTTGAGATACATTTCCTGTGATTCGCTTCCCGCCATAGTCTATTCCTTTGTTAAACCCAATTTTCTGAAGATTAAATTGTATCCGTCCGCACCATAATTCAAAGAACGGTTGATTCTTGAAATTGTTGCGGTTGACGCACCCGTTTCAGCCTCGATTTCATTGTAAGTCTTGTTTTCTCTCAATTGTTTTGCTACTTCTAATCTTTGTGCAATTGCTTGAATTTCTTTTATTGTGCATATGTCTTCAAAGAATCTGTAGCAATCATCCATGGTGTCCAATGTCAGAATAGCTTCAAATAAAGCATCCGTTTGTTCACTCTTAAGTCTGGAATTATAAGCCATTTCTAATCCTCCTTAAAATTTATTCTAAAATAGTCCGACTATTTCGCCGTCCTCTTTTATATCGATATTGTTTGCGGCAGGAACTTTCAGGAACCTTGTCCATTCCATTTTCAACAATTCTCTTGATTGATTTCTTTGCTTCTTTTGTAAAGATTACATCTTTTGCTCCGTAAATTTCCTTTGCAATCGTTGTGATTTTGTTTTCGATTGTATCATTTACATCGTAGAGCGGTTTGAAGTGTGACTCTTCTTCTTCGCAAACTCTGACAACTTCTTTTGCCAAATCGACAGCCCCTTCGCCGCCTTTTGCGAATACTTGAGAAAGAACACATTTTCTTCCTTCTTTTTCAACAAGTTCTTTTAAGAGTTCGATTTCAGCTTCTGTGTCTGTTGGGAATTGATTTATTGCTACAACTGAAGGAACTCCGAATTTAGCAACATTTTCCATGTGCTTTTTCAAGTTTTCAAAACCATTTCTCAATGCGTCAAGATTTTCCTTGTCGTAATCTTCTTTTGTAACTCCCCCGTGATGTTTTAGAGCTCTTATTGTTGCAACAATAACAACTGCATTCGGATGTAAATCACCCATTCTGCATTTGATGTCGAAGAATTTTTCAGCTCCGAGGTCAGCACCGAATCCTGCTTCCGTTACTGTGTAATCAGCAAGTTTCAGAGCATATTTTGTTGCAAGAATTGAGTTACAACCGTGAGCAATATTTGCGAAAGGTCCACCGTGTAAAATTGCCGGTGTATTTTCGAGTGTTTGTACCAAGTTAGGTAAAATTGCATCCTTCATAAGAACTGTAACAGCGCCTTGTGCGTTGATGTCCTTAACAAATACAGGTGATTTATCTCTTCTATATGCAATAACATAAAATTGCCATAATTTCAGAAGCAACTGTAATGTCGAATCCATCTTCACGTGGATATCCGTTTGAAACTCCACCAAGACCCACAACAATTTGTCTTAAAGCTCTGTCGTTCATATCGAGAACTCTCTTCCAAACAACTCTTCTTACATCGATTTGTTGTTCATTACCTTGGTGAATGTGGTTGTCGAGCATTGCAGCAATAAGGTTGTTTGCAGCTGTAATTGCGTGGAAGTCACCTGTGAAGTGAAGATTGATATTTGTCATTGGAACAACTTGTGCATATCCTCCACCTGCTGCACCACCTTTAACTCCGAAAGATGGTCCGAGTGATGGTTCTCTTAATGCTGAAATTGCTTTCTTTCCAATTTTGTTGAGTCCCATTGAAAGACCGATATTAACTGTTGTCTTTCCTTCCCCTGCCGGTGTAGGTGATATAGCCGTTACAAGAACGAGCTTGCCATCCTTTTTGTCCTTAAGTCTTTCATAGACAACCGGTTCAATCTTTGCCATGTAGTGGCCGTATTGGAATAAATCTTCCTTTTCAATACCTAATTGTTCAGCTATCTTGTCAATATAAAGCATTTTTGCTTCTTGTGCAATCTGTACGTCTGTTTTCATATTACATTCCTCCTTATTAATCAACATTCTTTGCTTTATTGTATCACATTAAGTCGTGATAGTCAACACTTTAATTTGTAAAAGTTGGTTTTATTCTATAACTATTTAAAGTTGAATTGAATTATAAAAATAAAACCTACTAAATGGATACCCCATTTAATAGGTTTAAAACATTATTTTGAAATTTCATCAATAATTTCGCCAATATATTGTATTGTATCTTTAAGTGCTTTACCGCCTTCAATTTGTACTCCAAGTTTTTTCGCCCAATCTTCAGGTGAAAGCTTACCGCCCGTCTTCATTGTTTCTTTGTAATTTTCAATAATTGCTTCTTTTTCACTTTCAGTACTCGTTTGAAGTTTTCTGAAAAGTTCAGTTCCAATTGAAAGTCCAGCTTGATATGTGAACGGATAAAGTCCCATAAAGTAATGCGGTTGACGCATCCAAGTTAGTTCACTTCCCGGAAGAATTTCAACATCGTCGCCCCAAAATTCTTCGAGAGTGTTTCTAAAGATCTCATTGAGCTTATCTGCGTTAATATTTTCGCCTTTGTCGATTCTTCTATAGACTTCCCTTTGATAAATCGCTTCAATTCCATGCGTTACAAAGTTGTGGTAATATGTTCTTTCAATCATTTGAACCCTTACCCACTTCTTAAACTCTTCATCATCCGTACTGTTGATCAAATAATTTGCAAGAAGCATCTCGTTGCATGTGGATGGCATTTCGCTTATATACATCGAACTTTCCATGTTAATAATTGAATTGTCCATAGACGAATAGCGTCCGTGTCCCGCGTGACCAAGTTCGTGAGCGAGCACAAACACGTCTTCCATCTTACCCATCCAACTAATCAAAACATATGAATGGAGTTTATAATATGAGTCACAGAAAGCACCTGTAGATTTTCCTTCATTTTGTGCAAAGTCAATCCACTTGTTTTCAATGTGTTTTATAGTTTCATTCACATAGTCTTTCCCGAAAATTGCAAGTCCTTTTCTCAAATAATCCTTGCTATCCTCGATTGAGATTTCCTTTTCAAACTCAGGCATTAACGGAGCTTTAAGATCCGCATATGTCATCTTGTCAAGACCATATTTTTCCTTTACAAGTTTTGCATATTTTCTCATATGTTTAGGAAGTTCTCTTTTAAGTGTATCGATATGGTCTTCATAAACTTCACGTCTGATGTCTTGAAGATCTAAAAGATAGTCAAAAACACTTTCAAACCCATAGATTTCGCTTAGAGCTTTTTCTGCTTTAAGTTGTGTGTTGTAGTTTAAAGCAAGAGTCGTTTGATATTTTCTCATAACACTCACAAATTCTTCAAAAGATTTTCTTCTGAGTTCTGTGTTTGATGAACCCTCATACTTATCTTCATAAAGACCGAAAGTCATCGGCACTTCCTTGTCGAGTTTCAAGCTGTTAAATCTTACATCTCCTGCAATCGCACCTTCCCATATTCCATAAGGAGCGTTAAAAACAGGATTTAACTTTGTAAGAGCGTCTACAACAGCAAAAGTAGGTTTGTGTGCTTTATCTTTTTTAAGTCTTCTTAAATAAACGAGTGCAAAATCAAGCTTTTCAAGTGCTTCATTCAAAACATCGTCAGGAAGCTCCATTATTTCATCGTCCAAAAATGACATGTTTGATGAAGAAACTGTGTCTGCTTTATCATATTCTTCCAAATAGTCATAAGCCTTTGTGTTTGTACCATCTTCTGAAAAATAAAGGCTTGCAAAACCTCCGACAAGCCTATCAACTTCCAGATATTTTTCATAGAGTTTCAAAACTTCTTCAAGCGATTTTAAATCTTTGATTTTACCCTTAAAGTCAGAAATATTTTTTGAAAGCGAAACTTTTTCTTCAAGTTTCTTTTCAAAATCCTCATCGTCTTTTACGAGATCGGTTAGATCCCATTTTAATTTGTCATCAACATCTTTTCTTAACATATTCCCCTCCTGTTAATATATAAATCGTACCAAACCAAAAATACATAGTATGAATAAAGTCTTCTGTGATTTCTTTTAACGCCATCCTTGTGCTCCTTGAGCATATCAAGCACTACACTTCTGTCGAAAAAGTCATCACATAGTTCACTTGAAAGCACTTCATAGAATTTATTATAGAAATTGTCTTCCCTCAAAAAATCTCTGAACGGAACAGGAAATCCCTTCTTAGGTCTCTTGTACCATTCTTCAGGAAGCACTTCTTTTGCTGCTTCTCTCAGTGCATATTTCGTGATATTTCCTCTAACTTTCAAATCACTCGAAAGTCTTCTTGCAACACTCCAAACTTCAAGGTCTAGAAATGGAACCCTTAGTTCAAGACTGTGAGCCATACTCATCCTATCGCCCTTTAAAAGTATGTCATATTGCATGAAACTGTTTAGATCCACAAGTTGTTTTCCACTTAATTCATCAACATTTTTGAAAAATTTCGACGTAAATTGCCTTGCGTCCGTTCCGTTCTTATATCTATTACTTAATATGTCTCTAACTTCTGATGGCGAACTTATATTCGCTTCTCCGACAAACAAGTCCTTTGGCTCGAGTGCACCTTTTTCCATGCGTCTTTTTATGCCGGAACTTGGCAAAATTTTCGAAACACCTTTCAAACCTTTTCTCAAATTTTTCGGGAGTTTTAAATATTTCTCAATAGCACTGTCTTCACGATAAAGCTCATAACCCCCAAAAAATTCATCAGCACCCTCCCCGCTCAAAACAACAGTTGCATTTTCTCGTGCAAGTTTTGATAGAAAATATAGAGGAATGCTCGATAAATTCGCCTGCGGTTCATCAAGATGATAAATTATATCGTCCAGGTTTTCAAAAACTTCATTTTTATCAATTATAAGTCGATTGAGTTTAACTCCCAAAATCTCACAAAGTTTCTTTGCAAGTCCACTTTCATCAAACTTTCCTTCTTCTTCGCTAAATCCGACACTGAAACTCATCTCAGGTTTTGTTAATGCCGTTATATAGCTCGAGTCGATACCTCCCGACAAAAATGTTCCGACCTTTACATCAGCATTTTTATGAAGCTCTACACTGTTGTGAACCGCTTTTCTGATCATATAAATAGCATCGTCAAGATTTGTAATCTTGTCGTTTGACATTTGAAATTTGAAATATTCCCCTGTTATCGGATAGAGCGACTCCTCAATATTTGAAATTTCCAAATAATATCCGTTTTTAAGACGTTTAACTCCATCTATCATAGTATCTTCCCCACAAACATGTTGCAGTTCAAGATATGAAAAAAGTGAATTATTATTAAGTCTCGGTGAGAAAAATTTATTTAAAATTAGTGCCTTTAGTTCTGAGCCGAAAATAAATTCTCCTTTATCATTAAATCCATAATACAGTGGTTTAATTCCAAAATGATCACGTGCCATAAAAACTTTATTCTTATGGAAAATCGCAAATGCAAACATCCCTCTGAGTTTTGAAAGAATACTCTTTCCGTATTTTAAATAGCCTTTTAAAATGACTTCAGTGTCTGAGGTCGTTTTAAACTTAACACCGTTTCCTTGAAGGTCCTGTCTTAATTCTTTGTAGTTGTACACTTCACCGTTAAAAACAATAACCGCTCCTGTTTCTTCATCAATCATCGGTTGGTTGCTTCTCGGGTCCAAATCAATTATTTGAAGTCTAGCAAAACCCAAATGAAGATTCTCATTTTCATAAAACGAAAGATTGTCGGGTCCTCTGTGACGAATGCTGTCGAGCATCGATCTGATTGAATCGTCATTGTATTCTTTTTTACTGATTATACCTGTAAATCCACACATATTAGCCTCTATTTCACATTTTCTAAAATTATTTCTTTAGCCATTCTAATAACTTCTCTATAAATTTCCGAGCCTTCTTCCATATTCAGCTTGGAAAGTGCTTTAATTCCATCCGGCTCATTTCCTTGGAACCTCAAAATCTTTACAGTTTTAAAAAGCGGTCCGCCTTTTTCATAATCTTCTGTAAAAACCTTATCGTACAAAATATTTGCTTCTTCATCTTCATTTATTTTATAAAGAAGAAGCAATTTGTTTAAAACCGCATTTTTAAAATTTGCTCTATCAAAATCGTTAAGATTTAAAGCATCCAAATATTTTTTCCCATCGACATTATCGCCTTGAGTTATATAAGCCCCTGCGATGTTTAACATAATCATATTTTTTATCGACGGTACTTTCGTTTCATTTAAGAGTTTTACTTGTTTACTTATAAAAATTTCTGCATCTTGGCTAAGTTTGTATTCATTCACATGAGATTTCATCGATGAGAAATCACGTTTTATTTTTCTTAAATCAATAAAGGACATTGCAAGAACAACTCCTCCAACCAGCATACCACCTATTATAGGATCGACCGCTCTCTTCGTTAAATAACAGAAAAGAGTGTAAATCGGAATTGTTATCAGCGAATATAAAATATATTTTTTGTAATTAAGCATAGTCTTCCTCCATAAAAACATATTTAAGTCCCTCGATAATATCGCTTGCAATCATTGCACGCTTTGAAATTTTTTGTGCCATAATGTCCGCAGACAGTCCGTGAAAATAAACTCCCAGCTTTCCGGCTCTATATGTGTCACAACCATTCGCAAGAAAAGCACCGATAATTCCAGTCAAAACATCACCCGTACCTGCCGTTGCAAGCCCGTTGTTGCCGGATTCATTTATATAATATTCTCCGTTTTTATTATAAACCAAGGAACCCTCTCCCTTTATTATAACATCACACGAGTATTTTTGCGATATCTCTTCTGCAGATTTTAATCTATTTTTCATAATATATGAAACATCTTTTGAAAGAAGTCGTGCCGCTTCCATAGGGTGCGGTGTGATTATAAGCTGGTTCATTCCAACGTTTCCGAATTTTTTTAAATAATAAAGACCGTCGGCATCGAGAACTGTTCTTATATTTCTTTCGGCAATATAAGAAAATAATTTTTTCATATATTCTTCCGACGAATATCCAATTCCCGGACCTACTGCGAGTGCGTCAATTGTACAGAAAAATAAAAGGTCTTCTCTACCCATAATTATTTCTTCATCAAGACATATCTCAAGTGAAGTTTTATTCTCTTCCTCCGAAAAAAGATATACATATCCTGCTCCAGCTCGCATTGCTGCCCTTGACGAAAGCTTTGCACATCCGATCATACCTTTTTGACCCGCCACAATTCCAAGTCTTCCGAATGTCGCCTTGTTTGCATTTGACGGTCTACCCGGAAGAAGTTTTATCAAATCTTTATCAACCATAATTCCACCTTTTCCCGTAACAATTGCAATTGCATAATCTCCGTCGTGCGAAATTGACAATTCATATTTTTTCTTACCAAAAATAATTGACGGCTTGCCCTTCTCATCTTTTAAAATAATTGAATTTTCCAGAATGTTTTTATTTATACCGCTGCCCAAATGTTTTCCGAGAGCTTCTTTTGATGCAAAAATGCCCGCAAGAGTCTCTGGACTTTCCTCGCGGGTATTCAGCATATTTTGAACGAAGTCAAGACCTCGTCTTTCAATCAATTCAATTATTCTATTTATCCTAACAATATCAATTCCTGACATTATTTTTTAAGAAACCTGCTTCCAGGTTGTACCATAGGCACATTTTCTTTGCAAAGTGGGCAGTCTTCCGGTTCATAAATATCAGCTTCGAGTTTTATTGCAGCAAAAACAGGTAGCGGAGGAGTTTGTTTTGTTCTGTCGACAATTGCACCGATTCCAAGGACTTCTCCACCTTGTTCTTCGATAACTTCAGCTGTTTCAAGTGATGATTTTCCGGTTGTTACAACGTCTTCACAAATCAAAACTTTTTCGCCTTTTTCAATTTTAAATCCTCTTCTAAGACACATCTTGCCTTCTTTTCTTTCAGCAAAAATAGATCTTACTCCGAGAGCTCTTGCAAGTTCGTATCCAATAATAATTCCACCCATTGCAGGACCTACAACAACATCCGGATGAATATTGTTTTGTTCAAGTTTCTCTTTTATTGCATGTGCAATTTTTTCAGCATCTTCAGCATACTCAGTTGCCAATGCACATTGAACATAAACATTTGAGTGCTTGCCGCTTGAAAGCCCAAAATGTCCGTGAAGCAATGCTTCTCTCTTTTTTAATAATTCTACAATTTCAGATTCTCTAGTCATTTTTACCCCCAAATACAGCCTCTAATTTCTTCAATGTTTTTATCTATTTCTTTTTCCGCATATTTTTCCAAACCTTCTACAACATTTATCGCAGTCGTAGGATTATACAAATTTGCAGAGCCTATTTCAACCAAAGTTGCACCTGCCATAATAAATTCAAGCGCATCCTTATAATTTTCAATACCGCCGATTCCGATAACCGGAATATTTACATTCTTCGAAACTTCATAAACCATTCTTAGTGCAATAGGTTTTATTGCAGGACCCGAAAGACCGGCGGTAACATTGTTGAAACGCGGCTTTCTTGTTCTTACATCAATTGCAAGTGCATTGAAAGTGTTTACAAGTGAAACACCGTCAGCACCGATTTCTTCCATAGTTTTTGCCAATGCGACAATATTTTCGGCATTCGGTGAAAGTTTTATGATTAACGGTTTGTTCTTAACAGCTTCTCTAACTTTTGAAACGACCGTTCTTGCATCTTCGCATCTGATTCCAAAAGCCATTCCTCCTGTTTTTACATTCGGACATGAAATATTCAGTTCAATCGCATCTACAATCGATTCATCGAGAAGTTTTGCTCCTTCTACATAATCTTCGATTGAGTTACCGCCCATATTTGCGATAACATAGTCATTTACAGTTTTCATCTTTGGAAGTTCGACTTCGATATAATGCTTAACTCCTGGATTTTCAAGACCAATTGAGTTCATCAATCCCGAAGCGGTTTCCCAAACTCTTTGCCCTTCATTTCCTCTTTTCGGGTTTAGAGTTAAACCTTTTCCAATGATTCCGCCAAGCCTTTTTACTTCAAAAAACTGCTCGAAAACATCCCCGAATCCGAAAGTTCCGCTTGCTGTTAAAACCGGGTTTTTTAATTTTGTTCCAAGAAACATAGTCTCTAATTTATTCATTGAAAATCAACTCCTTAGCTGAAAATACAGGACCGGCTTTACAAATTCCCTTGCGACCGCCAATCGTATCGCAAAGACAGCTCATGCATGCTCCGAATCCGCAACCCATATATGCTTCAAGGCTCACTTGCATATCTGCATCCGGGCATTTTTTAACTGTAGCTTTAACCATCGGCATCGGTCCACAGACATAAGTCATTTCATATTTTTCTGCATCCAGTAAATCGAGTGCATAACCTTTGTGTCCAACGCTTCCGTCTTCCGTTGCGATATAAATATTGTCCACATAGTCTTTAAATTCTTCAGTATAATAGCTTCCGCTTCTGTATCCTACATAAAGGTCAGGCTTTACAGAAAGTTTTTTTGCAAGATATAAAAGCGGTGCGATTCCTGCGGTCCCTGCAAGCAAAGCACATTTTCCTTCCACAGGTTTAAAACCGTTTCCGAGAGGTCCCATCATTAAAATTTCGTCTCCCGGTCTTTTTTTAGAAAAAAGTTCCGTTCCTTTTCCCATAATTTGAATTAAAAAATATAATTTTCCGTCTTTATAGTCTGAAACCGAGATTGGACGACCCATCATCGGATCTGTTGTATTCGGTTCTCTAAGCATGAAAAATTGTCCCGGTTCGACTGTGACATCCGCCTCGATTGCCATGACAAAAATTTCATCGTTTAAATGTCTGATTTCACTGATTTTGTATGAATTATAACCCGACATTAAAATCCCTCCTCATTTTCAAAACAGCTTCGCGGGTTGCTTCTTCAAAATCCTTGTCCGACTTTTCAAAAGCTCTGATAATTCCTCTTGAAGAATTTACAACTCCTCCGTTGCCGTCCTTAAGTAAACTCATTGCGTCTGCGGCTCCACCGCCTTGTGCGCCGTAGCCCGGAATCAAAAAGAATGTGTCCGGGAAACATTCTCTTATAAATTCGGCTTCGCCCGATGCTTTGTTTGTCGCACCTATAACAAAACCGACTTTTCTGTATCCGCATTCTCCAACCGTATTTCCCGCCATCTTTTGAATTTTATCGCCGACGATGCTGTAAAAAGGTTTGCCGTCAACATCAATTTCTTCAAAGTCGTGACTTCCTGGATTCGAGGTCTTTATAATAACAAAAAGTCCCTTGTCATTCTTTTCGACATATTCCAAATACGGCTCAATTGAATCAAGTCCCATATATGGACTCAATGTCATAATATCCCCTTCAAAATCTCCTGAGAAATATGCATCCGCATACCCCTTTGCAGTTGAAGAGATATCTCCCCTCTTTACATCGTTTATAATTATTATACCACATTTTCTTATATATTCGTTAGTGCTTTTTAATGCTCTCATACCTTCAATTCCAAGTGCCTCATAATATGCAGCTTGCGGTTTATAGCATGCGACCAAATCCTTTGTGGCGTCAATTATCATTTTGTTGTAGTTAAAAATTTTTTCGTAGATTGGCTTATCTTCCAAACATTTCGGCATATGTAAAGGATTTGGGTCCAATCCTACGCAAATCGGGCCCCTTTCCTCCACGCTTTTAAATAATCTATTTATAGACATCTTTTTTACTCATCAAATGGTCGCAGTAATCGCAACGATATGTGCCTGTTTCCGGGTTAACAAGAGTGAAACTTTG
>QWCK01012829.1_pt1 | contig 12525 bp, 16 predicted proteins | sample 1972571 | NCBI WGS metagenome assembly QWCK01 (sample SAMN09866710, study PRJNA288562) | Human gut metagenome isolate term2_stool, whole genome shotgun sequencing... | isolation source: gut | host: Homo sapiens | place: USA: California
ATCCTGTGTGTGGGCATGCGTGTGCTGATGGGCCTGTGCTGCGGCCTGATCTTCAGCGGCCTGAAGCGCTTTGACAAGCCCGGCACCTGGAGCTACATCGTCAGCGCTATGAGCGCCCCGTTCCTGAACACGGTGTTCTTCATGGGCTGGATCGTGCTGGCCTTCTACGGCTGTGACTACGTGCAGAACCTCGTGTCCGTCAAGGGTGCTGCGAACCCCTTCATGTTCGTGGTGCTGCTGGTCGGCGTGCAGGGCGTGGCCGAGTTCCTTGTCTCCGGCATTCTGGGCGGCATCGTAGCCCGTGCTGTGGCAAAGTTCGTAAAATAAAAGATGTGCCGGATGTCAGGGCGGCGCATTCTATAATCGTGATAAAAAACTCCTCCGGCGAAAGCTGGAGGAGTTTTTTCACAACAAATATTTCTCCTGCATAGGATGGCCCACGAGCAGGCAAAGGGGGATGCGGCATGGAAGCGAAAAAGCTGTTTGTGGTGGTGGGCATCGATGCCCGGCAGGCGGCGGCAGGCCGGGTGCTGGAACAAGCAGGTTATGCGGTGGGCGGAGCCGAGCAGGTTGCACTGGCAGATTATATCCTGCTGCCTCTGCCGCTGGATGCGGCCCGCACCCCGCTGGCAGAGCTGCTGCGGGCCGCAAAACCCGGCGCGGTGGCACTGGGCGGCAGGCTCTCAGTTCAGGCAAAGACCATCGCACAGGAAGCTGGCGTGGAGCTGGTGGATTACTTTGCCCGACCAGAGCTGACGGTGTACAATGCCATCCCTACGGCGGAGGGCTGCATTGGCATCCTGCTGGCCGAGCGCACCCGTACCCTGTGGGGCACAAACCTTCTGCTGCTGGGCTTTGGCCCGGTGGGGCAGGCGCTGGGGATGCGGCTGGCGGCACTGGGGGCAAATGTGACTGTCTGTGCCCGGCGCGCCGAACAGCGTGCGCTGGCCGAGAGCCTTGGTCTGCGGGGTGCAGAGCTTGCCCGGCTGGCCGCGCTGGCTCCGGCCTTTGATACGGTGGTGAACACCATCCCGGCCCCGGTGCTGACCGAGCCGGTGCTGGCGGCTCTGCGGCCCGGCAGCCTGATCGTAGATCTGGCATCGAAGCCTGGCGGCACCGACTTTGCGGCGGCGCAGCGGCTGGGCTGCAAGACCATCCATGCGCTCAGCCTGCCCGCCGCCTGTGCGCCGGACACGGCTGGGGAAGCGGTGGCACGCACCGTGCTGACCATTTTGCGGGAGCGGGAGGAACACACATGAGCACGCAGAAAAAAGGACGCATTGCATTTGCGGTGTGCGGCAGCTTCTGCACACTGGAAGCGGCGCTTGCGGCAGCGCAGCAGCTGACAGAACAGGGCTGGGAGCTGCTGCCCATCATGAGCTTTGCCGCAAAGCAGGATACCCGCTTTGGCACCGGGCAGTTTTGGCAGGAACGGCTGGAAGCCCTTACCAGCCATGCAGTGCTGGACACATTGCAGGCCGTGGAGCCGCTTGGCCCTAAAAAGCTGGTCAGTGCACTGGTGATCGCGCCCTGCACCGGGGCCACGCTGGCAAGGCTGGCGGCTGCTGCAAAACAACGTCTGAATGGCTTTTCAGCCGGGGTAAAGTGTGGTATACTATTATCTGATGCTTTGCCGGTGCAGTACGACGGGCAGAAAAACGCTCAATGGAGAAAAACCAGATGAAAAAACTGACAGCGGCGCTGTGCGTTGTGCTGCTTATGATCTGCGTGTTCGTGCCGGGGGCAGCGGCGGCTGGCCCTGCCCTTGGTGCCACCCGCGCTTACTGCATCATCGATGCAGACACCGGCCTTGTGCTGGCACAGCAGAATATGAACGAAGAGCTGCACCCGGCATCCATCACCAAGGTGATGACGCTGGGCCTTGCCTGCGAAAAGGCGCAGGGAAACTGGGATGATATAAAGCTCACCGTGACCCACGAGGATGTTTACTCGCTGGCGGGCACCGATTCCAGTCACATTGCCCTGCGCGAGGGCGAAGAAGTGCCCCTGACCGATGCGCTGTATGCCACCCAGATGGCCAGTGCCAACGACGGCGCGAACCTGTTGGCCGAATATGTGGGAGAGGGCACCATCGCGGATGGCGTGGAGAAGATGAACGCAAAGGTGAAGGAACTGGGCCTTGCGCACACCCACTTTGCAAACCCCCACGGCATCAGCGACGAGGACCACTACACCAGCTGCTACGATATGGCGCAGATCCTGCGCTGGGCACTGGAGCAGCCGGGCTTTGAGCAGGTGTTCACCCGCAATGAGATGTACACCATGGACCCCACCAACATCCAGCCCGTGACCCGCTACTTTTCCCAGCAGGACAAAATGCGCATTGGCTCCAGCCGGTACTACATCTCGTCCATTCTGGGTTCCAAGCTCGGCTATACCAACACGGCCCGCTACAGCTACGCCTGTCTGGCGGAGCAGAACGGCGTCCGGCTCATCTGCGTGACCATGCAGAGCGAGCTGCCGATAAATACAACGATGTCCGCACTCTGCTGGATTATGCGTTCAGCACCTTTACCGGCTACACCGACCTGCCCGCCCGGGGCATCACAGCACCGCTGAGCGTGGTGGGCGGCGGCGGGAGCCTTGGCACCGTGACCGTCTCCGACCCCGGCGTGCGGCTGCTGCTGGCCAACGGCCTGACTGCCGACGATGTGGAGGTGACGCTGGAACTGCCGGAAAGCTATGTCCTTGGCTCCGACCCGGAGGTGTACGCTGTGTACACCGTCCACGGCGGCGAAAAGCAGGAGAGCACCAGCGTGCGTGTGGATGCGGAGATTTCCGGCCTGCCTGAACTGCTGGAGAACAGCACCGGTCAGGAGTTGGAAGCGGCCAAGGCGGTAAAGCCCCAAAGCCATGCATTCTGGCTGCTGGGCATCTCGCTGGGGTCCACCGCAGCGGCAGCGCTGGTGACTTTTCTGGTGGTGCGGTTCATCACCTGGCGGAAGAAACGCCGCAGAACGCGTACGGAACAGGGACAGACCCGCCGCGGCAAATAAGCGCAAAAGCCTGCGTCGAACAGACTTTTCCAGATAAAACAAACATGCTTCACAAAAGAGAGGTACAAAATATGGGCAAGTTTACGTTTACTCAGACCGAGATCCCCGGTGTTGTGGTCATTGAGCCGCAGGTGTTCGGCGACGACCGCGGTTATTTTATGGAGACCTATCAGAAGGATCAGTTTGCCGAAGCCGGCATCGATAAGGAATTCGTGCAGGACAACCAGAGCCGCTCCACCCGCGGCGTGCTGCGCGGCCTGCACTTCCAGAAGGAGCACACGCAGGGCAAGCTGGTGCGCGTGACCAAGGGCGAGGTGTATGATGTGGCCGTGGACTGCCGCCCCCACAGCGCCACCTTCGGCAAGTGGGTGGGCGTGACCCTTTCCGAGGAGAACAAGAAGATGTTCTACATCCCGGAGGGCTTTGCACACGGTTTTCTGGTGCTGAGCGATGTGGCAGAGTTCTGCTACAAGTGCACCGATGTGTACGACCCCACCAGCGAGGGCGGCATCCCCTACGATGACCCCACCGTGAACGTGCAGTGGCCGGACTGCGGCTGCGAGCACAAGACCAGCGCAAAGGACAAGCTGCACGAGCCCTTTGCTGCACAGAAGTTTGAATATTTTGAAAAGTGGTGATCGCCTGTGGCAAAATTCAAAGCAATGTGGAACGGCTTCTGGCGCTACCGCTACCTGCTGTGGAACCTCGTCAGCCGTGACTTCAAGCTCAAATACCGCCGCAGCGTGCTGGGCGTGGTGTGGAGCGTTCTGAACCCGCTGCTCATGTGCCTTGTGTACTGGGCCGTGTTCAGCAGTCTGATGGACATGCGCGGCAGCGGCATCGACAACTTTGCCGTGTTCCTGATGTGCGGCCAGCTGCTGTTCAACTTCTTCAACGAGGCCACCTCCACCGGCATGAGCAGTGTGCTGGGCGCTGCGCCCCTGCTCAAAAAGGTGTATATCCCCAAGTATATCTTCCCGCTGGAAAAGTGCTGCTTTGCCATGGTGAACTGCGTGTTCAGCTTTGTGGCACTGCTGCTGGTCATGATCTTTACCGGTGCACCCTTCCACCTGACCCTCATCGAGGCGGTCTACCCGCTGGTGACGCTGTTCTTCTTCAGTCTGGGCGTGGGCCTGCTTCTGGCAGCGGCTACCGTGTTCTTCCGGGATATCATGCACATCTGGAGCGTGTTCATCACCGCATTGCTGTATTTTTCCGCCATCTTCTACGACCCCACCCAGATGACCTTTTCCATCGGCGGGTTCAACATGCAGCAGATCATCAAGCTGAATCCCATGTACTGGTACATCACAGGCTTCCGCCGTACCGTGATGTGGGGCATCCCGCTGGATTTCAACATGTTCGCGGTGTGCGGCTGCTGCGCCGTGCTCTCCATGCTGGTGGGCGTGTGGGTGTTCCGCAAAACGCAGGACCGCTTTGTGCTGCATATTTAAGGAGGAAGAACAATGGAACCGATCATCAAAGTGGACAATGTTTCCATGTGCTTCAACCTCTCCAAGGAAAAGCATGAGAGCTTGAAAGAGTATTTTCTGGCCATGGTGCAGGGCCGCCTGCAGTACGATGAATTCTACGCCCTCAAGGACGTGAGTCTGGACATCATGCCCGGCGATTTCTATGGCCTTGTGGGCCTGAACGGCTCGGGCAAGTCCACCCTGCTCAAGACCATTGCGGGCGTGTACAAGCCCAGCAAGGGCAAGGTGACGGTCCGCGGCTCCATCGCCCCGCTCATCGAGCTGGGCGCGGGCTTTGATATGGACCTGACTGCCCGCGAGAACATCTATCTGAACGGCACGGTGCTGGGCTTCTCGCCCAAGTATCTGGACGAAAAGTTTGATGAGATCGTGGAGTTCAGCGAGCTGCAGAACTTTCTGGATGTGCCGCTCAAGAACGGTCATTCTGGTGTCTCACTCCATCGAGCAGATCGAGCGCATGTGCAGCAAGGTGGCATGGCTGAGCCACGGCCACCTGAAAATGAATGGCGATACGGCAACGGTTTGCGCGGCCTACAAGGCAACGCAGCGCGGCGAGGCCTGATATGAATGTACGACTGAAACGTGCCAGAGAACTGGCAGGCTATGCGGTGCAGCTGACGAAGGACGAGGGCCTGCCCACCATGCTCAAACGGGGCGCGGGCTTTGTCAAGCGCCGCTGCTTTGGCAAGCGTGCCCGCTATCTGCCCGCCAAAAAGGTGCTGGAAGCCCAATACAAAAAGATCGAAAACAAAGGCATTGCGGCCAACACCAATGCTGCGGCAGAGCTTGCCACAGGGGAATATCTGGCCCTTGCCGACCACGATGATATCCTTGCGCCCCACGCCATGTACACCATGGGCAAAGCCATTCTGCAGCTGCGGGCGCTGGGCGAGCCGGACGGCTTCCTCTACAGCGATGAAGCACTCTTTTCCAAGAGCATCCAGCGGCCCATGGTGGCCCACTTCAAGCCGGATTACGCCCCGGACTACCTGCTGTGCTGCAACTACATCTGCCACTTGGCGGTGTTCCAAAAGGCGCTGTGGGATGAGATCGGCGGGGAGCGGCCGGAGTGCGACGGCAGTCAGGACCACGACCTGTTCCTGCGCCTTGTGGAAAAGACCGGCGGTGCGGCTCATGTGCCGCAGGTGCTGTACTACTGGCGGGTGCACGCAGGCTCCACCTCTGGCGGCACCGATGCCAAGCCCTATGTGGCGGCAGCAGCCAAAAAGGCGCTGGCCGACCATCTGGCCCGCACCGGACGCACCGGCACCGTGGAGGATGGCCTGTTCCCCAGTACCTACCGGGTGAAGTGGGATATCGTGGGCGACCCGAAGGTAAGCATCCTCATCCCGAACAAGGACCACACCGACGATCTGGAAAAGTGCCTGCACAGCATCTGGACCAAAACCAGCTGGGAGAACTTTGAGGTCATCGTCATCGAGAACAACTCCACCGACCCGGCGACCTTCACCTATTATAAGGAAGCCCGGCAGCGCTACGACGGCCTGCAGGTGGTCAACTACCCGCAGAAGGGCTTCAACTTTTCCGGCATCAACAACTTTGGCCGGCAGTACGCCAGCGGGGATTACCTGCTGCTGCTGAACAACGACGTGGAGGTGCGCAATGCGGATTGGCTCACGGAGCTTTTGCGGCAGTGTGCTCACCCCGGCGGCGCGGCCATCTGCGGTGCAGAGCTGCTTTACCCGGACGAGACGTTGCAGCATGCGGGCGTTGTGACCGGCCTTGGCGGCTACGCGGGCCACAGCCACAAATACCGCAAGGCGGGCGGCAGCGGCTACATGTTCCGCGCTGCAACGGTGCAGGACTTTTCCGCCGTCACCGGTGCCTGCCTGCTGGTAAAGACCAGCGTGTGGGACGAAGTGGGCGGTCTGGACGAAGCCTTTGCGGTGGCCTTCAACGATGTGGATTTCTGTCTGCGGGTGCGGGATGCAGGGTACCGCATTGCGTGGACACCCTATGCTCAGCTGACCCATTACGAGAGCAAGAGCCGCGGCGGCGACGAAAAAGACCCGGTGAAAGCCCGGCGCTTTGCCGCCGAGCAGCAGCGGCTGTATGCTGTGCACGGCAAGGCGAACATCCTGCACGACCCCTACTACAACCCCAACCTGACCATGGACCGGGAGGATTTTTCTGAAAGCAATGATCTGCGCGGGCTGAAAGAGGGACGTATCACGGTGCAGTGGAGGAAATAACAGCATGAACATCAAGGGCCATTTTGAGACCATCACCCGGCACAAGCTGCTGGTGATGAAATACTGCTTTGCCTGCGGGCTCTATGAGCAGGGCCTTGCCCATGACCTGAGCAAGTACAGCCCTACCGAGTTCATTCCGGGCTGCATCTATTATCAGGGTGACCACAGCCCCAACGAAGCGGAACGTCTGGCGCGGGGCTATTCCTCCGCGTGGCTGCACCACAAGGGCCGCAACAAGCACCATCTGGAATACTGGATCGATTACAGCATCAACAAGACCGGCCTTGACGGCATGAAGATGCCACTGCGCTATGTGTGCGAAATGGTGTGCGACCGCGTGGCCGCCAGCCAGATCTATCTGGGCGACAAGTACACCGATGCTTCCCCGTGGGAATACTACGAGTGAGGGAGACCCGGCGGTGTTTTTTGTATGCCATAAAACAACACATCCCCCAGCCCGGGCGGCGCTGCCGTTCAGGCTGGGGGATGCTTTTTGTGCAAGACGGGTGTTACTGCTCGTTTTCGTAGATCTGGATATAGCGGGGCGCGTTTTTATCCTGAACAAGCAGCAGGGCGGCGGTCAGGGCAACGGCCAGCGTGGTGAGCAATGCGAGCAGCACTTTGAGAACTTTCATGGTTTGAAGCCTCCTTGGAAAAGTCTTGCGCGGAGCGGGGGACGTTCCGCAAGTGAATGTTAATAATAGTATACCATATTTCGTCTGCAAAGGCAAACACCGGATACAGGAAGAAAAATACGGTGGTTAGTTGTATATAACCACGAAAAAATAAAAAGAAAGTTCAGGAAAACACATCATTTTTGTGCCATTGTCGTTGACTTCCCACGCCAAAATGATACAATAAACATGTTAAGCAGCTGCTGTCCCTGTACCAGTGCGCCTGCATGGGCGTGGGGGCGGCAATTCAAGCAGAATGGGGGATTTGAATTCCATGTTGAACAAGCTGCTCCAGTGTCTCCGGCACGGTTGCCGCAGTGGAGCCCTTCCGTCTGTCCAATGGCCGCATGTGCGACTCTGTCGTCATCAAGACCGATGGCAAACAGACCGTGGACCCGGCTGTCAAGGCACCGGAAGTGACCGATAAGGCCAGCTTCCTCAAGGCTGTGCGTGAGTGCGGTCTGGTCGGTCTGGGCGGCGCAGGCTTCCCGACCGACGTAAAGCTGCAGCCCAAGCAGCAGGTGGATACCCTGCTGATCAACGCTTCCGAGTGTGAAGTGTGGCTGACCAGCGATACGCAGGAGATGCTGAACTGCAGCGATGATATCATCCGCGGCATCAAGGCCGTGCTGCAGTACACCGGCATCCCGAAGTGCGTCATCGGCATTGAGAACAACAAGCCCGAGTGCATCGACCTGCTGTGCAAAAAGACCAATGGCGACAGCACCATCGAGGTCAAGCCCCTGCCCAGTGTCTACGGCACCGGCGCAGAGCTGATCCTCATTGAAAAGTGTCTGGGCCGCGAAGTGCCCCATGGCGGTCTGCCCGCAGATGCCGGCGCTATCGTCATGAACGTGACCAGCGTTTCCACCCTTGGCAAGTATCTGGCTACCGGTATGCCGGTGGTCGAGCGCACCATCACCGTGGACGGCGATGCCTGTGCAAAGCCCCAGAACATCGTTGTCCCCGTGGGCACTGCCTATCAGGACATCATCGATTTTGCGGGTGTCAAGGGCGAGCTGGGCAAAGTGGTTGCCGGCGGTGCCATGATGGGCCCCGCTGTGGAGAACCTGAGCTACCCCACCACCAAGACCACCTCCGGCCTGATCTTCCTGAGCAAGGCCGCTGCAGAGCCTGCACCGGTGAATCCCTGCATCCGCTGCGGCCGCTGCGTGGAGTACTGCCCCATGGGTCTGGAGCCTGTGGAGGTCAATCAGGCATACGCTGCACGCGATGTGCAGGAGCTGGGCAAGCTGCATGCAGACTACTGCTTCAACTGCGGCAGCTGCTCTTTCGTCTGCCCGGCAAAGCGCCCTGTTACCCAGATGATGAGTCTGGCAAAGGCGTTCTACCTTGGTGAAATCAAAAAAGGAGGCAATAAGTAATGGATACGAAGCTTATTGTTTCGGCTTCCCCGCATGTGCGCAGCGAAGAGACCACCCAGAGCCTGATGGCCAACGTGATCGTCGCCCTGTGCCCCTGCGTGGTGGCCTCTGCCATCATTTTTGGTATGCGTGCACTGCTGGTAACAGCCGTGTCCGTGGTGGCCTGTGTGGCTTTTGAGTGGCTGTACTGCAAGCTGCTCAAGAAGCCCAACCCCATCAGCGACCTGTCCGCCGTCGTCACCGGCATCATTCTGGCCATGAACGTGCCCGTGGGCATGCCCATCGGCCAGCTCATCATCGGTGATCTGGTGGCCATCGTCATCGTCAAGCAGCTGTTCGGCGGCATCGGCATGAACTTTGCCAACCCCGCTCTGGTGGGCCGTATCGTGCTGTTCATCAGCTTTGCCGGTTCCATGAACAAGTGGGTGTTCCCGGATGCAGCGGTGGACCAGCTGTCCAGCGCTACCCCGCTGGCTGTGGCCGATAAGTCCAAGCTGAGCCTGCTGGATCTGTTCATGGGCATCCACGGCGGTGTGCTGGGCGAGACCTGCGCACTGGCCATCGTGCTGGGCCTGATTTATCTGGTGGCCACCAAGACCATCAGCATCGCCATCCCGGCTTCTTACGTCGGCAGCATGTTCGTGTTTTACCTCATTGCTACCCACAGTGTGCACGAGGCTCTGGTTGCCGTGCTGAGCGGCGGCCTGCTGTTCGGTGCCGTGTTCATGGCTACCGACTACGTTACCAGCCCCTTCACCCTGAAGGGCAAGCTGGTGTACGGCGTGGCACTGGGCATCGTCACCTTTGCCATCCGTTACTGGGGCAGCTACACCGAGGGCGTGTCCTTCGCACTGCTGTTCATGAACCTGTGGGTTCCCTACATCAACGATCTGACCCGTCAGACCCCGTATGGCTACATCAAGCCTGCAAAGAAAGCAAAGGAGGGTGCTGGCAAATGAGTAAGTCTTCCAACTGGGAGAGCACCATCAAGCCCATTGTTGTGCTGAGCGTTATCTCCCTGATCGCCAGCCTGCTGCTGGCACTGGTGAACGGCATGACCGCCCCGGTCATTGCCGAGAACACCAAGCGCACCACTCTGGCCGCTTATGTCGGCGTGCTGCCCTCCGTTTCGGATGCCAGCGAGCTGGAAGAAGTGACCGATTACACCACCGCCGGCATCACCGGCGTGGTCAAAGCTCCGGACGGCAGCACTGCCATCAAGGCCGAGGAAAAGGGCTTTGACGGCGGCATCCTGACCGTCATCATGGGCTTTGATGCCAATGGCGCCGAGACCGGCATGTGGGTAGACGCTTCCACCCAGACCAAGGGCATCGGCTCCAACGTGAGCAGTGACGACTTCCTGGCGCAGTTCGACGGCATGGATGGCACCCAGAACATTGTGATGAATCAGGATTACGATGCCTACAGCGGCGCAACCATTTCGTCCACCGCTCTGTTTGCTGCCATCAATGACTGTGTCAACTGCTACAACGAGCTGGCGTAAAGGAGGTTGGTAAGAAATGGCACAAGAAAATAAGTCCAAGGTAAGCATCCTTACCAACGGCATTATCAAAGAAAACCCCGTTCTGCGTCTGGTTCTGGGTACCTGCTCCATTCTGGCAGTTACCACTGCAGTTTCCAGCGCTCTGGGCATGGGTGCCGCCTTCACCTTCGTGCTGGTGTGCTCCAATATCATGATCTCCCTGCTGCGCAAGGTGATCCCCGGCAAGGTGCATCTGCCCTGCTACATCGTCATTATCGCAAGCTTCGTGACCATCGTTCAGATGTTCATGCAGGCTTACATGGAAAGCCTGTACAACGCTCTGGGCGTGTTCCTGCCCCTGATCGTTGTCAACTGTATCATTCTGGGCCGTGCCGAGATGTTCGCCTGCAAGAACAGCATCGTGGACTCCGCACTGGACGGCGTGGGCATGGGCGTTGGCTACACCCTCACCGCTACCCTGATGGCATCCATCCGTGAGATCCTGGGCAGCGGCACATGGCTGGGCTTCCAGGTGATCCCGGAAAGCGTTGCCAAGGTCTCCATCATGACGCAGGCTCCCGGCGCATTCTTCTGCTTTGGCCTGTTGATGGCCGGCTGTGTGTGGCTGGAAGGCAAGCTGGATGCCCGCATCGAGCGCAAGAGCTGCTGCGACCTTGATAACCTGAAGAAGGAGGCAGAATAAGATGTTAGTAAAACTCGCTGCGATCTTCTTCAGCATGATCCTGGTCAACAACTACGTGCTGGTGAAGTTCTACGGTATCTGCCCGTTCCTGGGCGTTTCCAAAAAGCTGGATTCTGCGGTTGGTATGTCCGGCGCCGTCATCTTCGTCATGTTCATGGCAACGGCCGTTACCTTCCCCATCCAGATCTTCATTCTGGACCCGGCTGGTCTGAGCTACCTGCAGACCATCGTGTTCATTCTGGTCATTGCTGTTCTGGTGCAGTTCATCGAGATCTTCCTCAAGAAGTACGTGGTTGCACTGTATAACTCTCTGGGCGTTTATCTGCCCCTGATCACCACCAACTGCTGTGTTCTGGCGGTCACCATTCTGGTCGTGGGCGACTACGGCGCAGATGTGGCTGCTATGGGCTTCGGTGTTGCTTACATTGAGGCTCTGGTGTGTGCCATCGGCGCAGGCTGCGGCTTCATGCTGGCCATGGTCATGTTCAGCGGCGTGCGCAAGCGCGTGGAAGCCTGCGATCCCCCGGCACCCTTCAAGGGCCTGCCCATCACCCTGATCGCAGCAGCAATCACCAGCCTGTCCTTCATGGGCTTCGGCGGCATCGTCGAAAACCTGTTCAATGTCACGCTGTAAGGGAGGAACAGGATTATGAATATTGTATCTGCTGTTATCCTGTGTACCATCGTGGGCGCAGTCGGCGCGATCGTTCTGGTCGCAGCGTCCAAGTTCATGGCGGTGGAGGAAGACCCCCGCATTGAAGAAGTTACCAACTGCCTTGCCGGTGCAAACTGCGGCGGCTGCGGCTACGCAGGCTGTGCGGACTACGCAAAGGCTGTGGTCATGGACGGCGTGCCCTGCGACAAGTGCGCACCCGGCGGCCCCAAGGCTGCCGCTGCCATTGCCAAGATCATGGGCGGCACGGCCAGCGCTGTGGAAAAGAAGGCGGTTGTCCAGTGCCAGGGCAATTCCGAGCACTGCAAGCCTGCTTATGATTACAAGGGCATCCAGACCTGTGCAGCCGCTGCTGCCCTGTACGGCGGCCCCAAGACCTGCTCCTTTGCCTGCGTTGGTCTGGGCGACTGCACCAAGGTGTGTAAGTTCGATGCCATCCACATTGTGGACGGTGTTGCCAAGGTGGACAAGGACAAGTGCACCGGCTGCGGTGCCTGCGCAAACATCTGCCCCAAGCAGGTCATCATGATCGACGTGGGCGGCCCGCGCAAGCCGGTGGTCATGTGCTCCAACAAGGACAAGGGTCCTGTGGCCATGAAGGCCTGCACCACCTCCTGCATTGCCTGCGGTATGTGCGAGCGCACCTGTAAGTTCGACGCTATCCACGTGGTGGACGGCGTGGCCCGCATCGACTATGACAAGTGCAAGGGCTGCGGCATGTGTGCCCAGAAGTGCCCCAAGCACATCATCCTCTTCCCGCTGAAGGATGACCCCAATCCCCCGAAGCCCGTGGTGAAGCCCGCCGCTCCCGCTGCTGCCCCCGCAGCAAAGCCGGAAGCCAAGGCTGAGGCAAAGCCCGAGACCAAGGCAGAGTAAACTGTAAA
>QWCK01004965.1_pt1 | contig 12517 bp, 11 predicted proteins | sample 1972571 | NCBI WGS metagenome assembly QWCK01 (sample SAMN09866710, study PRJNA288562) | Human gut metagenome isolate term2_stool, whole genome shotgun sequencing... | isolation source: gut | host: Homo sapiens | place: USA: California
TAAAGAAAGATAAAAACAATAATATCTTAAAAGCTCAAATTTATAACGTAGCTATTACACCTAATCCAGTTAATCCAAAAGCAACATGGACCGCCCTTTATAAGTCTATGAGTAAGGCATTAAGCACTGAAACTGGTGCACCTCTTATGAGAGAAAGCTTAGAAAATGCTCATAGATGCTTAACAAAGGCAATAGAGGGTGACACACAACTAGAAGACATAATAAATAGCCTTATAAACAAGCTAAATCATTCTGATAACAAAGATGATATAAAAATTTACTTATCTCTATTTAAGGGATTGAGTGCAGAACAGGCCGAGAAAGCGGCCAGTATTTTAGAAGAAAAAGTGAGGGATAACATTGAAGAAGAAGTTTAAAGATCTTAATCAAGCCTTTGATGAACTTATAAAATCAAGTGAATTAGAAGATCTAGATGAAGATGAAAAGGAAGAAGAAGTTCCTGAAGAAGTAGAAGACACTGAAGAACTAAAGGAATCAGAAGACCTTGAAACAGAAGATGAAGCAACTGAAGAACCAATAGAAGAAACTGAAGAAGTTGCTGAAGAAGAAACTACTGAAGAACCTGAAGAGGAAGAAGTAGAAGACGTTGAAGATGATTCTGATTACATGGAAATGGACGATGTAGTCGAAGAAGTGACAAACAGAATCATGGATAACGTCAAAGAATATATTGACGAACAAATTCATAACATTAAAGAACCTGATGAAGATGTTGAAGACTTAACTGGAGTAGTTGAAAAATCTTTAAATGTTATGAAATCTCTATTTGATAGAATTGAAAACCTTGAAAAAATCAAGGAAGAAGAAAATGAAGAAGTCTTTAAAAGCTTAAATGAGAAAGTTGATAATCTTGACAAATTAGTTAAATCTAGAAGGTCAGTATCTAACATAAAAGAAGTTGTAGAAAGATTTGAAAAATCAAATAAATTAGAAGACTTAACAAAATCACAAGCGGCAGAAATCTTATCTAAAGCATACCAAGCAGGAAATAGAAATATTAGCCTTGCAGATATCACTAATGCCGAACTAGGAAAGCATATCTCTACAGGAGCAATAGAAGCTCTTAAAAATTCACTAAATGACTAATTAGGAGGAATGAAAATGAATACAAATAAATATGATAAAGCAACAAGACAAGAAGGACTAGACCTATTTAAGGCACTTTCTACTGGTAATTATGCACAAGCTGGAGTTCCAACTGAAAGAACTGGTGGTAGTGTATTAATTCCAGAATCACTAGAAACAACAACAAGAAATATTACATTTACTGAAGATAACCTAAAACTTTGGAAACAAATTCCAAAACTAAACGCTAACTCAACAGTAGAACAATACAACGTAGTTAGAGATTACGGAGTTGGTTCAACAGCATTTGCAAGAGAAACATCAGCAGGTAGAGATACAAGCTCTGTACTATCTAGAGAACTTGCTAAGGTTAAATTCCTTACAACTACTAGATCAGTAACACAAGTATTAAATACAGTTGCACAAATTGAAAATGCTGAAGCATTTGAAATCAACAATGGTATTAAATATATCTTAGGTCAAGCTGAACAAAACCTATTTTATGGTGATTCATCACTTGCACCAAAGGGACAAGAAGGTCTTGAATGGGACGGTCTATTAAAACAAACAGACAAGGCAAATCATATCGATCTTAAAGGTAAAGCACTTGATGACAAAGTTTTAAATAGAGCAGGAGAAATTATCTTAAATAACTATGGAACACCTTCAAAGGTTTATATGCCAATTGGAGCAGCTGCTTTATTCTCTGAAAACTTCTACCCAGAACAAAGAGCATTAATGAATGTAGCACCTGGAACAATCACAGCAGGTACTGTAATCACTCAATTTAACTCTATTGGTGGAACTGTTGACATTGAACCAGATGTATTTATGAGAAGAGGAACAACAGCTCTTGATTTAAATAAACCAGCTATCGGTGATGCACCTACACCACCAACAATTACAGCAGCTGATGATGAAAAAGTTGCAACATTTGAAGAAGGAACATACAAATACGCAATTGTAGCAGTAAATGAACTTGGTGAAACAGCACCTATCAAAGTTGAAACACCAGTAGCAAAAGCCGCAGAATCAGCTAAGAAAGCAGTTAAACTTACTATTAAGAACAATGCTTCTCAAACAGTAGCACCAGAATTCTTTATTATTTACAGAACTAGAGAAAATGCTGATGTTTACTATGAAATCGCAAGAATTGGAGTAGAAACACAAGAAGCTGGTGGAGAAACAGTATTTGTTGATGATAACTCTAAGATTCCAGGAACAGGCAGTGTAATCGTTGGTGACTTCAGAACAGATGAAACAGTAGCATTCAAACAACTTACTGATGTATTTAAGATTGATTACGCTATGGTATCACCAGTAAAGAGATTTGGTATCTTCCTATATGGTACACCTATTGTTTACGCACCTAAGAAATTTGTAGTACTTCACAACGTAGACGTTAAGAGAGGTTAATTAAATAAGGGGGTATTCTCTTATGAAACTTAAGAGCTTAAAGTATAAAAACTCTGAAATTGTATTTGGGGACAAATTAATTTCCTTTGATGACAATGGAATCTCAATAGACTTAGATGATGGGATAGCAAAAACACTTGCTATCCTTGATTTTTTTGAACTAGTTGAAGAATCTAAGAAAAAAGTTAAAGAAGAAGTTAAAGAAGAACCAGAAAAAGAAGTTAAAGAAACTGAAACAAAGAAGAGAGCAACTAGAAAAAATACCACTAAATAAGGTGGTGAAATATGAAAAAGTTATGCGAAGTAAATAAGTGTGAAAGTCCATCAGATCCAAAGATTGCACAAGCACCAGACTTAAAATTTATGTTGCCACAAGATCCACAAGCTGAAAGAGATATAAAACTTCAAGGACTTTATACAGACGAGCTATTAGATATGTGTTTTCAAGGAATAGAACTTAAAACATATTCAGGCGATGCTTTTACTAGGTCATTCTTAGTAGGAGCACTTAATTCAGCTATATCAACAGCAGAAATGACATTTGATATAAGTCTAGGAATTAAAGAAATAGAAGATGAATATCACGATGTAGATTTAGGATACTTTTCTTCATACTCTTATACACCACTAAATGTTAGGCCAGTTAGAGAAGTAATGAAAGTAGACTATATGTTTGGAAATAGGCAACTAATGAGAATTCCTAATGATTGGGTTCAAATACATTCAAATGCTATAACAATATTTCCAACATCAGGAATATTAAGTATGCAGATGAACAACGCAGGCTTTATATTGCCCTATATGGCACACTCAAATTACTTACCTAATGGGATAAGAGTTAGCTATAAGGCAGGGATAAAGAAAGAAGACATACCTTATAACCTTATAGAGTACATCTTTAAGACTGCTGCTAACTCGATCTTTGAAGTATGGGGTGACCAAATAATTGGTGCAGGTATTGCAAGTTCATCTATAAGTTTAGATGGAGTAAGTGAAAGTATTGGAACAACTCAATCAGCAATGTATGGTGGAGCTAGTGCTAGAATACTTGAATACAGAAAAGATCTTGATGCACTAACTGTAGCATTGAGAAGATACTTCTCTAAATGGAATATGGCGGTATTGTAGGTGATTAGATGGCAACATTTACAATTGAGAAATTTAAAGACTTAGTAAAAAGACTAGGCTATACAATTTATTATCAACAAGCTATTAAATGCGAGTGTTACAACAATGAACAGCCTAGACCTACTTGTAAGTTTTGCCACGGAAGTGGTTATAGGTACTTGCCAGCAAAAGAAATAAGAGGTTTAACAACTTCACTTCAAGGATCCAATGAATTAAACATTCAAGGACTTAGAGAACCAGGCACAGCTTATTTAACACCAGATATAGAACTCGTAATGGGATTTAGAGATAGGGTCATCTTCCCAGATATAGAAGCTAAATATTCGCAGACAGTTGATATGTTAGAAAATACAACAACAAGCTTTTACAGAGAGATAAAAAGGGTCTTATTTATCATTCAAGGTGACAATGTTTATGAAGAAGATATTGACTTTGTAATATCTGAAGATAAATTTCATCTTCTATGGATAAGTGATGACCACAAACCAGAAAAAGGTACTAAATTAAGTGTTTTATATATGACAAGCCCATCTTACCTAGTAATGGATCTAGTTCACGAATTAAGGTCTACAAAAATTGATAAAGATACTATTGTTCCTTACACAGCTAAACTTCCTAATCAATATCTAATAAAAAGAGAAGATTTCATTTACAACAATACAGTAAATGAAAGAATACCTAAACAAATAGATATGGAAAAGGAAAAAGAACTTAAGAAGCGAGAAGCTGAAAAGGATATGTGCAGATTTGAAGAATAGTAACCTTGATATGGAAGTATCAAACGCAATTAGAACAGCCTTAATCGTTGCTAGAAGTACATGGATAGAACAAGCACAGAATAACCTTAAATCAACAAGAGAAGAGTATATAGCAGGTATTTCTGATGTATATATTGAAGATACTAACAGCGGATATATTGAACTTAGAGGTAAATTACCTGTGATGATTGAAGAAGGCTTTGCAAGTTATGACATGAAAGAGGGATTCTCTAAGTCAGCAAAGAAAATTAAAGGTAAAAGTGGAAGATGGTATTTAACCATACCTTTTAGGCACTATACATCAGGTGTTAAGAATGTAATGCCACGTAAGATATTAAATGTTGCTAAAAAATTAAAAAGTAGTGGTGTTTTACGTGATGCAGTAGTAAGAGACTTGGGATATTACCCAGAAACATCATTTACAGGATACCAACATAAAAACTCTAAGTATGACGGATTAAGAAGAGTTGTAAAACATTATGAAAACTCTAATAGAGGTACTTATATGACTTTTAGAAGAGTTGGTAGCAAGTCAGACCCAAGAGCCTTTATCCACCCAGGATATAAAGGACTTAATGCAATAGAAGAAGTAAGCAGAAAGGCAGAAAAAGCCTTTTATGATGCTATAGGTGATTAAATGATACCTGTATTAGATTTATTAATAAAAGACCTCATGAAAGAGGGAATAGAACACTTACGACAGAATATAGATAAGGTAGACAGATATTTTTCACATCTTCCAGATAAAAACTTAGAAGACATTAAATATATACTGGAGAATATAAATATTCCTGTTTTGAGTGGATTTCCTAGAGAAGAAAATAAAATTCCTTGCTTAGTAGTAATGGTAGCTGGAGAAGATGAAGTTCCCTACGGTTTAGGAGATGGAATTGACGAAAGATACTATGAACAAGGACTAGGTGAGGATAATTATTTAAATTGGTCACCAGATGGTTCAAAGTATATTCAAGAGAATATACAGATGAACGCTCAAATAAGAATTGAGGTTTGGTCAGATAACGCAGTTATAACGAGCCTTTTATATGCAATAACTAAATACTGTTTTTTAAGAGCAAAGACAAGACTTGTACAGCAAGGGATCTTAACACCTACCTTAGGTGGTGGAGACCTAGAGCCTGTACCTGAATACTTGTCTTTTTTTATTTATAGAAAAGCACTAACTATACATCTTGAATATACAGCTAGTTACCATGTGGAAGATTACGTTATAGGTAAAGAAGATGACCAATTCGAATTAGGAACAACTATAGACGATATAGATTTTGAATCCTTTGGATATTACAAGGAGAAGAGAAATGGTAGAGAAAGCTAAAAATACAAAAGAAACAGTAAAAAAAGAAGTCAAGAAGCCTGAAAAAAGTAAAAGGCTTATTTCTTTTGATGAATTTTTCAGAACGTATCCATTAAGAGCTGAACACAGAGCAAGGCTAAAGATGGAACTTGACGGAGATTTATATAAATCAAGAGAAGAATGGCTTAAGTTAGTAAAACAATTTGATTAAACAAGGAGGAAAAAATGGCTTATAGAAAAGGTTATAAGTTCCATGGTAACCACCAATCAATCCCAGATGTTTATTCTCATGTAACTTCTTACATGAGGGCAAATAAAGAAAATGGAGCACAAACAATAGCAATTATTGGAGATGCTAAAGGTGGTAAGCCTGGAGACATTATGTTTATAAGAGACCCAGAAGATGCGAAAGAATTTATAAAAGGTGGAGATCTTTTAGAAGCTTGTTTAAGAGCCTATGACCCAGTAACTAATACTAAAACTGGTGTAGAACTTGGTGGTGCAGACACTATTTTAGCTATTAGAGCTAATAATGCAACACAAGCAAGCACAGATATATTCCAAGCTAGAGAAGAAGAAGCTAAAGTTGGAGAAGTTGTAAGCACAACACATGCAAATACAACAGGAAAACTAACTGTCGCTGGTGACTTCACAGGAAAAGAAAACAAAACTTTTAAAGTTGTAATTACAAGTGAGGGATTAAATGACCTTGAAAAATGTACTTATAACTACAAGTTAGTAACTGATGAAAAATATACTTCAGAAGATGACTTGGCACTTAATGATACTCAAAATGCTACAAGTAAAGATCTTGGAGACGGAATAAAAATTACTTTTGGACCAGGCAAATACAACAAAGGAGACACATTCCTTATTCCTTGTACAGCACCTGTAACTGTTAGTGAATTTGTTTATACAATCACTTCTAAAGACTACGGAGAAGAATCAAACCTTATTTCTCATAAATTAGAAGATGGTACAGAAGAAGGAACTAAGAGACTTGTTATTTATGACGGCAAAGAAGATGAATATGAAGTATTTGACAACTTAGGCGGTTGTTTCTCTATCAAATATAAAGGAGAAGAAGCCTACGCAGCACTTAGTATTACTGCTAATGGAAAAGGTGATTCCATTAAGTTACAAACTTTCAAAGGTGAAGACAAAGAAAAGGCAATCATTGATATTGATTTAGATTTAGACCCAACTAGATTTAAATCCATTAAATCATTAAGTGAATACATCAAATCCTTTGAAAACTATGAAACTGAAATGGTAAGTTCAGCAAATTCTGAACTAACAGTTAACGACTTAGATTTCTATGACAAGGTAGATATCAAAGAAGAAAAACCTATTACAGCAGTTTTAAGAGACCTTACAAAGACTTTAAGATTCCAATCTAACTATGTAGAAGCTGAAATTGTAAATAAAGAAGTATCTAACTATAAGAACTATCCATTTACACCTTTAAATGGTGGTAATGAAGGTTCAAGTGCAAGTTCCTATGTTAAATTCCTTGATAAATTATCTAATTATGACATTGACTATGTAGTACCTCTTACAGTTGATATGTCTATTATTGCTGAAGTTAAAGAACACTGCTTACTTATGAGTGATGCAAAAGGTAAAGAAAGAAGAATGGTATGTGGCCTAGGAACTGGAATCACAGCAGGTGGAGCAATCCAAAACGCTAAAAGATTAAGACACGAAAGAGTTCAATATATAGGTCAAGGAATGTATGACTATGACGAAAATGGAAATATTAAATTAATTCCTGCATATATCATAGCTGCACAACACGCAGGTAGAGCAGCATTTTTAAAAGCAGAAAGTGCTACAGCAGATACTTACAGAGGTATCAGACCAGAATTCGAATATTCAGATAAAGAAACAAGAAATCTAATTGATAACGGAGTAATTTTCTTCCAACAAATTCAATCAGATTATGACAATGAAAATTTCTATCCTAAGCTTGTTTGGGACTATACAACATTTACAGATTATGATGATCCACTACTTGTTGAAAGGTCTACAGGTGCTATTGCTGACATCTTCTCTAAGAGAGTAAGAAAAGAAATAGGCAAGATGCTTACTGGTAAGCTTACACCATTTGGAGTACTTGAAAGTGCTAGAAACAAAGTAATTTCATTACTTCAAGCAGGTATTAAAGAAGGAATCATTGTTGCATATAAAGACGTAACAATAGAAAAGATTAGAGATAGAGTAAAAATCAGATATGGTATTGCTCCAACTCTTGTAACTAACTTTACTTTCGTAAATCAAGACTTTTATGTCGAAGATATAAAACTATAAGGGGTGAATAATAATGGCAAGTATACATGAACAAACAACCTTATCAGGTAATCTCATTTTAATTAAAGTAGACGGACATACAATAGGTAGGGCACAATCACTTGACCCTAGAATCTCTTATGGAACTGAAGGCGTATATGAATTAGGTTCAATTATGCCACAAGAACACGTTCAATTAAGATATGAAGGTTCATTTACCCTATCAAGATTTCTATTAAGAAAAGACAGTTTAGTAGAAGCTGGAATGGTAGGACTAGGAGAAGATATACTTCAAATAGGTATCATTGACATAGAAATTCAAAACAAGGTAGATAATAAAACATTAAGAGTGTATAGGGGTTGCACATTTAGTGATTACACAGAAAACCACAGAGCTAACGCTATAAGTGGTGAAGATGCGACTGTTCAATTCCTATCATCAGATACAGGAAAATAAGGAAGAGTGCTTAGATGCACTCTTTTTTTAATACTTAATAAAGGAGTTAATAATGCAAGAATTCATTGATATTAATAAAAGACACCATAAATTTCACATAAAGACTAAATTATTTGGAAAAGAAGTTGAGGGAGATTTCATTTGCAAGTTCCCAAGTGTATTAGATTCTTTAAAAATCCAAGTTCAAGCTAGTAAGTATGTAGAGGGAGTAGACACAGCAGATTTATTTGAAACCACTCTAATTCAAGCATTAGAACTTGCAACAATTGATGTTTTGTTGATTAAAAAGCCTGAATGGTATGATCCTTCAGCAATTGATGATTACGAAGTTATTTCAAAGATTCATAATGAAATCCAAGAATATACACGTACCTTTCGAGAACAATTGCACAAAGGAGCAGATTCAGGAGATAGCACTGAATCCACTGATACAGAGGTTATGGAAGGCAAGTAAAATTTACGGGGTACCATTATTTGACCCTAAGATAGTAAATTTAAACGCTTATGATTTATCACTCATTGAGTGGTTAATACGCTTTGATAATCCTGAAAACGTAGAAAAATATAAGAATGTAATTGTAGATGAAGACTTTGACGATTACTATAACAATCCTGATGAATGGGAAGAAGTGATGACTGATGAGTAATAAAAACATAAGATTAAATATAACAGCTGATACTTCTAAGGCAAAGAAACAGATTGAAGACCTTAAAAGAGACTTTGGTAATGGCAAATTAGAGTTTGGTAAAACTGGAGAAAAATATAAAGATTCACAAGATTTTTCTAGTGGACTTAATGAATTAAGTGGAGTTTTAACTGAATTTAATACCAATGTTAAAGATTTGAGTGCTACCCTAAGAGAATTTGTTAAACAAAACACTTCTAACAAAAAAGAGGGAACAAGCACATCTTCTATAGGTGGTAGAGACCTAAGAGAAAGACAAAAACTTTCAAGGGAACAAGAACGACTAAATAAAAGAGAACTTAAAGACAAAGAAAGGTTATTAAGAGAACAACAAAAACTTAGAAGTAAAGATTCCCAAGAACAATCAAGGCAGTTAGCACAAAGAGCTAAAGAAGAAGCTAAAAAGAAACAAGATCAACAACAAACCTTAAATGAATATGGCGATAAGGTTACAAAGACTGCTAGTTTAATCTTTGCAAGTATGAATTTAAAATCCTATGGATCCAATGCAATGGCCACAGCTCAAAGTAATAATCTTACTTCAATGAGTACTTATGGCAGATTAGGGATTTATGGAAAAGACTTTGCAAAGGGAACAAAAGATGCCTATAAGATAGGTGCAGGTCTTGGATATAACGCAACTGATACTATAGGTTTACAAGACCAGTTACTAAGAAATACAGGCTTTTCTACCAAAGATAAATTAGATAGTGATACAACAGCAATTCAAAGGTTCTCAAAGGCTTATAACCTTGATACCAACGAATCCATGCCAATGTATTCTGAACTTGTAAAAAGAGGTGGATTAGGACCAGGACAAGCTGAAGAGATGTCTAAGGTAATATCTACTAGTATAGCCAAGCAAGGAATGGAAGGTAGAGAATCCGAACAAGTAAAGGCTATAAATCAAATATTTGATGTCATTACTAGTGGGAAAATCAACGTTACTTCACAAGATTTAAAGACTAGTGCAGGCTTACTTGATGCTTTAGGTAAACAGAATGCAGCACTTAAGGGTGAAAAGGGTGCACAATTCTTATCTAAGGTTGGCAGTGGACTTGGATATGACTATAAAACACTAAGGCTTGCAGGTTATGGCCAAGATGGAAATATAGGGCCACAGGGTGCTTTAAATATAATGAAGAGGATAGATTCAGGTCTATCTAACCCTGAACTTATAAAGAAAATTAAAGAAAATTTACCCACAATGGCAGGTGGGGACATAAATGGCCCTTATGCACATCAACTTATTATGGATACATTCCATACGAATGCTACAGAAACTGGAGAATTCATTAAATTACTAGAAAACAATGACATTGATGCTATAACTAGTAAATATGATAATTCAAGCACATCAGACCAAGAAGCAATATTACAAAATATAGAAGGTTCAAAAACAAACGCCAGAGAAGTTCACCAAATAAGAAAAGAAGAAGCTTTAAATAGTGCAGGTAATGGACTAATAAATGCTACATCAGGTCCTAATGCCATGTATGATTCAATGCCTACTGGAATGAGAGTTGCAGGAGATATAGGCGGAAATATACTAGGTGGAGCAGTTCAAGGAATCTTCATGGGTAAGGCTCTTAAAGGTATAGGTAACTTTGCTAAAGTCCTTAAAGGTGGAGAAGCTGAAGTTGTTTCTTCAGGTATAAAGTCAGGGATATTTTCTAAAGGTCTAGGTTCTTTAAAAGGAACAAGCGTATTAGGAAACCTAACATCTTCAGGAGCAGGAAGTTCAAGTGGGAAACTAACTGAATTATTACCTAAAGTTGGTAAAGTTGGGGTTGCATTACCAACAGTTATTGGTGGAGTACAAGCCACTAGAAGCTTTATTAAAGGTGATAAAGAAAAAGGCAGTGAACAACTAGGAAGAGGACTAGGAACTACAGGTGGTATGTTAGCAGGTGCAAAGCTTGGTGGAGCCGCAGGTTCTTTAATAGCACCTGGACTAGGAACAGCCGCAGGAGTAATAGGCGGAGCAGTTGTTGGTGGTATAGGTGGATTCCTTGGTGGAAAAGTAGGTAAAGGCACTTATAAATTATTTTCTAAAAAAGGTTCTAATAATCAAGAAGATGTTACAACTACTACTGATGGAACAGTACAATATGGCGAAACTAAAAAAGAAAATGAACTATTAGCTTGGAAAGAAAGGTTATTAAAGAAAGAAGAAGAAATCTTTGATAACTTCTTAAATCAAAATAAAGAAAGTAAGAAAGATTTAAAAGAAAACCATAATGATTCAAATAATGAAGAACCATCTGTAGATAAATTCTATGGCGATAGCCTAACAGACAGATTAATGGGGACTAAAAATAACGCAGTAAGTAACTACTATGAATCACTTACTGGTAAGCCAGCACCTAGTAAAGCAACTGATAGCAAAAACGCAGTAGAAGCAGCCGCAGGGGACTTTTTAGGTAAAGTATCAGCTAAATATGAAGTAGGCGGAAAAAGAGGAGACGCTATATCTCACACTAAGGGAGATCATGGCGGAGCAAGTTATGGAATACCTCAATTTTCAGCAACTACTGGAAGTGCTAAGGCCTTTGTAAACAGTTTAAAGGGAACACCTTATGAACAATATTTTAAAAATGCAGGGGCACCTGGTTCAAAAGGATTTGATAATGCTTGGAAGGCAGCTTATAAGTTAAATCCTGATGATTTCACTAAAAAACAACAAGAATATGCTTTTAATAACTTTGCTAGTCCATTTATAAATAAAGTTAAGAAAGAAAAGGGAGTAGATCTCAATAGCACTAGAGCTTTACAAGAATTAGCCTTCTCAACTTCAGTACAATTTGGCGGTGGAAGCTTAGGTTTAAGAGCCTTAGGTGATATAAATTCAGGAATGAATGAAAAAGACATTATAAATACATCATTTGCTACAAAAAGAAATAACGTAGGTTCATTCTTCAAAAGCTCATCAAGTCAAATACAAAATTCGCTCAAAAACAATAGGTTTAGAACTGAAGAACAAGACATGTTAGCTTTATTAGGGCAAGCACCAATTAAGAGTTATGCAATAGGCACTGATAAGGTTGATAAAGACCAATTAGCTTTTATTCATAAAGACGAAGCAGTATTAAATAAATTTGATGCTAACGAATACAGGCAACAAGGAAGTAGTCAAGGCGGAACAATAAACCTTAACTTCAACATAAATGGAGCAGGAACGAGCCAAGAAAACCTAACAGAAACTATCCAAAACGCAGTAAAACAAGCATTACAAAGGTTAGGACTTAATAATGGCGGTCAAATTAACCTATCTAAATCATATTACAGGTATCAAAATTAGGTGATAGCATGAAAAAGACAATAGTTAGACACCCTTATGCAAAAGTTGAATTTGCAACTGAAACAGCAAGATTAAGTGATTATA
>QWCK01005451.1_pt1 | contig 12516 bp, 14 predicted proteins | sample 1972571 | NCBI WGS metagenome assembly QWCK01 (sample SAMN09866710, study PRJNA288562) | Human gut metagenome isolate term2_stool, whole genome shotgun sequencing... | isolation source: gut | host: Homo sapiens | place: USA: California
GATAATTTATCATAACAAGTGCAACATAAAATAAACTCATAGCTAATAAGCTGTGTTAATATGTAAGTGACCAAACAAAACATATTAAAAGGAGCGATTAACTATGAGCTATAATCATCTTACCATAGAAGAAAGATCTTGTATTTATCAATTTTTAAATTTAGGAATGAGTATAAGGAAAATTGCACAAGCACTTAAAAGGTCACCTAGTACCATATCTCGAGAAATAAAAAGAAATTCTTCTAAAATAAAAGCTAGTAAAGGAAGTTATACCGAGTACTTCCCAATAGAGGCAAATGACAAATATCTTGATAGAAGGAAAAATTGTCATAGAAAAAGTAAATTTTCTAAAGATGTTATTGATTATTTAATATTAAAGATTAATGAACATTGGTCACCTGAACAAATATCAAATAGAAGTACAAATGTGATTAAACAAGTGCCGTCAACATCAACCATATATAGGCTTATACACGCAAAAAAGCTTCCAAAAACCAGCATGAAAAATTTGAGAAGAAAAGGAAAATTTAAAAGACCTGCAGAAAAAAGAGGAAAATTCAACGACAAAGGAAGAACTATTAAGAAAAGACCTAAAGAAATCTACAAAAGGCAAGAGTTAGGTCACTGGGAAGCAGATACAGTGGAATCAGGTAGGCTAGATCATAAAAGAAAAAGTGGATATTGTTTCGTAACATTAGCAGAAAGAAAATCTAGATATTATATAGCAATCCTAGTTGAAAATAGAAAGTCAGAAAATGTAACACCAGCAATAATCAATGCATTGAAAGATTTACCAAAAGAGCTAGTAAAAACAATAACTTTTGATAGAGGTAAAGAATTTTCAGAATTCGAAAAAATAGAAAAGGAGTTAGGATGTAAAACTTATTTTTGTGATCCCTACTGCGCTTGGCAAAAGGGCACAAATGAAAACAGTAATGGACTTTTAAGAGAGTTTTACCCTAAGGGCATGGACTTATCAGAAGTAGATATAGATGATTTAAACAATAACTTAAGTTTAATGAACAATAGACCTAGAAAATGTATAAAATATAAAACACCTAAAGAAGAACTTTTTGGTTTCTTACCATAGGTGTTGCACTTGATTTGACAATTCGTCTTGCTACTAAACATACTATATTTGATACTATAAGTGTATTTAATACTCCAAGAGATTCTATAAGCAGACCTCCCACTACTGATCCGATGACTCCTCCCATGGTGATTGCCGATGCCAAGAATCCCTGTCCTGTGACCTTCTTGTCATCGGACATTATATTTTGGATAAAGTCTACTGAGCACGGTGTAAAAAGTGCAAATCCGAAGAGTTGCGTCACTTGGATTGCGATAAGTGTCGTAGGCGATGTGGCTATATAGGTGAGTATTCCTTTTATAAGAAAGAATACACCTGAGAAGATAAGCATGGTTCTCGACTTAAATTTTTCTTTAAGTCTATTGAACATAAACATAATTGGAAATTCAAAGATTGCCGCTATTGCAAATGCTGTTCCCACTGTCTTTGCATCTCCGCCGATTCTACTTGCTATCTGTAGTAGGTAGACGTTTGTGATATTGTAAAATGTAAAGAGCATGCCTACTGCTACTAAAAATATTATAAATTTTGAGTTTTCGATTTTCTGTCTTGTCTCTCTTCGATCAAAGACTGTTACGACGTTGTTTCCTGAGATTGGTTTCTGTGCCAATAGCGAAAGTATAAGCGCTCCTAATAACACTGCTGCCATTACCATTGAGAGATCCTTATTTATTTCTGAGAGAATCCCTAGAAAGTAGGATGTTATTGCAAATGTGATTGAGCCGATGCCTCTGCTGACGCCGTAGTTTATTTCCACAGATCTTTCTATATAGAAGTAGCCTAGGGAGTTTAGTAGTGGTTGCATTACAAGTACCAGTGCTACTGATGCTATGACTTCTATCTTCATAGCTAGACCTACACTCTTTTGAAGCGCCATTATGACCAGTGTCATTGCAAGCATAGAGATTAAAACTAAGAAATCTCTTTCATTCTTGTTGCTGGTGGAGCAGACTTTGGATACTATCGGTTGGAATACTGCTGCAAGGCCGTTACCTATTGCTGTTATAATTCCTATTTCTCCTGCACCAAGTCCTCTTCCTGTCAAAAACACATTTAGAAAACTTACACATGCGGCGATGACTGACCAGTAGAGGCCCATGGTTATATAATATTTTATTTTACTGTTCATGTTCTACCTCAATCAATTCATCTCCGTTATACTTAAGTTTAAATTTTCCAAATTCTTTATTTTCAAATACATATTTTAAAAAGAGTTCGTCACCAATCCAATGAGGCTTCTTATAAAATTCTTCTGGAGTCATGTACTTAAGATCTCCCTCGTCAGATTCATGAAGCTCTCCTTGGCACTTATCTATATAAAAGACATACATCTCTTCTGTATATCCATCTTCTTGTTCGTAGAAGACTTGTCCTAGCCTATGGGGATTTTCTATTTTAAGTCCTGTCTCTTCATAGGCTTCTCTTATTATACATTCTTCTGGTGTTTCGCCGGCTTCAATATGGCCACCGACGCCGATGTACTTGCCTTTATTTATATCATTTTTCTTTTTGTTACGATACATAAAAAGGAACTCGTCGCCTCTTCTTATGTATCCTACTGTAAATTTCAAAATTATTCCTCTTCTATTATTGATTTTAATTTTGTTGTGGAGATTATCCATGTTGCTAGTGTTGTTACTATTAAAGTTGAACCTGCTATGCTTAGTACTGATATTAAGAATGGAAATTTAAGTGACATATCTATGTTTCCTGTCTTAAATAGCATTATTGTTACTAAGATTCCTGAAACCAAGGAGAATATTCCTGAGTTGATGTAAGGGTTTTTGATATATTTACTAATCGCATAGGTAATAATTGCGCAGGAGCCTCCAACTACCATATCTATTGGTCCAAGGGGTGATGTTATATTTGCTATTGCTCCTCCGACTATCAGCGCTGGCACATACTTTCTATTGAAGAAGGGAAGGACTGAAAGTGCTTCGCCTGGTCTAAGTTGAAACATTAAAAAACCATATGGATTTAAACTGATTGTAAGCATGTATAGCGCCAACACGATTGCGTTTTTAACTAACATTTTTGTATTCATATTTCACCTCCTAGCTCTAAAAATAAAGTTCTTAGTAATTATAACATGTAGCAAGCATCCTTTAAAGTTAAGGATTTCTATTTCAATTATCACTTCTAAAATTCAGTTTTTATTTTTTACGATATATTTACACAAGAGTGACAGGAATCACATCTTAATTAAAAAGCTTGATATAAAATTTACTTGAAAATATAAATAGGAGGTACGGTATGAATTGTTGGAGAAATTTTCTTGGTAAAAAATGGAAAGAAAATGTGGATACTAGAGATTTCATTTTAAATAATTATACTGAATATCTTGGTGACGACTCTTTTTTAGAATCTCCCACAGGACGGACAACAAAATTATGGGAGAAAGTTTTAGATCTTACTGAAAAAGAAAGAGAAAATGGTGGTGTTTTAGAGATGGATACGGAAATTATCTCTACCATCACTTCTCACGGTCCAGGATACTTGGATAAGGATATGGAAGTTATAGTCGGATTTCAAACTGACAAACCATTTAAGAGATCTCTACAACCTTTTGGTGGAGTTAGAATGGCGGAAGGAGCTCTTGAAACTCATGGGTTAGAATTATCGGACAAGGTTAAAGAAATCTTTACCAAGTATAGAAAGACACACAACCAAGCAGTTTTCGAAGTTTACACAGATGAGATGAGACTGGCAAGACACACTGGAATTATAACAGGACTTCCAGATGCTTACGGCAGAGGAAGAATCATCGGCGACTACAGAAGGGTTGCTCTTTATGGTGTAGACTTATTAATTGAGGACAAGATAAAACAAAAGGAAAGTATCATCGGATTTTTCGACGAAGATACAATTCGTTTAAGAGAAGAACTCTCTGACCAAATCACTGCTTTAAAAGATTTAATAGAGTTAGGAGATATGTACGGATTCGACATCAGAAGGCCAGCAGAAAATGCAAAAGAAGCAGTACAATGGACATATTTTGGATATCTTGCTGCAACTAAACAACAAAACGGCGCAGCAATGAGTCTAGGTAGAGTAAGCACTTTCCTTGATATATACATCGAAAGAGATTTAAGAGAAGGAACTCTTACTGAAAAAGAAGCGCAAGAGCTTATCGACCAATTCGTAATGAAGCTAAGGCTTATTAAGTTTGCGAGAACTCCTGAGTATCAAGAGCTTTACTCTGGAGATCCAACTTGGGTTACAGAGTCTATCGGAGGAATGGCGCTTGATGGGAAAAGCCTTGTAACTAAAAATTCGTTTAGATTCCTGCACACTCTTACGAATATAGGTACTGCTCCTGAGCCAAATATGACTGTTCTTTGGTCAAAAGATTTACCAGAAAACTTCAAGAGATTTTGCGCAAAGACAAGTATTAATACTTCTAGTATTCAATACGAAAATGATGACTTGATGAGACCATATCATGGAGATGATTATGCAATAGCTTGCTGCGTATCTTCTATGGTAGTTGGCAAGGAGATGCAATTCTTCGGAGCCCGTGCAAATATGGCAAAGGCACTTCTATATGCAATAAATGGCGGAATGGATGAGAAGAAAAAGATCCAAGTAGGACCTAAGTACAGACCTATAACTTCAGATATTTTAGAATACGATGAAGTTATGGAAAAGTTCGACGACATGCTAACATGGCTTGCAGAACTCTATGTAAATACATTAAACATAATCCACTACATGCATGACAAATATTCCTATGAATCACTTCAAATGGCGCTACATGACAGGGATGTCAAGAGATACTTTGCAACAGGTATAGCGGGACTTTCAGTAGTTACAGATTCACTTTCAGCTATAAAGTATGCGAAGGTAAAAGCAATTCGTGATGAAGATGGACTAGTGGTGGATTACGAAGTGGAAGGTGACTATCCTAAATACGGAAATGACGACGACAGGGTTGATACGATAGCACAGGATTTAGTAACAAGATTTATGAACAAGATTAGAAATCATAAATTCTACAGAGATGCTATTCCTACCATGAGTATCTTGACCATCACTTCAAATATTGTATACGGCAAGAAGACTGGAAGCACTCCTGATGGAAGACGTGCTGGCGAACCATTTGCACCAGGGGCAAATCCAATGCATCGTCGTGATGAGCATGGAGCACTTGCATCATTATCTTCAGTGGCGAAACTTCCATTTAAGGACGCACAGGACGGAATCTCAAATACTTTTTCAATCATTCCAAATGCTCTTGGAAAAGATGAAGTGTTTATGGGCGATATAGATTTAGAATTAGAACTTTGTAAAAATGGAGCTTGCACAAGTCCAACTTTAGAAGATTTTTTAGATTTTGAGGAGGAAAATTAATGGATCAAAGAATAGATAATTTAGTAAGTATGCTTGATGGCTATATGGAAAAAGGCGGCCACCACCTAAACGTAAATGTATTTAACAGAGAAATGTTACTTGATGCTATGGATCATCCAGAAAAATATCCTCAACTAACTGTGAGAGTTTCTGGATATGCGGTAAACTTCAACAAACTTACGAGAGAACAACAAGAAGACGTTATAAATAGAACTTTCCACGGGGAAATGTAATATAATGATCGGAGGTGAATCATGGATTTAAATCATTTGAAGGAAAATATAATTTCTAAAGAGAAAATTTCTAAAAGTGATAAGGATACAATGGATTCACCTCTTTTTGATTCTTCTGTAGATGAAAACACAAAGACTGATTTGGAAGAGGAAGATGTAAAAATAGACGCGAAGGATGGATCAGAAATCCTAGGAAGAGTCCATTCAATAGAAACCTTTGGAGCAGTGGACGGTCCTGGGCTTAGATATATTCTCTTCTTGCAAGGCTGTCCAATGAGATGCCTCTACTGCCACAATCCAGACACTTGGGAGACCAAAGGTGGAAGGATGATGAGTGTCAAGGAAGTTCTAGACGACTATGAAAAGTACAGACCTTATTTAAAAGATGGAGGAATTACTGTTTCCGGTGGAGAACCACTTCTGCAGATGGATTTTGTGACGAAGCTTTTTAAAGAGGCGAAGAAGAGAAATATTCACACGGCTTTAGATAGTTCTGGAGCGCTTTTTGTAAGAGAAAAGAATCTTAAAAAATACGAGGAACTTATAAAGTATGTGGACCTTGTGCTTCTTGATATAAAGCATATTGACGAAGAAGGCCACAAGAAACTGACTGGATTTTCAAATAAAAACATCTTGGATTTTCTAAAATTCTTGGATGAAAATGGAGTCGAAGTTTGGATAAGGCATGTAATAGTTCCAAATATTACCTACGATGCAAAACTTTTGGAAAGGCTCGGATATGAACTTGGTCGCTATAAAAATATAAAGAAGGTGGACGTGCTTCCTTATCACAATATGGGCGAGAAAAAATATGAGGAGCTGGGAATGGATTATCCTCTAAAAGGCACGAAACCTATGACAGATAGACATGCAAAGTCAGCTAGAGATATGATTTTATATGGCATGAGAAAATATAGAATGGAGAGCAGGTAGCTCTCTTTTTTTATACTTTTAAATGTTATAATAGATTTGAGGTGAAGTATGAGAGAAGTAGATAATAATAGAAGAGAAATAGATTTATACCTAGAAAAAACTTTTGAAGACTATCCTGTAACCAAGAGAAATATAGAGATAAAAGAAAAGATTAGAGAAAATATGTACCTAGGCTTTGATGAAATGATTAAAAATGGACTTAAACCAAGGGATGCTAGGGAAAAACTACTTTCTGAATTTAGTGATATGAGTGAGCTAAAGGAAGTCTTAGACTTAGAAGAGGAAGAACTTCCTGTCAAAAAAACAAAAAGAGTGCCAACTTTTAAGATTTTGTTAGCAGCTCTTTTGATATTCTTTCTATTTTCAGGCAATGGAAGAAATATTGGATTTTGGTCATTTATTATAATAATTATAATAATCGACAATCTCTTCGACAAAAGATCTTAATTTTATAAAAACTTGCTCTTGAGATTTTCGAAGTAAGAATCTGGATTGATGGTAAGTTTTTTGATTGACTTGTTGCTCATTTTAAAATTGACACGCTTAAGTCCAGGGTAGTAGTATTCCATTCCATCCACTACCACTAGGGAAGTATTTGCATACCTTCTCTCTGGGACAAGTGAGATTTCAAAGTCTCCAGGAACTACTATTGAACTTAGAAGAGATCTATAAGCGGCGGAAAAAACTGGGCTTATAGGAGTTATCTGAAGCACATCTAATGTTGGAAATACGATTGAGCCTCCACAGGAAAAGTTGTATGCTGTAGATCCAGATGGAGTTGCGATCATCATACCGTCTCCAGAGAATTTCTCAACGTGATTTTTCTGTACAAAAACATTTATATGTATAGTTTTTGATCTTTGCGCCTTTAAGATTACTTCATTCAATGCGTGGACGATTATATTTCTATTTTTCGTAAATATTTCTGCACGAACGAGTTTCAACTCTTCGATTTCATAATTTCCTTGTTCGTACATATCTAAAAACCAGTCGATTTGGTTCGGTTGAATCTCTTGGAAGAAGCCGAGATGACCAGTGTTTATGCCGACGATTGGCATTCTTGGGAAATTGTTGTGAAGAGATTTGATAAATGCACCGTCACCACCTACACAGATTGTAAGTTCACTTTGTGGATTGAACCTAAGCTGTGGAGTGTAGCCTCTGTTGGAGAGCTTTTCTTGCAGCTCACGGGTCGTTCTTCTCGATTCTATATTCGCGTTTGACACTATATTTATATTTTTATTCATATTGCACCCTCTAATATTTATAATTTAATTTTAACATGTAATCTATTTTAAAGGAAATAAATTTAATTTTGCGAAAGGAAGCTCATGCTAGAAGATAATTTTAACTACTATCACTACAAGGTAGACGAAGAAATAAGTATAAAGAATTTTTTAAAGAAACTAAATCTCTCTTCCAGATATATAAGAAGATCCATAAGAGAAGAGATGATCTATATAAATGAAAGATTAAATAGAAGAAATGTTGACCTTCATCCAGGAGATGTGGTGTCTATTATGATTCCTGACGAAGAACCAAACGCAATACCTGAGGACTATCCGATAGAGATTCTCTATGAAGATGGAGATATCTTAGCTGTCAATAAGGAACCCTTTATGATAGTTCATGCAGTGGATTTCAAACAGACAGGCACCATATCAAACTATGTGCAGGGATATTTTTTAAAACATGGCATCCATAGAAAGGTTAGGCTCATAAATAGGCTGGACAGAGATACATCAGGAGTAATCCTCATAGCGAAAAATTCAAACGCCCACAGCATTGTTGCAAGGGAACTTCAAGATAGAAATATCTTGAAAAAATACTACGCAATAGTTGAAGGAGTTATAGAAGGCAGTGGAGTAATAAAAGAACCGATAGAGAGAGGTCCAGATGGAATCCTAAGGGAAGTAAATCCAAATGGCAAGTATGCAAAGACTTCCTACGAAGCTGTGCTTTCTAAAAATAATATGACTCTTCTTAGAGTTGTTCTTCACACAGGACGCACCCATCAAATAAGAGTTCATTTAAAACATATAGGACATCCAATAGTCGGAGATACCCTTTATGGAAATGAGACTGAACTTTTAGATAGACAGGCACTTCACTCCTACTACATCAAGATAAAATCACCAAGGACAGGAGAAGAAATAGAAATAGAAGCGCCTCTTCCAAAGGATATGAAGAGGCTTTTAGATTTGAAATAACTGATTAAAAATTTGAAAAAGAACGATAGTATTGATATAATATATGTAAAGAATCTGCGATGCACGTCGACGTCTTTTATTAATTCAACCGACATCGAAGATCCGGGAGACTGAGTCTTCTGTAGGATAAAAAGCCCGCATGACGGGACTTTAGAGTACAGGAGCAGGTCACCCACCTACTAGTTGGGAGCGGGTCTGAATTAATACAGCTGACGACACCGCGGATTTTTTTTATTGCAAATCTATTTTTGTTTGAAACTAACAATAGTGGGTAAATAGAAAATATCAAAATTAACAGAAAAATAGGGGGAAAATAATGGGTATATTTGATTATTTTGAAAGAAAAAGAAGAGAAGCACAAAGAAGAGAAGCTGCAGAAAGAGCTGGAGCAGTTCTAACAGGAGCAGCACTAGGTGGATTAGCAGGTATCTTATTTGCACCACAATCAGGAAAAGAAACTAGAAAAGATATAGCTGACAAATCAAGAGAACTAGCAGAAAACGCAAGAGACGCAGCAGAAGATTTAGCTGATAGCGTACAATATAAAGCATATCAAGCAGGAGAACAAGTAAAGAAAACCTACGGCGATGTAAAAGATTACGCACAAGATAAAAAAGGCGAACTTGACGTAGCAATGGAAAATGCAAAGAGAAAAGCAAAAGCAGTAGGAGAAGTTCTATCAGAAAAAGCAGATGAAACAAAAGAAGAACTAGAAGAAAGAAAAGAAGAAATAGAAAAAGACGTAAAAGAAGCAGCAGAAGAAGCAAAAGAAAAATCTAAAGACATCAAAGAAGACGTAGAAAAATCTGCAAAAGAAATAGGAAAAGACGTAAAAGACGGAGCAAAAGAAGTAAAGAAAGATCTTAAGAAATAAGAGAGAATAAAGGAGGATAAAAATGAATAGTCCTATAACTCTTAACGATTTACTAAGAATATTTCTCTACTTAGCAGGCATAGGAGTATTAGTATATTTAGCACTAGCACTTAAAAAAGTGGTATCAATCCTTGGAAAGATAAACGAAGTCATAGAAGACAACCAAGAAGCCATTGATCATAGCTTAAGCCAAGTGCCAGAACTAACAGACAATGTAACAGAAATAACCAAGAATGTATCAGTAATATCAAAAGATGCAAATGACCTAATAGTTACAGTAAAACCAGAAGTTGAAAAACTAGCCCTATCAGTGGGACAAGTGGGAGATACAGTATCAGGAGTTACAAAATCAATAGATAATGTAGCATTAAATATAACTGGTGCAGTAAGTAATGTAACCGACACAGTATCAGATGCATCTAAAACAATACATCTAAACGCAAACAATGTAATAGACTACTTCTATATATTAAAAGAAGTAATAGAAGTATTTAAACAAAAGTTTCTATAAAACGAGAACACTAAAGAGCAAGCCATGGCTTGTTCTTTTTTTATGAAAAATAATAGAAAAATAGCACAAAAAATAGGAAGAAAATAGAAAATGAGGTATAATATAAACAATAAGTACATAAGGAGTACACATGGAAGATAAATTTAAAAAAATAAAAATAATAGCAAACCCACTCTCAGGAAGAGAAGAAGCATTAGATAAAGTATTGGAATTTATAAGACTACTAAGCCTAGACCAATGGGACATTAACTTACTATTCACACACAAAAGAGGCGACGGCATGAGATTTGCAGAAGCGGATGATGGCGAGGACATAATAGTAGCATGTGGAGGAGACGGAACATTAAACGAAGTAGTAAATGGAATAGTAAAATCCAAAAGACAGACACCACTAGCAATACTACAAGCAGGGACAGTAAACGACTTCGCAAACTACTTTAAACTACCCCAAGATCCATCCAAATTCTACGAGATGATAAAAAGAGGAAGAACACAAAAGATAGACGTAGGGCTAGCAGGAGACAGAGTATTTGCAAACGTCGCAGCAGGAGGCATGCTAACAGAAATAGCATACACAGTACCAGAAGATCAAAAAGCAGTACTAGGAAGAATGGCATACTACATAGAAGGCGCAAAACAGATGGTAAAGCTAAACTTCCAAGAAGAAAAATCCTACAAAGTAAAAATAAACTGCAAGGAATACCAAGGTGAAGAAGACCTCTTCTTCTTTTTAATAGCCAACACAACATCAGTAGGAGGATTTAAAAAAATAGCACCAACAGCAACAGTAACAGACGGATACCTAGACGTACTACTAATGAAAGAAAGTACAATGGGCGACTTTTTACAAATCGCACCATTAGCACTAAGAGGGGAACACATAGATCACGACAATGTAATCTATTTAAAAACAAAAGAGATCACATTAGAATCAGACACAGAATTAAACATAGACGTAGACGGAGAAAAATCTGATAAATTACCAATGACATTCAAAGTATTGGAAGAAGCGCTGACGATAATAATATAGGAGGGAAAAATGGCATCCACAATAAAAGATGTAGCTAAGATGGCGGACGTGTCCATATCTACCGTATCAAGAGTAATAAACGACTCAAAACCAGTAAGCCCAGAAGCAAGAAGAAGGGTACTAAAAGCGATAGAAGTACTAGATTACAAACCAAACGAAGTAGCAAGATCCTTAGTAACAAAAAAATCCAACCTAATAGGCGTAATAGTAAACGATATAGGATCAACCTACGTATCCAGCATCCTAAGAGGAGTAGAAGAAATAGGAAGAATGTATAAATACGACATCCTGCTTTCAAGCTCCTACGGAGAACTGGAAGTAGAAGTCAAATTTGCAAAACTACTACTACAAAAACAAGTAGAAGGAATCATAGTAATCTCAGACACGCTAAACACAAAACTACTATATAGACTAGAAGAATCAAACATCCCATACATCAACGTGAATAGATTTTACAATGTAGACGAACACTACACAGTAGGAGTAAACCACAAAGAAGCAACCTACCAAGTAACCAACTACCTAGTAGAAAACGGACATAAAAACATAGGACTAGTATACGTAAGAAAAGACTTCGACAGAACAGAAGAAAAAATAAAAGAAGAAGGATACCTAAAAGCAATAAAAGAAAACGGACTAGAAAAGTACACCGTAGGAATAGAAGGCATCCAAGAAAAAGACATAGTAGATAACATAGGAAAAATCGAAGAAAAAATAAAAAATGGAGTAACAGCATTTGTAACAACCCAAGACGAAGTGGGAATACACCTACAAAACGCACTACTAGACAGAGGCTACAAAATACCCGAAGATGTATCAATAACAGGATATGGAGCAACAGAAATAACAGAACTCGCAAGACCAAAGCTCACATCACTAAAAGTACCATACTATGATATAGGAGCAGTAGCCATAAGAAAGATACTAAAAGAAATCAAAAAAGAAGAATCGGACGATAAAGTATACCTACCAGCAAGAATAATAGAAAAAGACTCAGTAAAGAAAATAAAATAAAAAAGTATATATAATAGAAAGAAAAAGAAAAGGGCTATTAGAAAAAAATCTAAAGCCCTTATTTTAATTAAAAAGTATTGAAAAAATAAAAAAACAATGTTAAACTATAAAACGCCGCAAAAAAGAAAGAATATGTAAATATGAAAAAGGTAAAAAAATTGTAAAAATCATATTGACAAAAGAAAAGTGCGGTGATAAGATATAACAAGCTCTTTAAAGAGCACAAGTTTTAAGTCAAGAAAAAATAAAAAGTTTGAAAAAACACCTT
>QWCK01008122.1_pt1 | contig 12513 bp, 7 predicted proteins | sample 1972571 | NCBI WGS metagenome assembly QWCK01 (sample SAMN09866710, study PRJNA288562) | Human gut metagenome isolate term2_stool, whole genome shotgun sequencing... | isolation source: gut | host: Homo sapiens | place: USA: California
CCAGTCTAGGTCACGCGTCACGGCACGTGGCTGTAGTCCTAGGTCCAGCCAGCTCTTGCACTGACCGTAGACGTTGGGCTTCCACTCCTTGTGCCCCTCTAGTATCCACTCGCGGAGGAAGCTCTCGTAGTCGCCCAGCGGCAGGTACCAGTGCTTCGTCTCTCGTAGCTCAGGCTTAGCTCCTGATATAGCGCTATGCGGGTCGATCAGATCGGTCGCCGAGAGGGAAGTACCGCACGCCTCGCATTGGTCGCCATAGGCGCGCTCGTTGTGGCAGTGCGGACAGGTGCCCGTGATATAGCGGTCTGCGAGAAATTGCTTAGCCTCGGGATCGTAGTACTGCTCCGAGGTCTGCTCGATCAGCTTGCCCGACTCGTAGAGCTTGGTAAAGAATGCGGTCGCCGTCTTCTCGTGTGTCTCGGAGGTGGTGCGCGAATAGATGTCGAAGTCGATGCCTAGGCGAGCGAACGACTCCTTGATCAAAGCGTGGTAGCGATCTACCACCTCTTGGGGGGAGACGCCCTCCGCTTTTGCCTTGATAGCGATAGGTACGCCGTGCTCATCGCTACCGCCGATGAAGAGGACCTCGTCGCCCTTCATGCGCTTGTAGCGAACGTATATGTCGGCAGGAACATAGACTCCTGCGAGGTGTCCGATATGTACAGGTCCATTGGCATAAGGTAGGGCCGTAGTGACTAAAGTGCGTTTGAATTGTTGCGTACTCATAAAGTTCTTATGATGATTAGCGGCTTAGTGCCGATGACTACCGCAAAGGTAGCAAAAATGAAACTGCAACAAAGGATTACTCGTAAGATTTGGGAATTGATGATCTATTATTTCCAATAGATTTCTTACCTTTGGAGGCGGTACTATCTATCAATTTAAACAAACTCTCTAATGAAAGCAACTTATCTATATCTTTCTCTAGCTCTTATGACGCTAGCACTACTGACCTCTTGTGGTCCTGATGCGAACAAGCCGACCCCCGAGGTGACGGCACTCACGCTCAGTGCTACAACAGCCCAACTGTCAGTTGGCGAGACCCTACAGCTCACCGCCAGCGTCACCCCAGCAGATGCTAAGGTAACCTTCACGACCGACAACGCAGCCGTCGCTACCGTCTGTGAGAAAGGGATCGTCAAGGCAATCGCACCTGGTACAGCTACTATCACAGCTAAGGCTGGTGACAAGAAGGCAACCTGCACCATCACGGTCGAAGAGAAAAAAGTCGAAGAGAAAAACGTATCTCTCTTTAACAAGCTCGATGGCAAGAAGTACCCCTCAGGGAGCACCATCGACTATGCCGCCTCTGTTTCTAAGGAAGATGCTAGCTTTTATGCGTTAGATCTCTTCTTTAGCGTACTCAAGACGGCTAAGTACAAGGTTACCTTAACTTTTGATAAAGCTACATCAGGATCTGCCTGCATAGGGACCCAGTGCGAGAACTTCTCTGGTAAGTCTTACAAAACCGATGCAACCTTAGTAGCTGACGACCTAGAGTCTGATCTCAAGGGTAAGGGTGATATGACCTCTCTAGGCACTCACCTCGATCTCTCCACACCGGCTGGTGAGACCTACAAGAACCGTATGACCATCCAGCTCAAGCCTGAGGATGGTAGCGAGACACTCCAGTGGACTGTCAACTTAGCCATAGCCGTCAAGTAACACACAACAGACACAGATATGAAGCACTTACTAACTATCCTACTATCTCTCATAGTAGTCACCGTAGCTCAAGCGCAGCTACCTCAAGTCGAGCTCAAAGATCTACAAAACAATGTGGTCAACACGAGCGAACTAAGTAACGATGGTAAGCCCTTTATCATCTCATTCTTTGCTACTTGGTGCAAGCCCTGTCTGCGTGAGCTCAAGGCGATACACGAGGAGTATGTCGACTGGCAGGAGGAGACAGGGGTCAAGCTCATCGCTGTCTCTATCGATGAGGGTCAAAACGCAGATCGCGTCAAGCCTCTAGTCGATGCCCTGGGCTTTGAGTACGAGGTACTTCTAGATCCCAATGGAGACTTCAAGCGGGCTATGAATGTCAATATGGTTCCTCACGTCTTCGTCATCGACGGCAAGGGACGCATCGCTTATGCACATAGTGGCTACACCGAGGGCGGTGAGCAGGAGCTCATTGCCAAGGTACGTGAGTTACTTCAAGCCACTGAAGAGTAACTAACCTCAAAAGTAATAACAAGTAATAACAAAGAGGAGAGATCTAGCAGCCTCATGGTATACTAGACTCTCTCCTCGCAAGTGTTCCGACCATCGGACTCCCCTATTTTCACCTCTCCCGTCTTAGACCTAGACACTGACTACATGAGACAGACGCTACATCTCGTACGGCACCTTTGCCTCCTATCTTCTATTTGTATTGCTGGGCTATCTGCTCTTACAGCACAGAGTGATGCTGAGTGGAAGCCTTGGAACAAATTCACACCCTCCTTTAGTGTGCAGAGCGATATGCTCTTCTCCCTAGATGATCAAGCTAACGGATACAAAACCTGGATGGGCAATAGCTACATCACAGGCTCCCTACGCAACAACTACCTCGAGCTGGGACTACGATACGAAGAGCTCCTCCGACCGATGCCAGGGCATGAGCCTGAGCAGGGACGAGGCATACCGCATATGCACCTCAAGGGCTTCATAGGCAAGTATGGAGAGGTCACGCTAGGCGACTTCTACGACCAGTTTGGCTCCGGCATCCTCTTCCGTAGCTATGAGGAGCGCACACTAGGCATCGACAATGCCGTCCGAGGAGTCCACGTATCCCTCACCCCCTATGATGGAGTACGACTCAAGGGATTCACGGGTCAGCAGCGCAACTACTTCGACCGCACCTTCCGTCTCTTCAATAAGGATCGAGGCTTCATCTCAGGAGCTGACGGCGAGCTAGCCATTCACCAGTGGGCACCGGCTCTCAGAGACAATCAGATGACCCTCACACTGGGCGGTTCCTATGTCAATAAGGTAGAGGACGATGAGATCATCCCTGTAGAGACTCCCGCAGGTATGACAGGTCCTATGCGCCTCAACCTGCCCCGTCAGGTACATGCTTTCGGGGGACGCGCTAAGTTTACACTCGGCGGGTGGGTACTCAATGGTGAGTACGCCTACAAGAGTAGCGACCCCACAGCGACCAACCACTATATCTACTCACCAGGCTCCGTAGCGATGCTCTCGACCTCTTACTCACAGCGAGGTATGAGTCTCTTGCTACAAGCTAAGCGTAGCGAAAACTTTAACTTCCTCTCCGCGCGCTCTACGGTCGGTACCCCACTACATATCAACCACCTACCAGCTTTTACAGCTAATCATACTTACACCCTTGCAGCTCTTTACCCCTACGCTACGCAGCCCGATGGCGAGTGGGCATTTCAGGGGGACTTCCGCTACACGATCCCAAGAGGTACGCTCCTAGGTGGCAAGTATGGTACGGGACTACGGGTCAACTATGCGCATGTACGAGGGCTCAAGAGTGTCGCTACCGACCAGCTACCCCTAGAGGCTCCTGAGAGTAAGCTCTACGGTACAGACGGATACGAGCATCCTTTCTTTGGCATGGGAGAGCTATACTACTCTGACTTTAACTTCGAGCTGAGCAAGAAGTTCTCTCGTACCGTCTCTCTAACCTTCGAGTACTACCATCAGATCTACAATCAGTTGGTGGTCGAGGGACATGCGATCAATAACCCGCTCGTCTATAGCAACATCTTCGTCCTCGACGGCAAGTTCAGACTAGCACCTCGCTATACGCTACGCACCGAGCTACAGTATCTATATAGTCGTCAGGCTGAGGGAAGCTGGCTCTTTGGGCTGGCCGAGTTATCCATCGCTCCAAACTGGGTGATCTCACTTTCTGACCAGTACAATATAGACATGACCAAGGAGCACTACTATATGGGCTCTCTAGCTTACGCCACGGGTAGTCACCGCTTACAGCTAGGCTACGGACGTACACGCGCTGGTATCAACTGCTCGGGAGGTGTATGCCGCTATATGCCCGAGACGAAGGGTATCTACCTAAGCTACAACGGCTCCTTCTAATGCACCGCCGCTTCATTCATACACTTGACAATACTACCAAGATGAAACTATCTACACGCTATACGATACTCTCAGCTCTAGCTCTGATCCTTATGGTCTCTTGCAAGCCAATGCCTGAGAGTGAGCGACTCATCCCTAATGAGATGGAGACCTCTAAAGGGCGCTCCGTACTCATCGAGGACTACAGTGGCGTGGGCTGTGTCAACTGCCCCATAGCTGCAAAGAAAATCACGGAGGCTGCAGCTCCTCATGGTGACAAGGTGGTCATCGTGGCGCTCCACGGGAGCAACACGGGTATTGGCACCCAGCCTAAAGAAGACCCTAAGGGACTATACAGCCCCGAGGCAGCTACCTATCTAGATCGTCTTCAGTCTGGTGGCTCGCTACCCATCGCGACCTTCAATCGTCGTCCACTCGCCAGCAGCGGGAGCAAGACCTATAGCGACAGCTATACCCAGTGGCCCGCCGAGATGCAGGCGGTGCGCGAGCTACCTCAGCTCTACAAGATAGACCTGCAGGTCTCTGAGAGTGATCGCAAGATAACAACCCAGTGCACCGCTACGGCACTAGACCCTGCTGTCCAAGGGGTTGCCCCTGAGCTCTACCTACAGTTATGGCTCATCGAGGACGACATCGTAGCGCCTCAGCACTTCAGGAAGGGACTAGACGAAGCCTATCAGCACAACCACATCTTCCGTCAGACGCTCAACGACCATAGAGCGTGAAGTCATACAGCCCGACCACTGCTCTGTCGTAGCCATCCTCTATGATCACAAGAGTGGCGAGGTCTATGAGGTCGCTAAGGCTCCTCTCAAGGGCAACAACTCAACAAACTAACTAGAAAACAAAAGCTCAACAACAAGCAAACAGAATAACTTATGAACAAATTAATTACACGCTTAGCACTAAGCATCACACTCGCTGGAGGCATGCTCCTACCAGCGACTCAAGCTACGGCACAAAAGCAGCTCGTAGCATCAGACCTCCAGCTTGTGGAGGCTCCCGCACTTCGCGAGGCATCACAGCTTCGTGCAGGGCGAGCTGGTGATCTCGTCAATCTCAAGACATCAAAGTATGTCGCTAAGGACATCAATGGCAAGGAGCACAATATCGATGCCATACTCAAGTCTGGCAAGGCGATTATGATCGACTTCTCTACTGTATGGTGCGGTTGGTGTTGGAAATTACACGAAAGTGGAGCCTTGGAGAAGCTCTATGCCAAGTTTGGTCCCGAGGGTACCAACCAGATTGAAGTCTTTTGGGTCGAGGCAGAGGGAGCCTCTAAAAGTAAGATTCAGGCTAAGGGCAAGGACTGGACCAAAGATAGCAAGGGCAAGCCCGTCCCTTACTCCATCTTTTCAGATGCTCGTATGGCTTCTACACTGGGCATTGATGTGACTGGATTCCCCACACTAGTCCTCGTCGGACCAGGCAATAAGTGGATTGAGTGCCGTGGAGAGGTACAGACCTCGGATTCTGACTTCAAGCAGTTTGAAGCACTCCTGAAGCTCTTTATGACCAAAGAGGACAAGCCTCAGGCAGTGAACTTCTCAGGTCTGACAGAGCTCTACATCGGAGAGACCCATCAGCTTAAAGTTTCCTACTCAACCGTTGCTCCCGTCACCAAAATCGATTGGAAAGCACCCGAAGGCATAACTCTCAAGAAGGTGAGCGATGAGGTGTATCAAGTGACCGCAAACAAGCTCGGCACCTATGAAATCGAGGCTACAGTCACAAACAAGAATGGTAGCGCTACTGGCAAGGTGACCGTCACCGTTTCTGATCCTATCTCTAGCTATCCATTCTTCAGTGCTATGGATGTCAAGGACAAGCTCGACAAGGGCTGGAGATCCATCGACCATGATGGTGATGGCTTTGGCTTTGACTCTTTTATGGGTAGGGGGTGTCTAGGGCGCCTTAACCTTAAGCTCAACGACCCCAACTATAAGCCAGGTGCTGAGAATAGTGCAGACTACTTGATCTCTTGGGGTACCTTCTTTCCTACAGAGACTAAGCCAGGGAAAAATGGTGGTGTCTCCTTCTTTGGATCAACTATCGAGCCCGACAACGAGCTACTCTCGGCTCCTCTAGTGATACCAGCTGATGCTGCAAAGCCAACCTTCTCTTGCTACATTTCGAGCTTCTTCCAGGCTAACAAGAGCGATGAACTCAAGGTGATGGTCTCTGAGCTCAATGGCACCCCTGTAGAGCTACTAGCTCCACAAGCACCAATAGGTGGTGACTGGAAACTCATCTCTGCAGATCTCTCAGCTTACAAGGGCAAGACCATACTCCTCTCGCTAATCCCTGTAGTCAACGGAGAGAGTGGCATTGGTGTAGACCAGATACGTGTTACCATGGATGGCACAACAGATGTAGAGGCTCCTACGCTCAACGTACAGACAACCCTCTACCCGAACCCCGCCAGTGACTACGTCACTGTCAAGACTCGTGTCGGTAGCTCCATTGAGATCTTTGCTACTGATGGGGCTCTGCTCTCCACAACGCAAGCCAAGGGAGAGGAGACCACGGTAGCACTCGCACAGCTACCCGCTGGGCGCTACCTAGTACGTATCACCTCACTAGAGGGTGAGATCGTCCTCCGTCCGCTCATCATAAAGTAAGCGCTTCCTGACAGCATACGTTGACCTCCTCGGAGGAGGCCGTCGTAACGCTAGCAACTAAACACGCAGACCCTCGAGACACACAGGTGTTTTGATGGTCTGCGTTCATTCTGTCACGGCAAGACATGTAATGATTTGCATCACAGCGAGACGAGTAACGTTTTGTATCACAGCAAGACGAGTAACGTTTTGTATCACAGCAAGACGAGTAACCCTTTGTAGGGACGCACGGCTCGTGCGTCCGTTGTAGAGCAGCAAGACATATAACGTTTTGTATCACAGCAAGACGAGTAACGTTTTGTATCACAGCAAGACGAGTAACCCTCTGTAGGGACGCACGGCTCGTGCGTTCGTTGTAGAACAGCAAGACATGTATTGACGACATAATCCTTTGACACAACGGACGCACGAGCCGTGCGTCCCTACAGCGGGTTACTCGTCTCGCCTTAGATGGAGTAAATCTCCACGTGGAAATTCTCAAATCTCCACGTGGAAAATGAAAATTCTCCACGTGGACGTGAAATAAAACTTCGGAGGAATCGAATGAAACTTCGGAGGAAATGATTCACGCCCACGTGGAGAATATTTTTTTCCTCCGTGGAGATTTTCGATTTTCCACGGAGGCTTTGCGGAGTGTTGTTAGCTTTTAGCGACTGGCTGTTGGCTAGAGTTACTAGTGCCACTAGAAGCACTAGGAGCACTAGAAGTTCTAGACAATGCCTCTCTAGTCTCTAACTTCTAATCTCTAACTTCTAGCCTCTAATCTCTTGTTTACTGCTTTATAGTCCGACGAAGAGAGTGAGGTCGGAGAGCAATAAATAGGGCTCGTTTTCCCAAAAGAAGAAGGGGGAGGAGCAGGACTAAACTCCTACTCCCCCCCTGTTATCTTGAGGTTATTGACTTATGTCTACAGCTCTACAAGAGATCATTGCCTATGTCGTGGCGGTAGTTCTTACCCTCGTAGAGGATCTGCGTGGCGGTACGATAGCATACCTCTTGAGCCTCCTGGATGGTAGTGCCACGTGCCGTGATGGCGAGGACTCGTCCTCCATTAGTTACTAGATGCCCGTCCTCACTGGTTGCAGTGCCTGAGTGATAGATACGTATACCCTCTGCTGGATCGGGAAGCTGGATCGGGAAGCCCTTATCGTAATGTCCAGGATACCCCTTGGAGACGAGGACAAGCGTCATAGCCACCTCGGGAGAAACCTTTAGATCGTAGCGGGCTACCTGACCTGTCGCCATAGCGATGAGTAGCTCGAGGAAGTCGCTCTCGATACGTGGCAGTACCACCTCAGTCTCGGGGTCGCCTAGACGACAGTTGTACTCGATGACATAGGGATCGCCCGCCACATTCATTAGCCCGATGAAGAGGAAGCCTACATACTGTATGCCCTCCTCTTGCAAGCCCTCTAGCGTAGGGCGTATGATGCGCTCCTCGACACGCTGCATGAAGGTTTCATCGGCAAAAGGTACAGGGCTAACGGCACCCATACCGCCCGTATTGGGTCCTGTGTCTCCATCGCCGACACGCTTGTAGTCCTTGGCAACGGGTAGGACGCAGTAGTCGGTACCATCGGTAGCGACAAAGACGGAGCACTCGATACCCTCGAGAAACTCCTCGATGACAATGCGCTGACCACGACTACCATACAGACCGCTGAAGAGTTGACCTAGCCCCTGCTCCGCTTCCTCACGATCTTGACAGATGAGGACGCCCTTGCCAGCTGCTAAGCCGTCAGCCTTGAGCACAAAGGGTGCGGAGAGCTGATCGAGAAACTCCTCCGCCTCCTCTATATCCTGAGGTCCGAAGGTCTCGTAGCTGGCCGTCGGTATGCTGTGACGACGCATGAACTCCTTGCTGTACTCCTTGCTGCCCTCTAGATGAGCACCCGCCTTGTCGGGACCGACGATGAGCAGGTCGGGATGGCGGGCATCTTCCTGCAGGTAGTCAACGAGCCCATCAACGAGGGGAGCCTCGGGGCCACAAACGAGAAGCGTGACACCATGTGTGGCTATGAACTGGCTCACCGCCTCATGCTTGGCGGGGTTGAGGTCCGGCACATTGGTACCGTAAGCAGCAGTACCCGCATTGCCTGGAGCTATGTAGAGCTTCTTGAGTAGCTTGCTCTCAGCTATAGCAGCAGCCATGGCGCACTCACGCCCACCGCTACCGAGGAGGAGGACGGTCTGAGGAGCTTTGACCATTTCGATCTTAGCGTACTTCATAAATTCAGCGTCTGTAGACTTTTTCTTGTCTTGCTTTGTGTTAGGATAGATAAGGCTCATAGGTGTTCTAGGAAGTAACGAGTTATGACATAGTTGAGGTGCACGCGGTCGGGGCCGATGACGTTGTGCTTATGCCCTGGATAGTAGTAGAGGTCAGGATAAGTCTGAGCATCTACACACGCCTTGACAAAGGCTTGCGCATGCTGCCATACGACCACATTGTCGGAGGTGCCGTGGATGAGGAGGAGACGCCCCTTGAGGTCTTTGGCACGCTCGATGAGATTGTTTTGCTGATAACCCTCGGCATTGTCCTGAGGAGCGTCGTTGTACCGCTCGCCATACATGATCTCGTAGCGAGACCAGTCCATGACGGGACCGCCAGCGACACCCACCTTAAAGGTCTCAGGATGCGTGAGCATCAAGTTGGTAGTCATAAAGCCTCCAAAGCTCCACCCGTACACACCGATACGGTTGCGATCTACATAAGGAAGGCTCTGGAGATACTCGACACCCTTCATCTGATCGGCCATCTCGGCTGTACCGACCTGACGATGGATGACCTGCTCGAAGGCGGCACCTCGCTGGGCACTACCACGATTGTCGACCGTAAAGATGATGTACCCTTGCTGTGCCATGTAAAGATCCCAGCCCGAGGCTCCCCACTGCGGCGTATTGGTGACTAGCTGGGCATGTGGACCACCGTAGACGTAGACGATGGCTGGGTACTCCTTCATCTCGTCAAAGTTAGACGGCGTGATGAGACGGTAGTAAAGCTCTGTCTTACCATCAGCCGCTAGGAGCGTGCCGACGGTGATGTTGGGCATATCAAGCTTGACCCAAGGGTCAGGCGCTTGATGTATCAGGCGGAGCTGCAGCCCGTTATTGTCATGAAGCATGACAGAGCGTGCGATGGTAGCACTCTGCAGCTGGTCTATGTAGTACTGCTTGTCAGGACTAAAGATAGCATCGTGTGTCCCTGCGACCTTGCTCAGCTGTATGGTACGTCCTCGCTTGAGATCGCTCGCGAAAATGTGTCGCTCGAGCGGTGAGGGGTAGGCAGCTTGGTAGTATATACGCTCGCCTTTGGGGTCAAAGCCGTAGATGTCGGTCACCTCGCCCTCCATGTCGGTGAGCTTGCGAATTAGCTTGCCCGTGCTACTATAGAGGTAGAGCTGACGATAACCCTCTCGACGGGACTCCCAGACGAACTGCTCGCCTCGGCTCCCTGGGACAAACATCATCGGGCGCTGTGGCTCGACATAGTGCGCATCAGTCTCCTCAAAGAGCGTCTCAACGTGCGCTCCTGTCTGAGCATCGTAACCATTGAGGAAGAGATGGTCTTGCCCTCTATTCAGCTCGGCGATGTAAACCTTCTTGCTGTTGGGGTGCCACGCTACGTTCGTCAAGTAATGCTCAGGGTCACCACCTGTAGCGATATAAGTGGTCTGCTGGTTCTCTAGATGAAAGACTCCTAGCGTCACATGGTGCGAAGGCATACCCGCCATCGGGTAGCGAACGGGCTGGACGACCGCCTTATGCGGTGTCATATCGACGATGGGATAAGGTGCGACCATCGACTGATCCATACGGTAGAAAGCTAGCTGTCGGCTGTCGGGACTCCAGAAGAGCCCCCCATCGATGCCGAACTCATTCTGATGGACAGACTCGCCATAGACGACTGCAGCCTCAGCCTCGTCCGTAGCAACCAGCATAGGAGCTTGAAGCGCACTGCCAGCAGGCTGTATGGTGTAGATCAGGAGTGTACCCTCTTCGCTCTTGACCGCTAGATTACGTTCGTTGGGACTGAGCAGCGAGGCACGCTTTTCGATCTTACCTGTGGCGAAGTATCCGACGATCTGTTTTTGCTCTACATCTATTAGGTATAGTCCCTTGGACAGTTCCACCTCTAGGTAGTGGCACTGCGGGGTAAAGTCGTAAGAGATCAGCGGATAAAGCTCATCAGTATTGTCGTAAGGCTTGAGGAGCTGGGCGAGTTCTTCCTGCGTGAGGACGGTCTGCTCCTGTTCTCTCGTCGGGGTATAGACCCGTAGGCTCCTGTAGTCACCACCATCTACCGTATAGGTGTAGCCACTCTGTAGCCAAGCGAGTCCATAGACGGGCTGCGGGTAGAAGGCTGACCGGAAGGTCTTGCCTCCATAAGTGACAGTCTCAAGGTCTAACGGCTGCTTCGTCTGTCCCTGCAGGACCGATGTGAGCGTTAGCGTAAGAGCTCCGAAGAGCCATAGGGCGTAGTGACGCAGTGTGCTAGTCATAGGATCAGTATGGAGTGATAGATGTTACTTATTCGTTGTCGTTTGCTTCAGCCTCATGGACGAATGTCTCATCGCTGCCGAAGGTTTGGATATTGGCCTTGTAGCCAGAGCTAGAGGAGCCTGCGGGGTGTGGTCCTTTCGTGCGCTGTGTGCCACGATGCGCAGACTTGTCATAAGGCTTTTCGTAAGGCTTGCCATTGCCGCGTCCCTTGCTGTAAGCCGGTTTGTCATAGGCGGCTCGATGTCTGCGGGGTTCTTGTCCTTTACCACGGTGAAACGCTTCGCCATGCTCTCTCCGCTGCGGGGTTTCTTCACGCTGAGCGATCTGCTCTTTGTACTCTTTGTGCTTACCCTCAAAGAGCGTATAGCCACGCAACTCGCAAGGCAGCGACCCATTGTACAGTTCCTCGCGCAGATCGTGCTTGAGTCCGATCGCATGAAAGTGCTCTACCTGATGAGCGATGATCCACGCCTGAGCTCCGGCAAACTGGAACTTGAGCGTACGACCGATCATACTATAGAGCTGCTCGAGGTCGTAGTCTGAGAGACGCTCCCCGTAGGGTGGGTTCATCACCAGCAGACACTTAGGATCAGTCTCCGCCTCGGGGTGCGGCAGATGCTGATCTGCGAAGTCGCCTACAGAAAGATCTATGTAGCGAGACATACCCGATCGGGTGACGTTGCGCTTAGCCTTGGCAATGGCTTGAGGCGAGAGATCAGAGCCGTAGATGTGGTAGTCGAAGGAGCGCTCCGACGAGTCGTCATTGTACACCTCGCTGCAGAGCTCACTGTCGAAGTCAGGCCACCGCTCGAAGGGGTAGCTCTCACGGTAGATGCCGGGAGGCGTACCCGTAGCGATCAGCGCAGCCTCCACGAGGAAGGTGCCCGACCCGCAGAAAGGATCCATCAGATCACACTGTCCGTGCCAGCCCGCCTTGAGTAGGATACCCGCTGCCAGCACCTCATTGATAGGAGCACGATCCTGCTCCATACGATAGCCTCGCTTGTGCAGGCTCTCGCCCGAAGAGTCTAGACAGAGCGTCACATGCTGCTCAGCAATATGTAGGTGGAAGATCAGCTGCGGATTGGAGAGCTTGACCGAGGGTCGCTTGGTGCCACCCGTTTGCTCTCTAAAGTAATCGACGATAGCGTCTTTCGTCTTATAGACGACGTAGCGACTATGCTTGAAGGTCGACGAGTAGACCACGGCATCGACCGCAAAGGTCATATCCGCTGTGAGCCATTGGCTCCAGTCGAAGTTTAGCAGCGTCGTGTAGAGGATGTCTATATCCTCCGCATCAAACTCATAGATGGGTCTCAGCACCTTAAGTGCT
>QWCK01004976.1_pt1 | contig 12503 bp, 7 predicted proteins | sample 1972571 | NCBI WGS metagenome assembly QWCK01 (sample SAMN09866710, study PRJNA288562) | Human gut metagenome isolate term2_stool, whole genome shotgun sequencing... | isolation source: gut | host: Homo sapiens | place: USA: California
AGGGCAAAGGAAAGCCCGTTGATTAGATGAGCGGCAGTTCCGTACCGCTTAAGCATAAACTCAGGAACCGAGCGGACTTTCGAACCGTAATAGAACGGCATCATCACAACACCCAGGAACAGCATTGCCGGAATCGCACCCAGCCAAAAATAATGGAACGTGGGCAGACCATATTGTGCGCCGTTAGCACTCATTCCCATAATCTCAACTGCGCCCAAGTTGGCAGATACGAAAGCCAGACCGGTTACCCAGGCTGGTAACGAACGCCCACCAGTCAAGAATTCATCCGATGAACTGGCCTTTCGCTTCATCATGAACCCCACGGCCACTACAAACGCAAAGTACACAATGATTGGGAAATAGTCGTAAAACTTGGGCTCAATCAGGGTAGTTACCTCATTGGGCATAAGTATCGGGTGGATCATTCCCTCCCCCTTTATTAAAAAAAGACGTCATTATCCCGTCGCAGCTTAGGTGAATTTCCGTTGGGGAATCGCCCGGGGCTTTGGCGGCTATCTGTCACTATACTGTGATCAGCTCATCACAAAAGTATGTTTTACTAATTTTTTTCTCTATCTTTACCCGCGAGTGGATATTTTGGCTATAACCTCCATTTACTTTCACGACTGACTTCATTTGCTCCCTGCCTGCCAAAGCGGTTCGGGTTTTATTAAATCTCCCGTCGGGTCGTATCCTGAATTCGGCTTATGTGACCAAGGAGATCGACCTACGATGACAACTGAATCGAAAACAGCAATAAAAGAATTAACTATTCGCGGAGTGATTATCGGGGGAATCATCACCTTAATTTTCACTGCCGCCAATGTCTACCTGGGGTTAAAGGTGGGGCTGACTTTTGCCACCTCGATTCCGGCGGCAGTTATTTCCATGGCGATTCTGCGGTATTTCAAAGACCATACCGTGCAAGAAAACAACATCGTGCAGACCATTGCTTCAGCAGCTGGCACTTTATCGGCAATTATTTTCGTCCTGCCCGGTCTGATTATGGTCGGCTGGTGGAGCGGCTTCCCCTATTGGACCTGTGCCCTCTTATGTGCCCTGGGCGGGATTTTGGGGGTGACGTATTCTATTCCCTTGCGGCGCGCCCTCGTAACCGGTTCTGACCTTGCTTTTCCCGAGGGCGTAGCGGCGGCGGAAGTCCTAAAAGTGGGCGACACCAGTCAAGGAGCAGCTGACAACCGCCGCGGTCTGCATGTGATTATTTGGGGAGCTATTTCTTCCGCATTTTTCAGTCTGCTCACTAATCTCAAAGTCGCGCTTTCCTCTGTCACCACCGCATTTAAAGTGGGAGCAGGTGGCACTATGGTGGGAACTAGCCTGTCATTGGCACTTATCGGGATTGGGCATTTGGTAGGTCTGGGTGTCGGTATCGCCATGATTTGCGGCATGGTAATCAGCTATGGGGTGCTACTGCCCTACTTTTCGTCCGGTCAGCTCGGCAGCGGGGATATTGCCGAGAGCGTGCAAGGGATTTTTGCCTCCGATGTACGTTTCGTGGGGGCGGGCACCATCGCCATTGCCGCTATTTGGACGTTCCTAAAAATCATTGGACCGATTTTTCAAGGAATGCGCGAATCCATTAGCGCGTCTCGTAAACGAAAAGGTGGATTCACTCTCCCCCCGCAAGAACGAGACCTGCCCGCTTCTTGGGTTATCGGTATCACCCTAGCTTTAATGATTCCTATCGGGGTTTTATTGTGGCTATTTTTGCGGGGCAGCTCCTTAGAGCATCACACGGGGGGACTAATTTTCCTGTCAATCGTGTTTATTTTGGCGCTTGGGCTGGCAGTTGCTAGCGTCTGTGGCTATATGGCGGGACTGATAGGTTCGTCAAACAGCCCGGTTTCTGGGGTGGGAATCCTGGTGGCAATTCTGACGGCTCTGGTAATTAAACTAGTGGCTCCGGCCGGTGCCGATCCTAAGACTCTTGTCGCCTACACCCTGTTCACGGCGGCAATCATATTTGGTATTGCCACTATTTCTAACGACAACTTACAAGACCTTAAAACCGGTCAATTGGTGAACTCTACCCCTTGGAAACAGCAGGTAGCGTTGATAATAGGGGTAGGTTTCGGCTCTTTAATAATTCCACCGGTGTTACAGCTGATGAACACGGCTTTCGGATTTCAAGGAGCCCCTGGCGCGGGCAAGAATGCGCTGGCGGCTCCGCAAGCCTCTCTGATTGCTGAACTTACCAAAGGGGTATTTGGAGGCGATATTGACTGGAGTCTGCTGGGATTAGGCGCGGTAATCGGAGTGGCGATAATCGTCATTGATGAACTGTTAAAGCACCTGACTTCTCGCTATTCTCTGCCCCCGATTGCAGTCGGGATGGGAATGTACCTGCCGATTACATTGACGATTCTGATTCCGGTTGGTGCTACCTGCGGGGTTCTCTTTAACCGCTGGGCTAAAACCAGGAAGAATCCGGAGGCGGCTTCGCGAATGGGAACTTTGCTCGCTACCGGGTTAATTGTAGGGGAAAGCCTGTGGGGCGTGGTTTATGCCGCGATTGTGGGAGGTACTGGCAGCGGAGAGCCGCTGGCAATAGTACCTGATTCCTGGTCGGGAGTGTCCTCCCTGGTCGGACTGGTTATTTTTGTCGCTATCGTGCTTTGGGGCTACCGCTACGCAAAGAAGCAGACCGAGGCTTAAAGTCGATCGAACAGATCACCCCGAAGTGCGGCTTTACGTACTGTGAGCCTGCAGGCATGTAACGCTCACATAACTGCGCGGGGGATTGATTTTTCCTCCCGCCCAATAATTCGGAAAAAGACCGTACGCATTTTCCGAATTCTTATGCCCACCGCGCCTACTCGGATAAAACCAATCCTCCGCGCAAACTGATGCCAACGGCGAACCCAGGCATACACACAGGTAGATATGCGGGCGTCTAGAGCCAACGGCCGGGAAACTGCACTACACTGGCTTGCGGCTCTACCAGTTTCACCAGGTCGTGGTGCTCGATTCCAGCATCCAGGTAGGGGTCGCGAGAAGTAACTAGGTGGTAGCCGAGTTTTTGATAGAACCCGATAACTGGCGCTTGGGCTGCGATTTGTAGTAGCAGCGTTCCCTCGCCCTCGGAGCTCGCCCAACTGCTAAGTGCTAACCGCTCTGCCCCGCGCACCAGCTCTTTACCGTTACCGCATCCGCGGGCGGCAGGCAATACGGCAAAACGACCTAGCTTCCCGGTAATAGTGTCTCGTGGCAGCTGGGGAAACATTTGTGCAAGATCGACAGGAATACCAATTTTGGGCGGGGAGATCCGGACTGCCGCGATAGCGCCGGAGGCGTCCTCGCCTAGAAGGTGGATAGTTCCCTGGGCGAAGTCGATATCGTCTATTTCTCGATCCAAAGAGATTCCTTGTTCCAGGTGAAAAACCGCGCGGCGAATCGCGAAGATATCTAACATATCGCGTGCGGTCTCGGCTTGACGAATCTGCATAGGGGTACTCATGCATTTAAGGATAACTATTTTTCGCGACTCGGGACGACTTCCCGGGAGCTACTTCCGGATAAGTATCACTTACCCCTCCCGGTACATAATGCCCATCATGGAGCGCGGGTAACGCCATTTGAGCACCCCGGGAGGAGCGACTGCCAGACAGGTGCCGCATTCGAGGCAGGCGGCGTATTCGATATCGACTGATCCGTCCTCGCGGGCGGTATAGACATGAGCGGGGCAAACTCGTTCTAATAGTTTGCCTGCGCCCGTGGCTTTCGCTAGTTCTTGGTCGATAGCGATATGGGATTCTTCTTCGTCTACCTCATAAATATTGGCGGTAAGCCTCTCAGATACGGATTCGGGAAGGTAATCAGTCATTTTATATCGACCTCACTGCTTGTAAACCGAGCTTTACCAGGCGGCGGATACTTAGTGGCGATTTCTTTAGCGCCGCCTTAGCCACCGGTAATAAGCGTTTTCGCGGGGTGGTATCCAGGTTATAGACTCCGTGGAGGGCGTCCGCGGCGAGCTGGCCTACCTGGCCATATAGTTCCTGATTGTGTAGGAACTGCGGAGCTCGCGCGAAAGTTTCCATATCTTTGCCCACGAAAGTAGACTGGTAGTTTTCCAGATATTTATTTAATGAGGGCGCGCTATAGTTTTCCGCCTTAAGCGCGGCATCAATGGCGCTGGCAGCGGCTTGGGCAGATCCGGCCGCCAAATCCATTCCCCGAATCGTGAACCCGGTGTTGAGCGTAAACCCGGCGGCGTCCCCGATTAGCACCAGTCCATCGTGAACCAAGCCGTGTTGCATAGTTTTTCCGCCTTCGGCTACCAGGTGACAGCCGTATTCCAGCAGCTTTCCTCCGCGCAGGAGCGGCTCGATGAAGGGGTGCTGCAAGAAATGATCATGCAGTTCAGAGGAGGATAGCTGTTTTTTCTTCAGGTCGTCTAGCATAGCCACGATCCCGATAGAAACCGAGTCACGATTGGTATACAGGAAGCCTCCGCCAGCTACCCCCTGAGTGCAGTCCCCCACCATTTGGTAGGCCACGCCCTCCCCTGCTTGCAGGTTGAAGCGTTCTTTAACGGTTTCTTCCCCTAACTGGATAACGGATTTTACCCCCACCCCCAGGTGACTAAGGGGTTCTTGGGGGCGAATCCCGGCGTATTGCGCCAGGAAGGAGTTCACCCCGTCAGCGGCCACGATTATTTTGCCGTATACGGTGTCCTCTCCGGCGCGCACTCCGCAGAACTTCCCATCCTCACGCACCAGTTCATCGACTTTCATGCCCGGCATAATGGTGGCTCCGGCCTCTTCGGCCTGTTCCGCCAGCCAGGGATCCAGTTTGGCGCGCAAAACACTAACGGCGTTGACTGGTTCTGCTAGACGCTGATCCCAATACTCCAGGTTGACCGCGGAGGTCGGGTTCAGGAACGACAAAATGTTCTTGGTAATTTTCCGTTCAAGGGGCGCTTTTTCAATAAAGTCCGGGAAAATCTGGTTCATTACCTGGCAGTAAAACACCCCGCCGGAAAGGTTCTTAGCCCCCACTTCCGAGCCGCGCTCAATCAATAAGACCTGGTGACCCTCTTTTGCGAGTAGGTAGGCACATACCGTTCCGGCGACACCGCCACCTACGATGATGACATCAAAATCGTATTCCACGCTCATGTTTTATCTCGCTGCCTCCACTGAGCGGATATTACTTGTTTCAAGGTCTCTACTTTATCGCAGTTAGCAGCTTGCCATAATGACACCGGCTCGATAACCGCTAGACTTTGCTCAGAGGTAAAGGAGGGCGATGAGCGAGCAGCACGCAGCTAGCAAGCAGGATAAGCGCCCTGCGCGAGCCGAAAAAACCGATAAGGAAGCAAAGCTTCCTACCCGCCGCCACGCGAAAACCTTAAATAATGCGCCTGCTCAAATAAGTTTTCCCACCGAACTTCCAGTAAGTGCCCGGCGGCGAGAAATTTCCGAGGCTATTAAGAATAACCAGGTGGTAGTGGTTTCCGGGGAAACGGGTTCCGGGAAAACCACCCAGCTACCAAAAATCTGCCTAGAGCTGGGCAGAGGACGCGGTGCCCTCATCGGACACACGCAGCCGCGCCGGATTGCTGCTCGCTCGGTGGCTACCCGGATTGCCAGCGAGCTGGGGGAAGAACTGGGTAAAACCATCGGCTTCCAGGTGCGTTTTACCGATGTGGTCTCTAGCAAAACCATGGTGAAGTTAATGACAGACGGGATTTTGCTCGCGGAAATCCGCACCGATCCCCTGCTGAAACGCTATGACACTATCATCGTGGATGAAGCCCACGAACGCTCCCTGAATATTGATTTCATTTTGGGGTATTTGGCGCGCCTGTTGCCACGCCGCCCCGATTTGAAAGTCATTATCACCTCGGCAACTATCGATTCTCAGCGTTTTGCCGAGCATTTTTCTCGTCCTGGCTGCCCGGTGCCGATTATTGAGGTATCTGGTCGCACCTACCCGGTAGAGATACGTTACCGCCCTCTGGATGGCTCGGATAGCGGTGATGAGGACGAATTAGACGAAGAGGAAACCCCCGGGGAGAACGGCAAGAACCTTTTTAACCAGCAGAAATCGGGAAGTGCCCGCGGTGAAGTGAAAGACCAAACCGAGGGAATCTGCCAGGCGGTTGATGAACTTTTTGCTGGCGAGTCCGGCGATATTTTGGTGTTTTTGGCGGGCGAACGCGATATTCGGGACACCGAGGCCGCCCTCGCCGCGCATCTAGGTTCGCGATATGTGCGCGCCGGCGAGCGTACAAACACTCCGGGAGCAGTAGAAATCCTGCCGCTATTTGCGCGATTATCCCCGGCAGAACAGCAACGAGTTTTTGCCCCGCACCCTTATCCGCGGATAGTGCTCGCCACCAATGTGGCGGAAACTTCGCTGACCGTACCGGGTATTAAATATGTGATTGACCCTGGTCTGGCGCGGATTTCTCGCTATTCGCAGCGCACCAAAGTGCAGCGCCTACCGATCGAGGAAGTATCCCAAGCCAGTGCCCGCCAGCGGGCGGGGCGTTGCGGGCGGATTAGCGAGGGGATTTGCATCCGCCTGTATTCGGAAGAAAATTTCCTGGCACGCCCGCGTTTTACTGAACCCGAGATATTGCGTACTTCCCTAGCTTCGGTGATTTTGGCGATGGCCTCGCTAAACCTGGGGAAAGTCGCCGATTTCCCCTTTATTGATGCCCCAGATCCTCGGCAAGTCCGTGACGGGGAGCAGCTGCTTTACGAATTGGGGGCCTTGTCACTTAGGAGCGAAAACGCCGAGGGATATCGCCTTACCAAGCTGGGCAAACGCCTCGCGAAGCTGCCGATTGACCCCCGCTTAGCCCGAATGTTGCTGGAGGCGGAGCGGCGCGGATGCGTATCGGAGGCATTAGTTGTCGTTTCGGCGCTGTCGATGCAAGATGTACGTCTGCGCCCTCTAGAGCACCAAGAAGCCGCAGACCAGGCTCATTCGCGTTTCCTAGATCCCAGTTCTGACTTCCTGACTTACCTGAATCTTTGGCGCTACCTGCGCACCCAATCCCGCGACCTGTCCGGGAGCGCCTTTAGGAGAATGTGCCAACGCGAATTCTTGCATTATTTGCGTACTCGAGAATGGCAAGACCTTACCCACCAACTGCGGCAGCTTTTAAAAGAATTGGGAATCAGTGCCCGCCCCTTGGCGAAACCCTCCCGCTCAAGCTACCAGCCAGATCCGGAGTCTCGCGAACTGATTGCGGCTTGTCAAAGCCTGACTTCCAAGCATTCTGACACGGACGCTATTCACCGTTCCCTGCTGGTCGGAATGCTTTCGGGGATTGGCAATTGGGATCAGCGCGCCAAACAATACCTGGCGCCGCGTGGCGCTCGCTTCACGATTTGGCCCGGTTCTGGGCTCTCAACCCGCACTTTCGATTGGGTAATGGCTGCCGAACTGGTGGAAACCTCCCGACTTTTTGCCCGCAACGTTGCCCGGGTTAATCCTGATTGGATTATTCACGCCGGAAAGCACCTGGTGAAACGTTCTTATGGGGAGCCGTATTGGTCGAGCAGGAAAGGTACCGCAATGGTGCCGGAGCGCATTACCCTATATGGCCTCACGATTGCCGCTGATATGCCGGTTCCCCTGTCCCGCCTGGGCAATCGAGAGATGCCTGCGCTATCGCCGGTAGCAGCTAATCTTGACCTGCCCGGCGAGCAAAGCCCGCAAACCGCCCGGGAGTGGGCGCGCGCCCTCTTTATCACTAATGCGCTGGTCAGAGGGGATGCCCCTTTGAACTATCCTTTCTTAAAACGCAATGAAAAGCTGCTGCAACGTGCCCTAGAAGTTGAGCAACGTACCCGCCAAGCCGGAATGGTTGCCGGCGAGGACGCTTTAGCGGCATTCTTCGCTGCCCGCTTGGGCAAAGAGGTAACCAATCCGGGAACTTTTGCGGCCTGGTTCAAACGTCAAGATGACCCCCATATTTTGGATTATCCCGAGGACGTGTTGTTGCCGTCTGCTGCTACCGCTAGCGCTCCCCGCAACTATTCCAGCGGTGAAGCCGCAGATAAATCGATTGGAAGCCAAACCAATCTGGCGGGCAAACTCACCCAGCTTTCCACTTCGGGTTTCCCTGACCGCTGGATAGGGGCAGAGTTTAGTTTGCCCCTGCAATATCAGTTTGCGCCCGGCAAGGAAGAAGATGGCATTACCTGCCAGGTTAGCTTGGAACAGCTGCCCTACCTTAATCCGCAAGAGTTTCAATGGACAGTGCCGGGGCTGTGGCCAGAGCTGTTCACCGCGCTGATTCGGGCGTTACCGAAGGCGGTGCGCCGCCAACTAGTGCCTGCTCCCCAGGTGGGGGCGGAAGTAAGCGCATGGATTGAGCGGGAACTGGCCCATCCCAGGGCTGCTACTGGCGTCACCGAAAGCCGCGAGCCCACCCCGGTGCAGATTAAGCAAGAGGAAGCGTTGCAGGCTTCCCTAGGACGCCTAGCGGCTTGGGCAGGGATTGACACTGACATTAAAAACACTGGTAGCAGCAACAGTCAGTCCCAGAGTCAAGGCAGCGCCGGCAAGGCGACAGGTACAGCCTCAATAGCGCCTGACACTAACGGAAGACGTGCGAAAAATAGCCACGCCTCAAAAGAAAGCAACCGCGCCGCTGTCTCTAGCGCTGCGAGCACTGGAGAAAAGGATAGCCACCGCGATCAAGCAGAACCCACAAACAATAGCAATCAAACTGCCCCCTCCCGTCCGCTGGCTCAGCTTTTCATCGCGGCTCTAGACCAGCTGCGCGCCGTGGAGGTAACCGAACACGATTTTTCCCAGGCGGTCACCACCTTGCCCGCCCATTTGCGGATTCGCTTTGCGCTACGCATAGGGAAAGAACAAATATATTCTCGCGACCTCGAAAAACTGCAGAAGCGCTACAGTAAAAAAGGACGCGCCGCCCGCAAACAGGTAATCCGGGAAGCGCTCTCGCAGGTAAGCAAAGCCGAAAGCAGAAAGAAAAACCCTGCCCATTCCCAAACGAGAAGTAGCCAAAAGGAAGCTACTAAGGCTTCCAAGCAGCGTTTCCCGGAAACAGATTATGCTCACACTTGGCCGCAAATCCGCAACCGAGACGCAGTTTTACCTGCTGAAATAACTATTTCTACCGGGGAGGTATCTGGACGATCCTTCCCGGGGTTACTGCCGCAGCGCCTTCCTCGCCCCTTTGGGCTCTCACTGCTGTCTGGCTCGCAAAAAAACCGCTACGAAAATCCCCCTCCCGCCCGATCTGGCAGTGAAAGCCGCAGCCAACCGGACTCCGCTTCCCTGGTTTTCCCGGTGCGAGTGGCGCGCTTCGACAGCTTGCTACAGGCTCAGCGCGCCCACCACTTTGGGGTTACCTGCCTGCTTTGCTCCCAGCTTTACTTACCACCTAGCCGCATCTTTACCCGCTGGCCAGCTCGTTTAGCACTAAACCTGGCGGCACTGCCTTACGAAAAAGTAGCATTACTTTCCGATCTGCAGCTGGTTGCCACCTGGCGCTGCCTCAAAAAAGCCCGGGCCGATACCTGGACAGTTCGGGATTCTTCCACCCTGCGGCAACTCGCTGCAGATTTCCGTGACCGTTTCGAGGACGAAGTGTACGACCTCGCCCGCGAACTTGGGGAGGTGGGTGCCAGCTACCGGGAGGTATCAGCTGCCCTCTCCTCGCATTTCCCCCTCGGAGCCTTAGGGGAAGTTACCCAGGTGCGCTCCCAACTATCACAGCTGATTTACCCGGGGTTCCTGTGGGACTTGTGTGAGGGAGCCGAGGATTTAGGACGCTACTTACAGGCGATAGCTACTCGCCTACAAAAGGCAAGTCAAGGGCAAAACAAGGGAAGCCACCAGGAAGAACAGGCTCTAGCTATTTGGGAGGGCGCACGCGAAAAGCTAGACAACCAGGAAAACCTAATCGCAGATCCTGCTTCCGTATCCGCCCTCATCCACGGACGCTGGCTAATAGAAGAGCTACGGGTTTCGCTGTTTGCCCAGCCCCTAGGTACGCGGGAGCGCGTTTCACTACCGCGCCTAAGCAAACTTCTAAAAGAGGCACGACTCTAAACTGGGTTCCTTAAAGCAATAGCAAAACTACCGCTGCTACCAGGGTGATTAGAGCACCAACAGCTAGGCCGATCGCGACTCCGCCTGCGATTGCTTTGGCTGCACTCCGGCGGGGAGCTGGGGCACCTTGTCGGGGAGAAACCCTTGCTACCTTCTCGGAAAAGTCAGAATTATTCCCCCAAGCTCCCAGAGTTTGCTCATTTGCACAAGCCTCCTGCTCCCTGTGCGGCGATAACTCCCCCGCAGATCCCGCTCCTTCCTCGATAGCCTCCTCAGTATTAACCATAATCGCCGGAGGTAAAGTCACCGGCTGCCAGACGGGAGCCACCGGTTCCACCTGCCCGTGCGCCGTCTGCCCCGACTGCGTCTCGGCCTCATCGTGGGCGGGAATAATCGGTTTGACCGATGCCAAGGAAGTTTGAGCATCCGGTGGGGAAATCCGCACCACATCTGCTAAAGGTTGCGGAGGCGGGGGCTCCTTCAACACTTCCAGGGCGTCTAGGGAACGAACCTGGTCAACTACCGATTTCAAGAGGGTGTGAGTCTGAGCAGCGCTGGGTCGTACCGAAGTTTCTTTCGCCAGCATTTGGGTAATCACATTCCATAGGGAGCCGGGGATCCCCGGTAGCATTCCCGGCATATCGTAAAACTGATGGTTTAACACCTCCGCCACCGAGCCTCTAAAAGGGGTGATTCCGCAGAGCAACTCGTAAAGGATCACTCCTAGGGAATAAATATCGGTTTTGGAACTCACCCCTTTACCTTCAATCATTTCGGGCGCCATATAGTAGGGGGTTCCGGAACGTTTCGTGGTTTGGATTTCGTAACGGGGATCAATCCACCGGGCTAAACCAAAATCCGCGATTTTGGGCACCAGGTAGCCCCCTTGTCGTTGCAACAAGATATTCGAAGGCTTTAGGTCGCGATGAACAATTCCTGCTTGATGAATCGGGGAAAGACCAGCGGCAATCCCCATGCAATAGTAGACAGCATCTAACGGTGGCAGGGTGCCTCTGCTTTTAAGTAACTGTCCCAAGTCCCCGCCATCGGTATATTCCATAATGATCGCCATATATTCCGGGGTCTGGATCAGGTCATACACTTCCACGATATTTTGATGCCGCACCCCGGTGACCAAATCTTTTTCCATTCGAAAGCGTTGAACAATCCCGGGCTTGATTGCCAATTTGGAACGTAGAATCTTAGCGGCATATAAGTTTCCCCAAGGATCAGCGACCTTCCACACTTCACCCATAGTGCCCGAACCCAGGGCTTTTAACAGCCGATAACCAGCTATAACTGTGGAATCTTGGGGGGCGGACCGGATAGTTGAATTCTCCGGATTCTCGGCAGCAGGGAGGGGTTGTCCGGCATAGGGGTGTGGCATCTGATAATTATCCATACATTCCCTGCAACTTGGTCGATAATCTTTCAGCATCCAGTTTAAAGCTTCAAAAAGAGAATTCCTCTCTCACCTAGCTGCTACTTTCAATGATTGTTACAGATTTTACGGAGTTCACGCAGGTATGCTCGGTGGTGATGGGGAGGATCTCCCCGGTAGGTCCAAGTGAAAATGTTTTCTATTTTAAAGTCACGAGAACACTTAGAGCAGGCTAAAACTCGGGTAGGGGTGCGGAAACGTTCAATACGGTGCCCGGCTTTACATACCCCGACCCAAGGTGCCGGGAGGGAGGGCGCGTCTGGGGATACCGTCCGTTCTGCGTTACCTCCTAGGGCTTTAACCGCCTGCTGCCAGCGCCGACCATGCCCCACCATAGGCCCTACTTGCGCGTGAGCGACCTCGTGTAAGACAACTTCGCGTGCGGCAGCCGAATCGTAGAGCGGAAGCAGATAGCGAGAAAAACTAATCCGTTTATCCGCAAAATGGCAGGCGCCCGCCCGGCGGCGCGCATGATCGAGACCAACTTCCCAGTCTTGCAGGCCGCAGGCATCCAAGGTACGGCGCGCTAATGCTAATACCTCTTCCAAGCTCTCTTCTTTCAAAAGCAGCCTCTCCCCGCTGGGTAGCGGGGAGGGTAACTAGCGATGTCCCCTAGTGTCCCAACCCTTCCGCTGTCACCGGAGGTAGAGTCGACCAGGGGAAATTAATCCATTTATCGGTGTGCTTTAGTACATAGTCGGGAGTAATAATCGACCGCGACTTCACATAGATACAAGCACATTTGGCTTCTGAAACCTCTACTCGCTCCCCTTCTTGCCCAGAAGGAATCCCGCGTTCGCGAATCAAACGCATCACCAATTCGAGAGTTTTCCCCGAGTCGGCAACATCATCGACTACCAATACTCGTTTACCGGAGAGAGCCGAGACGTCCATGAGCGGCGGAATTAGCACTGGTTCCGGTAGAGTTTCCTCGATATCGGTATAAAACTCTACATTCATGGTGCCGATTGCTTTGAGCCCTAGCGCGTAAGAC
>QWCK01004985.1_pt1 | contig 12488 bp, 8 predicted proteins | sample 1972571 | NCBI WGS metagenome assembly QWCK01 (sample SAMN09866710, study PRJNA288562) | Human gut metagenome isolate term2_stool, whole genome shotgun sequencing... | isolation source: gut | host: Homo sapiens | place: USA: California
TCCGCAGCACATGCGCTGGGGTATGAACCGTACTGGATGGATTTAAATTCCTACGGACAGACCACCTGTACCAAAGTGATCGGTGCGCAGAATGATCTTTACTCCATGGGTTCCCGTCTGTCACAGAAGAGCAGACTCTTTAACCGTCTGGTGTGGGAGCCGATGAACTATGAGGGATTTCGCAAACTGACCTACAATGCAGCAGATCAGAAAAATGCAGAATTGATGGCTCCGGTGTATGCGAATATCCCAAAGGATATCCCGGTCGTCGCAACGCATGTGTGGCCGGCGCAGGCTGCGCTTCACGCCGGAATGAAATATGTGGTCAATGCGATCCCGGACAACTGGCAGATGGCGCTTCATTTAGCGGAAGGCAGCATTCACACGGTGCAGACGCACTATGCATACCAGGGGTACCGCATTTTAAACGGAATGCAGGGGAATGATGTGTTGAATCCGATGCCGGAAGATGCTCTTTTTTATACCGGACATTATATCGACCATGAGCTTGTCAGCAATATCGAGACGGACTGCGCAGCGAGAAAACAGAGAAAAGAGGAGGGAAAACCGATGCGTTTTCTCCTGACGATCGGCGGTGCCGGTGCACAGAAAGAAATTTTTGCAGAGATCATCCGTTTTTTGCTGCCACAGATCAAAGAAAAGAAAGCGGCGCTTTATGTCAATGTCGGTGATTACCGCAATGTCTGGGAGGAACTTTTAAAGGAAATCCCGGAGATGGGACATTATGCGAAAGAACATTTTAACGACTGGGAGGATACGAAAAAATTTGCGGAGGATGCGCTTAACAAAGATGTCATCGGAATCCACGACTTCTGGCATGAAAATATTTTTGAAGCGGTATACTGCACGAATCTTCTGATGCGAAGCTGCGATGTGCTCGTCACAAAGCCGAGTGAACTTTCATTTTATCCGGTGCCGAAACTATTTATCAGACGTGTTGGAGGACACGAGCAGTGGGGAGCAATCCATTCCGCGGAGATCGGTGATGGCACATTAGAGTGCAGGGATATCCCGCACACGCTTCAGATGATGAAACTGTTTCTGGAAGAAAAAACACTGCTCTGCGATATGTGCGACAACATTGTAAAAAATAAAGAAGCCGGAATCTACGACGGGGCGTATAAGGTCGTGGAACTTGCATTTTCGATGAAGCAGAAAAAATTTTAGGAAGGAAAAAAATCCTCTGCTCGTCAGAGGACTCGCATTTTCCTTCGGAAAACAAGGGAGGAAAATCCTCTGCTCGCCAGAGGGCTCGCATTTTTCTCCGAAAAACAAGGGAGGAAAATCCTCTGCTCGTCAGAGGACTCGCATTTTTCTCCGAAAAACAAGGGAGGAAAATCCTCTGCTCGTCAGAGGACTCGCATTTTTCTCCGAAAAACAAGGAGGATTTATGAAATTAACAGGAAAAGAGAAAGTCTCATACGGACTTGGGGCGGTCGGAAAAGATATGGTTTATATGTTTTCGGCAAGTTATGTTTTATATTATTATCAGGATATTTTAGGAGTCAGCGCGATCGCAATGGGAATCATTCTGATGGCGGCGCGTGTGTTTGATGCATTTAACGATCCGATCATGGGTGTGGTCGTTGCAAAGACGCGCACAAAATGGGGCAAATTCCGCCCGTGGCTGTTTATCGGGACACTGACAAATGCAGTGATTTTGTATCTGATGTTTGCGGCACCGCCAAAACTCGACGGAAACGGACTGGTGGCATATGCGGCAGTGACTTACATTTTGTGGGGTGTTACCTATACCATGATGGATATCCCATACTGGTCAATGATCCCGGCTTTTACGGAGGGCGGAAAAGAGAGAGAAGGACTTTCCACACTCGCGCGCTCCTGCGCCGGAGTCGGTTCTGCGATCGTGACGATCATCACAATGAAATGTGTCTATATGTTAGGGCAGGGAAATGAGCGAGTCGGTTTCAAATGGTTTGCGCTGGTGGTTGCAATTCTGTTTTTTGTATTTATTTTAATCACCTGTTTAAATATCAAAGAAAAATCTACCGTGGATGTGGAGGCACCTTCGGTTGGACAGATGTTCCGTTCCCTGTTACAGAACGATCAGGCGATGACGGTCGTTGTGACAATCGTTTTGATCAACTGCTCGATTTACATTACATCCAATCTCGTTATTTACTTTTTCAAGTATGACTTTGGCGGTGATAGCTGGTACAATGCCTATACCTTATTTAATATGTTTGGTGGAGCAATGCAGATTCTTGCCATGATGCTGTTTTTCCCGATCCTGCGCAAATTTCTGGGAACGATCCAGGTGTTTTATACCAGTTTTGTGATGGCGATTTTAGGATATGCGGTTCTTCTGATTTTAATGTTTGTCAATATGTCAAACCTGTATCTGCTGTTTGTTCCTGCATTTTTTATCTTTTCAGCAAATGGAATGTTATCCGTTCTCACAACGGTATTCCTTGCGAATACGGTCGATTACGGAGAGTGGAAGAATCACAGAAGGGATGAGAGCGTGATCTTTTCCATGCAGACTTTCGTTGTAAAACTTGCTTCCGGTGTGGCTGCGCTTGTGGCATCGATCTGCCTGACCGTCTGCAATTTAAGCCAGAATACGGACGGAGCAGCAGTTGCGGCAGCGGGAAGTTCGATCGCAGGACTGCGCCTGACCATGACAGTATTCCCGATCGCAGGACTGCTTGTTGCGGTATTTTATTTCCGCAAAAAATATATTTTAAGTGAGCAGAAAGTGGAAGAAATCGCAAAAGAGATTAAGGAGATGAAAAAAGCATGATCACAGTCGAAAACCAGTTATTTTCCCTGCATACCAGACATACTTCTTATCTGTTCCGTGTCATGGAAACCGGACATTTGGAGCACTTATATTATGGAAGAAAAATTCATCCAGCCATAGACGGATTGATGGAACAGCATGCATTTGCGCCGGGCAATACCAATATTTATGACAGTGAACATCTGCAGTTTTCCTTAGAGGACGCATGTCTTGAGATGTCCTCTTTCGGGAAAGGCGATATCAGGGAGCCTTTTGTGGAACTGACACTTTCCGATGGAAGCGAAACGTCTGATTTCCTGTTTGAAAAATTTGAACAGGGAACCGGAAAGGAAGAATTTGAGACACTTCCGGGATCGTATGATGAGTCCGGTGAGGTGGAGTGGCTTGGTGTGACACTGCGCGATAAAAACAGCGGAGTCATATTAGAACTCCATTATTATGTCTATGAGGACTGTGATGTGATCACAAGGAGCGCAAAACTCATCAATGAGAGCGGGGATGTGGTAAAGTTAAACCGCCTGATGAGCCTGCAGCTTGATTTAGAACCGTCCGACTATGTGTTTACAACATTTCACGGGGCTTGGGCACGTGAAATGGGGCGCACGGACGTACGGCTGGTGCCGGGAAAATATGTAAACGCCTCTTACACGGGAACGTCGTCGAGCCGTGACAATCCGTTTGTGATGCTTGGAAAAGAACATACCACAGAGGATGCGGGGGAATGTTTTGGATTTAATCTGATCTACAGCGGCAATCACTATGAGGCGGCGGAGGTCGGCAGTTTTGGAAAAGTAAGAATCGTATCCGGGATCAATCCGCAGTCATTCTGTTTTACACTTGAGTCAGGGGAGAGTTTTGAGGCGCCGGAGGCGGTAATGACCTACGCATCAGACGGATATAATGCCATGAGCCAGAATATGCACCGTTTTGTGCGGGAGCACATTGTGAGGGGAACCTGGAAGAAAAAGGAGCGCCCGGTGCTCTTAAACAGCTGGGAGGCAGCCTATTTTGACATTAATGAAAGAAAACTGCTCTCACTTGCAAAAGCGGGAAAAGAGGCGGGCATTGAGCTTTTCGTCATGGATGACGGCTGGTTTGCAAAACGTGATAATGACACGAGATCGTTAGGAGACTGGCAGCCAAATCCAAAGAAACTGCCGGGCGGTTTAAAGGGGATTGCAGATAAGATCAGGGCGATTGGCATGGATTTTGGAATCTGGGTGGAGCCTGAGATGGTCAATGTGGACAGTGATCTCTACCGCAGCCATCCGGACTGGGTGATCGAGATTCCGGGAAAGGCGCACTCGGAAGGGCGCAATCAGAGGATCCTTGATCTGACCAGAAAGGACGTGCAGGATCATATCATTGAGGAGATGGGCAGAGTATTTTCCTCCGCGGACATTTCCTATGTAAAATGGGATATGAACCGCACATTTTCGGATTATTTTTCACAGAGTATCCGTCCTGAAAGGCAGGGGGAGGTGGCACACCGGTATGTGATGGGACTTTACCGCTGCATGAGGGAGCTGACAAAGAGATTCCCGGACATCCTGTTTGAGGGCTGTGCTGCGGGTGGAAACCGTTTTGACCTTGGTATGCTCTGTTATTTCCCACAGATCTGGGCGAGCGATGATACAGATGCGCTCTGCCGTGCCGAGATCCAGACCGGGTACAGCTACGGCTACCCGATGTCCGTGATAAGCGCACATGTCTCCGGCTGCCCAAATCATCAGACACTGCGCACGACACCGCTTGAAACACGTTTTGCGGTAGCGGCGTTTGGCCTGCTCGGATATGAGTGCAATTTCTGTGATCTGAAAAAAGAAGAGTCAGAAGCCATCAAAGCGCAGATCATTCTTTACAAAAAATGGCGCAGTGTGCTGCAACAGGGAATTTTTTACCGTGGCAGGAGTTTTACAGGGAACGGCAGAGGAAATGCGTTTGGAAAAAACAGTGTCCTCTGGAATGATGACAGCAATGTGACGGAATGGACGTGCGTCTCGCCGGATCAGTCGAAGGCGGTCGGCTTCGTCATGCAGAAGCTTGTCGTGCCAAACACGCAGTTCGGGTACTATAAACCACAGGGACTCTGTGAGGAAAAGAAGTATCATTTTTATAACCGTTCTTTAAAATATAATGTCAAAGAGTTCGGGGATCTGGTTAACACCGTATCACCGATCCATATCAGACAGGACTCCATTGCGCACAATCTGGTTGCAAAGTTTGTGAAAATGGACGGGGAAAAGGAGAATATTACGGTATACGGGGATACCCTGATGTATGGCGGCGTGAAGTTGAAACAGGCATTTTCCGGCAATGGATATAATGAGAATGTGAGATATTTTCAGGATTTCGGGGCGCGGATGTATTTTATGGAAGAGGCTTTCGAAGATCATGCTCTATGATTTTGGTTCGTCGATCTTAAGGAGCATCGGGGACAGTGAGCGCCCGCTTTACAGCCTGATCGCTGCGGTATGTAAGAGAGTGCACGAATTCTGGGTGCTGATGATCATTTACCCGATTTCGTGGGTTGTGACGGGAATTGCGATGATGATCCCGTATACGTTGCTGCGGAGAAAGATTTTGGCAAAAAGTGGTGTAAATCAGCTTGAATAAAAAAATATAAGGGGAAAAAATGTCTTATATCATATCCTACGTCGGAGCCGGCGGAAAGACCAGCAGCATTTATCAGGATGCTGCAGCGTTTGTAAACGAGGGGAAAAAAGTCATGATCACAACTACAACGCATATGTATGTGCCAAAAGACCTGGTGTTCATTGATGGCAGGGAGAAAAGTTGTGAGAAGCTGCGAGAGAAAGTAGCCGGGATTTTGAAAAAAAAAGGGATCTGTGTGTGTGGCACAATTTTAAGTGATAATAAAAAAACAGAGATTTATGCGGTTGGAAAATGTGCCGGAAACGATGCTGTTGAAGAACAGCAGAAGATGGAACCGGAGAAGTTTAAAACTTTAAGCGTTAAACAGCTTACAGCAGTATGCAAAGAGGCAGATGTTGTCCTGATCGAGGCGGACGGCGCTGCACATAAGGCGGCAAAAGCGCCGGAAGCATGGGAGCCGGCGGTGTATGCACAGAGCAATAAAGTTGTGATCGTCATGGGACTTCACGCAGTCGGAGGAAGTGTGGATGAAGTGTGCCACAGACCAGAGTGCGTAAAGGAAGCATTAGACTGCGACGGAGCGCATCTTTTGACCCGTACGGATTTGGATGTACTGATGGCGGTCTATGAAAAAAAGATCGGACAGCAGTTTCCGGGGATGGAGACGGAGCGGAGATATTTTATAAAAAGTTCTTGACACTACCGCTTTACCATGCTAAAATCGAAACAACTTAAAAAAAAGAAACGTTAAATCGTTGAGCAAAGAGAGTACTTCATAGGATATCTCACAGAGAGTCCGTGGCTGGTGGAAACGGACAGATGAATATGAAAGGAATGGGTTTGCGAGAGCAAAGCGAACAGCGTACCAGATGGTATGGTCAGTAGCGGATGCCGTGTCCTCACGTTACAGAGGTAAGATATCGGACAGTAAAGAAAGATAGCTGTTTGTGTGTCGGATGAGGTCAGACATGATTGGTGGCGGATATTTCCAGTTTTTGGAAATATCCGTTTTTTCATTCATAGGAAATTACGTCCTATGAATGAAAAAGCCCTCCGGGCGGGATGCGCACCTTGCGGAGATGAAGTTTGCTGTAAACAGCACCGCTCGGGCGCGAAAGAGTCGTAAGCGACTCTTTGTCCTGCATGGAATCATAATGTCTGGCGAAACAGGGTGGCACCGCGTGAAAACGCCCCTGACTGGAAAAAAATTCCGGTCAGGGGCGTTTTTTAACAATAAAATTCGCGCAGAGTGTGAACTTTATTGTTTTGATAACATGGTTTTGCAACAGGTGATTCGAGAATGGAGATTGGGATGAAAAGAATTTACAGAGTTTACAAAAAGACAGTCAGTATTGTAAATGAGACAGCAACCGGGATGTACCGGAATCTGGTGGGAAAGAAAAAAGGATTTTTGTTAGAGAGTTATGACAAGAATTATGACCGCTATACATTTTTCGGCGTAGAACCGGAAGAGATCATTTCCTCGAAGGGACAGTCACTGGTGATTACAAAAAAAGATGGTACCGAGGATGTCAGGGAGGGAAATCCGCTTACATTATTAAAAGAATATTATAACGAATTTGAAATCCGGAAGGACAATGAGGAACTGAATTTTTCGGGAGGTCTTGTGGGAAGTGTTGGTTATGACTTCGTGAGATACAGTGAGGTGCTGCCGGAAGAAAACCCGGATGAGATCGGGATTGAGACGGTTCAGCTTATGCTGATGAAAGAATTCATTGTGGTTGATCATGTGGCAGAAACACTGACCGCGGTGATCTTAGAATCCGATGATGAGACAGGAAAAGAAACGGCAGCGAAAAAAGCAGCAGAATTGATCAAAACTGCCATGCAGGAACAGAAAGAATCAGAAGTAAGACTGTTTCCGGATGGAGTGATCACGAAAAAGTCAGATACTTTAGAGGAATACAGTGAAAAGGTAAATAAGATCAAACAGTATATCCGCGACGGGCATATTTTCCAGACCGTGTTATCACAGCGCTGGACGATCGCGACGGGACAGGATGGATTTGATCTGTACTGCGAACTCCGTGAGCTAAACCCATCTCCATATCTTTATTATTTTAATTTTGGAGATTTTGAAGTGATTGGAAGTTCCCCGGAGATGCTGGTCAAACAACAGGGGAATAGGGTATTTACCTGCCCGATCGCCGGAACAAGACCAAGGGGAAAGACAAAGGAAGAAGATGACAGACTGCACAGGGAATTGCTTGCCGATGAAAAAGAACGTGCCGAACATGTCATGTTAGTTGATCTGGCCCGCAATGATATGGGACGCATCACAGAGTTTGGTACGGTAAAAGTTACAGACTTTATGAGCGTAAAAAATTATTCACATGTCATGCATATCGTCTCGATGGTCGAGGGACGCAAGAAAGGCAGTTTTCACCCGTTTGATCTGCTGGCATCCTTCCTCCCGGCAGGAACTTTGAGCGGAGCACCAAAGATCAGGGCGATGGAGATTATCGAAGAACTGGAGAGTGTGAGAAGAGGCCTTTACGGTGGTGCAACCGGATATGTGGATTTTTCCGGCGATATGGATTTCTGTATCACGATCCGTACGATGATCAAAAAAGGAAAAAACGTTTATTTACAGGCAGGAGCCGGAATCGTTGCAGATTCTGTTCCGGAAAATGAATACAAAGAATGTTGTAACAAGGTCATGGCTCTGGCAAAAACCCTTGTGGAGGAGGAAAACTTATGATATTGCTGATCGATAACTACGATTCATTTACATTTAATCTGTACCAATATATTGGAACTTTTACGCAGGATATAAAGGTTGTCCGCAATGATAAGATTACGATCGGGGAGATAAGAGAGTTACATCCGGATAAAATTGTTCTTTCCCCAGGACCGAAAAGTCCGAAGGAAGCAGGAATCTGTATGGATGTGGTAAAGGAATTTTACAGAGAGATTCCAATCCTTGGCATCTGCCTTGGACATCAGTGTATCGGTGAGGCATTTGGGGGAACCGTGACATACGCAAAAGCATTGTTCCATGGAAAACAGTCAGAGATCACACATACCGGAACTGGAATGTTCGCAGGAATTACCTCACCGGTCAAGGTGGCAAGATATCACTCGCTGGCAGTGCAGATGGATGATCTGCCGGAATGTCTGACGGTTACGGCACAGACCAAAGACGGAGAGATCATGGCAATGCAGCATAAAGAATATCCGGTGATCGGTTTACAGTTTCATCCGGAATCTATCTATACAGAACATGGAAAACGAATGGTGGAAAATTTTATCAATGGAATCAATTAGGAGGTAGTTATGATACTCGATGTCATTGTAGAGGATAAAAAGAAGCGTCTGCCGGAACATAAAAAGAATATCAGTGAAATAAAAATGCGTGAACTGGCAGAGAAGTATAAAGGCAAAAAACACGGTTTTTATCAGGCATTAAGTAAAAGTGGTATTTCCATTATCGGAGAATTTAAAAATGCTTCCCCAAGTCTTGGGAAAATTAAAAGTAAAATAAATTTATTGAACAGAATTGATGAATACAACGAATCGGTAGACGCAATTTCCTGCCTGACCGAGGAAGATCATTTTGATGGAAATGTGGACTATCTGAAAAAGATAAGGACGATCACGGAGCTCCCAATCTTAAGAAAAGATTTTATGATCGATCCCTACCAGTTTTATGAGGCAAAGGCGATTGGGGCAGATGCAGTACTTTTGATCGCAGCAATTTTAGATGATGCACAGATGAAAGATTTTTATCAGTTATCGAAAGAATTAGAGCTGGATGCACTGGTGGAAGTACACGATGAGAAAGAACTGGAGCGGGCAATGAAGATCGATGCAGATATCATTGGAGTCAACAACCGCAACCTCAAAGATTTTACAATCAGTCTCGATACGACGGTACAGCTTTCGAAACTGGTACCGGAAGACAAAGTTTTGGTTGCGGAGAGTGGTATCTTACAGGATGCGGATGTGGAACTTTTAAAGGAATGTGGTGTGGATGCATTCCTGATCGGCAGGGCACTGATGGAAGCGGAGCATCCGAAGGAGGTTGCAAAGAGGTGGAAAGCATAAAACAGAAAGTTCCACAGATCAAAATCTGTGGGATCACGCAGGATGAGGAAATACAATGGCTGAATGAAGCGGATGTTTCCTATGCAGGATTTGTTTTATATGAAAAAAGCTGCCGTTACATTCCAATCAGTAAAACACAAGAATTGTTTGAAAAATTAAATGACAATATAAAAAAGGTAGCTGTCGCAGTAAACCCGGATGTGACGATGGTAAAACAAGTTATGGATGCGGGGTTTGATATCCTGCAGGTGCATGGCAATCTGACAGAGGAAGTCCTCGCAGTGACAGAGATCCCGGTCTGGCGGGCGGTCAATCTTACGAATGCGAATATATTTGAGGAACTAGTGAGGGAATATAGAGATTTATCCATAGATGAAAAAATCACGGCACTTCTCATGGATGCCAAAGAGTTTGGAAGCGGAAAAACCTTTGGATGGGATTCATATGAGAGAGACGAGGGCAAAGAAATGCTAAGGCAGTTACGACAGATACTTGAGAAAGAACAAATCCAGTTTGTACTTGCAGGAGGTCTTACCCCGGATAACGTCAGCCGGGGGATAGATATTTTTTTGCCGGATGTTGTGGATGTCAGTTCGGGTGTGGAAAAAGAACCTGGACAGGGAACCGGAAAAGACAGGGAAAAAATACAGAAATTTGTGAGGAACATGCATTCTATTGTTTAGACGGCGGAAAATCAGAAATATGACAGTATTTTGTTATAGAAAGTGATAAATAAAGTAAAAGAGATATAAGTTAATTTTAAACTTAAGAAAGGAACACGAAAATTATGAACCAGAAAGCATATTACGGAGAATTTGGAGGACAGTATGTAGCGGAATCTCTGATGAATACATTAGAGGAATTAGACAAAGCATTTGAGGAGGCAATCCATGATCCGGAATTTATGGAGCAGTACCATTACTATTTAAAACAGTATGTGGGACGCGAGACACCTCTTTACTTTGCGGAACGTCTCAGTGAAAAGTATGGCACAAAGATTTATTTAAAACGTGAGGATTTAAACCATACCGGAGCACATAAGATCAATAATGTAATTGGTCAGATCCTCCTTGCAAAGCGTATGGGAAAAAAGAAAGTTATTGCGGAGACCGGTGCCGGACAGCACGGCGTGGCAACTGCGACAGGTGCAGCTTTGTTTGACATGGAATGTACCGTTTACATGGGCGAGGAAGATATCAGGCGACAGGCACTGAATGTTATGAGAATGGAGATGTTAGGGGCAAAAGTCGTAAGTGTCCGTTCCGGCAGTAATACATTAAAGGATGCCACCAACGAGGCAATCCGTACCTGGGCAAAGACAGCGGAAGATACCTTTTATATCATAGGTTCTGCGGTAGGTCCATATCCTTATCCAAAGATGGTCAGGGAATTTCAGAGCGTGATCAGCAGAGAAGCTAAAAAACAGTTCTTAGAAGTGGAACACAAGCTGCCGGATGCCGTGATGGCATGCGTGGGCGGCGGCTCGAACTCCATTGGAATGTTTGCAGATTTTATAGAGGAACCTTCGGTAAAACTGATCGGCGTTGAGGCGGCCGGAAAGGGAATCGAGACAGGTGAGCATGCGTCGGCGATGGCACTTGGTGAGCCGGGAGTCTTACATGGCATGCGTTCCTATCTGCTGCAGGATGAAGATGGAAATGTAAAACTGGCACACTCTATTTCCGCAGGACTGGATTATCCGGGGGTCGGACCGGAGCACGCCTATCTCAGAGACAGCGGAAGAGCCACATATGTTTCCGTGACCGATACAGAGGCAATGGATGCGCTGATGGAACTCTGTAAATTAGAAGGAATCATTCCTGCGATTGAGAGTGCACATGCAGTAGCTTATGCGAGCAAATATGCGAAAGAACTTACCGAAAAACTTGGTGCAGCGGAAGCAAAGGATAAGACAATGATCATCTGTCTGTCAGGACGTGGAGATAAGGATGTCAATACGATTGCGGATTATCTGGCAGGAAAAGGCTACCTGAACTGATTCAGAAAAATAAATTAAAATAATATAAACATGATTTAATAAACGAAAAGAAGGGAAAGACAGATATGAATCGTATTGAAGCAAAAATGAAAGCCTTACAGGAAAAAGGCGAAAAAGCATTTATCACTTATATTACAGCAGGACTTCCGGATCTTGAGGGAACAAAGAAACTGCTAAAGGCGCAGGAGGAGGCCGGACTTGACGTTGTGGAACTTGGGATCCCGTTTTCTGATCCTGTTGCAGATGGTCCGGTCATTCAGGATGCATCCTACAAAGCAATCTGTAACGGCATCAATTTAAAAAAAGTATTTGTGACAGTAGAGGAGCTGAGAAAAGAAGGTTCAGAGCTTCCAATCGTCTTTATGATGTATTACAACACCATACTTCATTATGGGGTAGAGGCATTTGTGAAAAAATGTAACGAGGTCGGTGTGGATGGTCTTATTATCCCGGATCTGCCGCTTGAGGAACAGGAAGAAATCACAAAATACTTAAATCAGGATGAAACAACTATTCTGATTCAGCTTGTTTCACCGGTTTCCGGTGACCGTATTCCAAAGATATTAGATGGTGCAAAAGGGTTTGTATACTGCGTATCTTCTATGGGTGTAACCGGGCAGGGAGCAGATTTCCACAAAGAAGTTTTAAGTTATCTGAAGAGCGTGAAGGCTGTCGCAAAGATTCCGGTCATGATGGGATTTGGTATCCGCACAGCGGAGGATGTAAAACCGATGAAAGATACGATCGACGGTGCAATCGTGGGAAGCCATTTCATCCGTCTGATGGAAGAAAATGATTACAGCATAAAAGTGGCAGCAGAGTATTGCAGTACATTTAAGAAAGAATTAAATTAACTTTAAATAAAAATAGGGAGGAAAATCATGAAAGAATACATAGCAAAAGCAGTAGATGGAAAAGATTTAACACAGCCTGCAAATAAAAAGTCAAGGCTAAAATGAAAGAACTTTGAAAATTTTATACAGGTTGAAAATTAGACATCAAAACAAGACCACCACACCA
>QWCK01004991.1_pt1 | contig 12473 bp, 10 predicted proteins | sample 1972571 | NCBI WGS metagenome assembly QWCK01 (sample SAMN09866710, study PRJNA288562) | Human gut metagenome isolate term2_stool, whole genome shotgun sequencing... | isolation source: gut | host: Homo sapiens | place: USA: California
GTCTACACCTGGAAGCAGCGTATCGTTACCGATTATACGGTTCGTCCGCTGCGCGTACAGCTGTTCAAGCACGGCAAGTGCATTTACAACAGCCCGGATGTTGAGGACATCCGCAAGTACTGCATCCGCGAGGTCGATACACTGTGGGATCAGATCAAGCGTTTCGAAAATCCGCAGACCTACTTCGTGGATCTTTCCAAAAAGCTGTGGAGCTGCAAGAACGAGCTTCTTGAAGCCTGCCGCATTTAACAAGCAAATTCGCAGACAGCGAACCATAATATAGTGGTTCGCTGTTTCTTTGCGCCCAATCGCAAGATTGTATAAAAGCCGTGAGCATCACTGCACAGGATTTCGCTCATGCAGCCTGTTTCAGCAGTTTTCCGCAGAAACACGCTATCTTTTCGCAGGTGTAAATCGCAAGAATTTAGTAGTACATCGCACCGCAGGAGATTATACTAATAATCGCGGTCAAAAAAACCGCATATTCCACACAAATCGAAGGGATACACCAATGAAAGCATTTCTATCCTCGCTGAGCCGCAGCAAGCGCTATGTTGTCGCGGAACTGCTTCTCGTTTATTTCGCACAGGGGCTGAGCTCCATCATGCTCGGCTCTGTGCTGCCAGATTTACGCGCGGCCTACGCGCTGGATTACCAGATCGGCGGCACGCTACTGTCCGCACAGTCGATCGGCTATCTCGGCATCGGCCTGCTGTCCGGTCTGGCCGCCATCAAATGGGGACTCAAACGCGCGTACCTCATCCTATATTATGTATTCGCGGTCGGCTTTGTCATGCTGTTAACCAACGGCTCGCCGGTCTGGCTGCTGGCGGCCATGTTCCTGACCGGCATTTCCAAGGGCGCTATCACGGATTACAACAACCGCGTGATGAGCGAATACGCGAACGGCAGTGCCACTCCGCTCAACATGATGCACGCGGCGTATGCGTTCGGCGCGTGTGTGGCTCCGCTGGCTGCGCTCGCCTGCCATAAGCTGGGCGGTGAAAACGGTTGGCGTCTCGCGCTTGAGATTTCCATTGTGCTGCTGACGGCTTCGTTTATCTTCGGCCTGTTCATGAAGATGGACGATGATAAATCCACGAAAACCGGGCAGAAATCCGCGACCGACTACGGATTTCTGCGCGAAAAGCTGTTCTGGCTGTGCACAGCGCTCTGCTTTTTCTACGAGGCTGTTGAGGCTTCCATGATGGGCTGGCTGACCAGCTTTTACATTGATTCCGGTGTGCTCGCCGCAGACGCTGCGCAGATCATCACTTCCCTGCTGTGGGTTTCGCTGCTGATCGGTCGCTTCTCGTGCAGCGTGATCGCTGCGAAATTCCGTCCGTGGCAGATGATCACGGTCATGTGCTTCGGCATGGCGGCATTTCTCGTGCTGCTCGTCACCGGAACCACGCTTCCCATGCTCACGATTGCAACGATCGGTCTGGGTCTATGCATGTCCGGTATGTACGGCACAACGGTAGCCAACGCCGGAGACCTGTTCTCGCGCTATCCGGCATCCATGGGCATTTATGTTACACTTAACGGCTTCGGCGCGGCTATGGCTCCGGCTGCGATCGGCATCGCTGCTAACCGTACGGGAATCCGCTGGGGTTTTGCTATCCTGCTGATCGCAGGCGTGCTGCTCGTTGTCTCGGCAGTGCTCAATGCACGGTATTTCAAAGACAGACAGCACAGCAAGGCGGTTTCCCGCACCTAAAAAGCACAAAAACCTCTCTCAAGCGTTTTGAGAGAGGTTTTATTTTTATTCCGCTGCCGTTTCCGGCTCCTGCTCGACAGCCTGCCTTGCAGCTCTTACGGCAAGGTGTGTCTCCAGCCAACGTGAAATATCTCCGAAGGTCTCAAGTCTGTCAAGCTCGTTGAGCACCTCGTGGCGCGCATCCTTATAAAAGATGACCTCGATATTCTTCACGCCGCTGCCGCGGTACAGATTGACCGTACGGCGCACACCCTCACCGTACCGCCCAACCGGGTCCTTATCACCCGAGATGAACAGCAACGGCAGGTCCTTCGGCGTTTTCCGGAAGGTCACCGGATTGTTCGCCTTGGTGATGAGCGTAAACAGGTCGCGGAATCCGGTCGCGGTGAACACGAAATTGCATTTTTCATCCGACTGATAGAGCGACACGACCGCCTCATCGCGGCTGAGCCAGTCAAACACGGTTTTCGGCTGCTTGATTTTCCTGTTGAAGCCCTTGAACACCAGATTGGACAACAGTCCGCTGCGATAGGTGATGCCGCGCGAGCGTGCTACCGAATCCGCAAGATGTACGATGCTGCCGGAGGCAGCGATCGGACCGACCGTGCCGATGAGGATGCAGCCGGACAGCTTCTCTCCGTAATCGAGCAGGTACAGCCGCGCGATCAGCGAACCCATCGAGTGCCCGAGCAGGAAATACGGCAGGTCGGGATAGCGGCGCTGCATCAGGTCGGTCAGGTGCTTGACATCCTCAACAAGATACTTCCAGCCGTCACGAGCGGCAAAAAATCCGAGATCCGCCGTGCGTGAGACCGATGCTCCGTGTCCGATATGATCGTTTCCGCAGACAATAAAGCCCAGTCCGCAGAGATACTTCGCAAATGCGGTATAGCGCGAAAAATACTCGCACATGCCGTGAGACAGCTGTACGATACCGCGCACCTCTACTCCTTCAGGAGCAAGAATATAATAGGTGACATTGGAAACACCATTGGCACTTTTGTAAATATTTTGCGTACACTTGATATTCATATGCAACACCCGATCATGGACTGTACTTCTTCACTGTTAATACTATACCACAAATCCACTTATTGTGCACCTGTTTTTGATAAAGTTCACAGTTCATTTAAAAATACACTGTCAAAAACTGCTGATTTTAAAATGCCTTTCCCAACTGCAAATTATGCAGGATTACGATATTGCAAACAGCGGTCGATGTGCTACAATAAAATAAACCACGGGCAATCAGTACTGCCCAATCCCAAAGAAAGAAGGATATACCCATGCCGTATATTGCTGTTACCACTTCCAAAGCCCTGTCCGACGAGCAGAAGGACGAGCTGAAGAAGACCATCGGCCAGAAGATTTCCCTGATTCCGGACAAGACCGAGGCTGCTCTGATGGTTGACATCTCCGACAACCACACCATGTACTTTGCAGGCGAGAAGCGCAAGCTGGCGTACGTTGATGTTCGCTGCTACGGTTCGACCGAGTTTGAGAACAAGAAGGCGCTGACCGAGGCACTGTTTGATGCTGTCGAGCTGCACACCGGTCTGCACGATGACAGCATTTACCTGACGTACACCGAGTTCTCCAACTGGGGCACCCGCGGTACCATGAAGTAAACTGCAGAAAGACGCTGAGAGGGTTCTCGGCGTCTTTTTAGGTTTTGGATGGAGAATTGCGAATGTCTGAATTTTCAGAATGTTCACATTTGAGCGATTGACGTTCGCCCGCTTTCGGTCTATTATAGTTTACAAGTAAACCGTTTACCGAAAGGAGGACACCGCATGTCCGGCTCTCCCCACGATTTTGCCGCCGATGCGTTCCACGCGGGTCAGCTGTACCGCAGCTGCTTTCGTGAGCTGACCGAAAGCTGCGGCTTTACGCCAAATGAGATGTTCGTGCTGCTGTTTCTGTACCGCAACGCGCCCGAGCAGGACACCGCAACTGTCATCGCACAGGCGTGGAACGTTTCCAAGCCGCTGGTGACGCGCAGCGTAGACGGACTGCAGAAGCGCGGTCTGCTCTACTGCGTGCGCGACGAGAACGACCGCCGTCTGGTGCACCTGCACCTGTCTGATGAAGGACACGCTGCCGCCAAAGCGCTCCATCACCGCTGTGAAACCTTTGCGCTGACACTGCAGCAGGGTATCTCCGAGCAGGAAATGCAGACCCTGTGCAGTGTGATGCAGAAAATGCAGCGAAACCTCAACGATTTACTCGAAAGGACGAAACTCTCATGAATAACAACCCCAAAGGGGCGAAAAATCCCAAAAAACCGCTGATCTTCTATTATGCTGTCATGCTGCTCGTGCTTATGATGCTCAACTGGCTGCTGTTTCCAAGCTTGCTGCAGCGACAGGTGACCGAAGTCGGCTACGACGAATTCATCTCTATGGTAGATGACGGCAAGGTGCAGACCATCGCCTACGACAAGCAGGATCAAGAAATTACCTTTGAGGCCACCAACGACAAGGGCAAGGACGCACTCTACAAGACCGGTATTTTCCCGGATGACGAGCTGGTCGGCCGTCTGCTGGGGGCCAATGTCAAGTTTGCCGCCGAGATTCCAACCCAGGCCTCTCCCCTGCTGAGCATGCTCATCAGCTACGTTGTGCCAATTGTACTCATTATCGCGGTCGGTCAGTGGCTGCAAAAAAAGATGATGAAGAACATGGGCGGCAACATGATGAGCTTCGGCAAATCCAACGCCAAGATTTACGCCGAGACCGAGACCGGAAAGACCTTTGCCGATGTCGCCGGTCAGGATGAAGCCAAGGAGGCCCTCACCGAGATTGTGGACTTCCTGCACAACCCGAACAAGTACGCCTCCATCGGTGCAAAGCTGCCCAAGGGCGCACTGCTGGTCGGCCCTCCGGGCACCGGCAAGACCTTGCTGGCGAAGGCCGTTGCCGGTGAAGCGCATGTGCCGTTCTTCTCCATCTCCGGCTCGGAGTTCGTCGAAATGTTCGTCGGCATGGGCGCAGCCAAGGTGCGCGATCTATTCAAGCAGGCCAGCGAAAAAGCACCTTGCATCGTGTTCATCGACGAGATTGATACCATCGGTAAAAAGCGCGACGGCGCAGGCATGGGCGGCAACGATGAGCGCGAGCAGACGCTCAACCAATTGCTGACCGAGATGGACGGCTTTGACGGCACCAAGGGCGTCGTTATTCTGGCGGCGACCAACCGTCCGGAGTCGCTCGACCCGGCTCTGCTGCGTCCGGGCCGTTTTGATCGCCGCATTCCAGTGCAGCTGCCCGATCTGCAGGGTCGTATCGCAATTTTGAAGGTGCACGCTAAGGATGTTCATATGTCCGGCAATATCGACTTTAACTCGATTGCCCGCGCAACTTCGGGTGCGTCCGGTGCTGACCTCGCCAACATCATCAACGAGGCAGCTCTGCGTGCCGTTCGTCTTGGACGCAACAGTGTCATTCAGGCCGATCTGGATGAGAGCGTCGAGACCGTCATTGCCGGTGCGCAGCGCAAGAACGCCGTGCTCAGCGCCAAGGAGAAGGAGATTGTTGCGTACCACGAGATCGGTCACGCACTGGTGGCTGCCAAGCAGACCGACTCCGCGCCTGTCACCAAGATTACCATTGTGCCGCGCACCTCGGGTGCACTCGGCTACACCATGCAGGTGGATGAGGGCGAGCACAATCTGATGAGCAAGGATGAACTGCTGAACAAGGTGGCAACGCTCACCGGCGGCCGTGCAGCCGAGGAGTTGATTTTCGGCTCGATTACGACCGGTGCATCTAATGACATCGAGCAGGCCACCAAGCTGACACGCTCGATGATCACGCGCTACGGCATGAGCCGCAAGTTCGATATGGTTGCTCTTGAGACCGTAACGAATCAGTATTTGTCGGGTGATACCGCTCTCGCCTGCTCGGCGGAGACCGCGGCGAAGATTGACGAGGAAGTGATTGCCACCGTCAAGACCGCGCATGAGAAGGCCATCGGCATCCTGCAGAATAATATGGATGCCCTGCACCGGCTCGCGCATTTCCTGCTGGAGAAGGAAACCATCACCGGCGAGGAATTTATGGATTTGCTGCATAAGAGCGAATAAGAGAAAGCCTCTCTCGTTGCGAGAGAGGCTTTTCTTATTCGAATTGAGAATGTCGCTATCCTTGCGTGAGTTCCGTCCGCGCTGCGACGAGGTATCACGCATTGCGCGATTATTTAGTGACCGCCCATCAGGCGGACTCATTCATTTTCCATTCTCCATTCTCAATTATTTTCACCGTAATGTTAAAATCTCTGCCGGATGCTCAAACCTGAGGTCGGACGTTAGTTTCTCCGCCTCGGAGCACCCCCACAGTGCGAGGACGCTCTTGACGCCGGCGCTCTTGGCGCACTGCATATCGTACTCGCTGTCGCCGATATAGACGGCGTCCTCGGGTTTACAACCGAACCGACGCAGACACTCGAGCAGAGCGTCCGGCGCAGGCTTAGGATGCTCAACATCATCCGCGCAGATAATCTCATCAAACCATGGCGTGAAACCAATCGGCTTGATGCCTTGCTCAAGCTGCAGGCGCGTGCGCGAGGTAACAATACCGCACTGACATCCGCCGTTCCGCAGTTCGGCTATCACCTCGGGGATGCCGTCGTACATCGGGATTTCGTCCAGCCGGTCATACGCCAGCGCTTCCCAGCGAGCCATGATCGGCTCGACCTGCTCGGCTGGAATGCTTAATTTCGCCAATGCGCGTCTGCCCGGCATACCGAAGGAGAAAATCAGCTGCTCGTAGGTGAACTCATAGCCAAACTCGGCAAGTGCGGTGCGCATCGCCCACTGGTCTACCTTTGAGGAGTCGATCAGCGTGCCGTCAATGTCAAAAATAAAGTATTTCATGTGGTTTCCTCCATCTTTTTCGCCAAGGTAAATAACCCTCGGGTGTAGTCCTGCTCGAAGGACCGGGACAGCTCTATCACCGGCATGGCCTGCTCCGGCAGCGCCTGCGCACAGCTTTCGCGTATCTGCGATACCTTATCGGTCAGACGGGAATCGGCATACAGCACCACCCTGTCCGGATTGATGAGCGCCGCACAGCCACAGATGACCTTGGTGAAATAGTCGCTCATATCCGCGCCTGCAAAGTGATTCTGCGCGTATTCGAGATTGTGTTTAATCGGCAGATAGTGTAATTCACCGGCAAAGCCTGCGGCACCGCCCCAGACCTTTCCGTCCAGCACGATACCTGCGCCTGCGCCCAGCTTGCCGATGTAAATACACACGACGGCTTTCGGTGTGGGCGTGTACTGCGCCGCGTAGCCTGCGGCCACGACCTGCATATCGCGAGCCGCCATACACGGCAGGCCGGTTTTATCACGAAGATACGCACTAAGGCTTACGCCCCGCAGCTCAGGGTAGCCAAAGCTCTCGGTGACGATGCCGTTATGCATCGTTCCGGCAAAGCCGAGTACCACCGCTGCAAGCCGCGGGTAACGCGCCCTAACACGCATCAGAAGCGTGTCGAGAAGTTCGCGCACATCGCCGGAGCAGGTCTGCTGTTCCTGTTCGAGCGGTGTGCCATCGAGGTCGCACACAAACCAGTGCAGCGTGTCCTGCTCCAGCCGCAGACACAGGAACAGCCGGTACTGCGGGTTCAGCCGGTACTGCATGGCGCAGCGTCCACCAGTGGAAGCCGCCGTGCCGATTTCTTGCGCTTCTCCGCACTCGACCATCTCATCCACAATGCGGCTGACGGTCGGAAAGCTGAGATGTGTCAGCCGCGCAAGATCGTTCTTGCCGGCAGAGCCGTTCTGCATCGCCTGCCGGAGCAGAGCCGTGTTCTCCCGCTTGAGTTTGCCTGTGTCTGCCATGGCGCACCTCTTTTCAAAATACTTTTTAATAGTATGTTAATTTCTTAGGATTAGTATACCCTCTGTGAGTGGTTCTGTCAATGCTAAATTAGGAATTAACGTGAGGATTTATTGTCTGCACAGCATTGTTCTTTCCATTCCACCCATACTGTGGTATACTGTTCGCAAAGGAAGGAGGAGACAAAAAATGTCCACTACAATTTCAATCTCGGTGATGTGCTCTGTGGTGAGCCTGACCTGCGGTATACTTTCACTTGTACTGCCGCTCATTGCACTGGCCAGACAAAAAAACGCGCTGCCATTTGCAGCGATCAGTATGGGTTTGTGCTCACTGGCGTTGCTCGGGCAGATTTTCGAGTACAATGTCCGCGTATATGCACAGGATTTCAGCGCCCTTCTGGATACATCGTTCGCTATTCGGTTCTGCGCAGTCGTACTGTTCCTGTTGGCGGCTGTTGTAAACGCGGGCGTGTGCATGTACCAGATGAAACGCAGCGCAAAGCAACACCCGCAACATTAATTCACCATAGATGATACACAATAAAACCAAAACCGCCTTTTCAGGCGGTTTTATTATTTTAACAAGGTCTTACATCTGCCGGTTTGAGGCGGATTGACCTTGCAGGTCTGACAATATTTGAAATTCACTCCCTTTAGGTCTATGCAGATGAGTTGCAAGCAATGTGCCAAGCCAACGCACCCTATGGTATACCTTTAATAATAAGATAGAATCATGTGAAGAAGGGTAAATCGCTACGTTATCTTCGCTCTCCACTCTTAATTACTCCGTTGATTTCCGCTTCGGCAGATTGAAGTCAATCCCGGTGAGCATTTTCACAATCCACAGCAGGAACAGCAGCACGAGCACCGGCAGCACACACGAGGTAACGATCAGCACAGCGAGTGCCTCCATGACATTGCTGAGCAGTTTTTCAAACTTTTCCGTCACGCCGGAGACCGCATTTTGCACCGAGGACGTGATACCCGACCAGAAACCGCTCTTGTCGCTGTTCGAATCCGAGTCTGAACCCGCACTGGTATCGATAGCATCCGCTGCACTTTGCGCGTCCTCAATGGTCTGAGACAGCGAGGTTTCATAGGTGGCCTCGATCATGCGCGATACTGTGATGCCGCCCGGAACGGCAAGCCAAACCGCCATGCCGAACAGCGCCAGCTTGAATGCGAGCTTCGCCAGAATCTCGCTGCTGCGGAACTGCCGGACGATGAGCAGCACGCACACTGCCGGTAAAATAAACCGAAAAACCGCGTATCCGGTAATGGTGAGCAGGTATTTCTCCAGCATAATGGCGCACAGTACAATCAGAAAGTCCGACGTGAGATCAGCCAGCTTTTCTGCGATGGCGCTGCCCGTGTCTCCCGGCAGAGCCGAAACAGCTGCAGATGCTGCCGTAGAAGCCGCAGTCAGCTTCATCACAGTCGCCTGCTTTTCGTTTAAATATTCAATGCTCGTCCGGTGCGTCTCCGGTGAAGACTGCCATCCCGAAATGCCGAAAAAGCAGCCAAGTCCGATCATCATTAGCAGCACACACGAAACGATTCGCTTTGTCAGTTCGTTCATTTTATCCCTCATCTCTATTAGAAAACCCCCAACGGTCAGACAGACTAACGATTGGGGGTTGTTCACACTTATATGATTACTTGCTCCAGGCTGCCTTGGCTGCGCCTTCCTTGAATACCTCGTGGAAGCCCTTGACATTAGCTGCAATGTCACCGCCGAACACGGCAGAACCTGCTACGATAACGTCTGCACCGGCGGCTACGATGTCGGCGGTATTGTTCAGCTTTGCACCGCCGTCAATCTCCAGCTCGCACTTATAGCCATTCTTCTGGATTTCCGTGCGGACAGCCTTGATTTTGTCCATGCACTCCGGGATAAAGCCCTGACCGCCAAAGCCCGGCTCAACGGTCATGATCAGCACCATATCGCAATACGGCAGCAGCGGGAACAGCACCTCAGCGGGGGTTTTCGGCTTGATAACACAGGCTGCCTTGACACCGGCTGCGCGGATTTTCTTCAGCTGCTCGAGCGTATCACCGTTGGACTCGTAGTGTACGGTGATGATATCCGAGCCGGCCTTGATGAAGTCATCCAGATACTGGTCCGGGTCCGAAATCATCAGATGTACATCGAGCACCTTGTCGGTTGCCTTGCGCAGCGCCTTAACCACCGGAGCGCCGATGGTGATATTCGGCACGAAGTGACCGTCCATAACGTCAACGTGAACATATTCCGCACCGGCATCGGTGGCAATTTTAATATCGCGTGCAAGATTTGCAAAATCTGCGGACAGAATAGACGGTGAGAGCTTGATTTCCATGACAGTTCCTCCTGTAACCGCAGAGTATTCCGCGGCATAATTTGATACCAGACGCGCCTGTATGCTCAACCGGTTTGCACGGCGCCGTCTTTTTGAATACGAGGGCGGCATGCACGGTCGCCCTCCTCTTGACTTACATTATATCACACCTCTTTGGAAATTGAAAGAAAAGAGTGTGGAGTGGAGATAACATAACATTTTCATCTTCTTCACACCGCTGTATCTTGTCACATCCTGCGGTTTCCATTTTTAATGAGCTATACCCATACAGAGAAGGCTGCACCACACCGTCAATTACCGTTTGCTAATTCCTGATTACTAATTTGTTCTAACGGTATAGAAAACTTCTCCATCGAAATCAACAATATTTTGTCGCCCTCACCGATTGATTTATCTGCGTGAAAAAGGTAGAATAGAAGTATCATGCAATAAAGGAGCGAACACGATCATGAGCGTCAATCGTTGTTATTCCGAGAAAAAAAACGGCTTCGATGTCGAAGCACGCAGCCTGTTCTCCAGCCTGCACGACCTGTTGGAAATCAAAAACCTGACTCATGTGCGCTATCTCTGCCGCTACGATGCAGAGGGACTTGCACCTGAGACCTACGAGAAGGCAAAGGGCATCGTATTCTCCGAGCCTATGGCTGATGTGTGCTACGACGAGGACTTTCCCCGTCCGGAAGGCGCTCACACCATCCTTGCGGTAGAGCCGCTGCCTGGTCAGTTCGATCAGCGCGCCGATTCCTGCGCACAGTGCATCCAGCTGCTCACCGGCGGCGAACGCCCGACCGTTGCCGCTGCTAAAATCTACGTTCTGGAAGGCGAACTCACCGCTGAGGACATGGACAAGATTCGCGGCTACCTGATCAACCCCGTGGACACCCGCGAGGCTTCGATGGACAAGCCTGCTACCCTCAAGGTAGAATACGCTATCCCGACCAGCGTTGCGTCCGTTGTCGGCTTCACCCACATGGACGAGAGTGCGCTCTCTGACCTGCTGCACCACATGGGTCTTGCGATGGACCTTGACGACCTCAAGTTCCTGCAGACCTACTTCCGCGACACCGAGAAGCGCGACCCGACCATTACCGAAGTCCGCATGGTCGATACTTACTGGTCTGACCACTGCCGCCATACCACCTTCCTCACCCAGATCGACGACGTAAAGTTCGAGGACCAGATGGTGCAGGACGCATTTGACCGCTACATGGCTGCCCGTGTGGAGGTCTACGGCGAGGAAAAGGCCGCCAAGCGTCCGGTAACGCTGATGGACATGGGTACGATTGCGGCTAAGGTGCTCAAAAAGCGCGGCTACTTGAAGAATATCGACGAGTCCGAGGAGATCAACGCCTGCTCCATTAAGGTAAAGGCACTCGTGAACGGCCACTACGAGGACTGGCTGCTCATGTTCAAGAACGAGACCCACAACCACCCGACCGAGATCGAGCCGTTCGGCGGCGCGGCTACCTGCCTCGGCGGTGCGATCCGCGACCCGCTGTCCGGTCGCTCCTACGTTTATCAGGCGATGCGCGTGACCGGTGCGGGTGACCCGACCGTACCGCTGTCTGAGACCCTCGAACACAAGCTGCCGCAGCGCAAGCTGTGCCAGACCGCTGCTGCGGGCTACTCCTCCTATGGCAACCAGATTGGCCTTGCTACCGGCCTCGTACACGAGATTTACCATCCGGGTTATGTTGCAAAGCGCATGGAGATTGGCGCTGTTGTCGGCGCAGCTCCGCTGGAGAACGTCATCCGCGAGGTACCCGAGCCGGGCGACATCGTCATCCTGCTCGGCGGCAAGACCGGCCGCGACGGCTGCGGCGGTGCAACCGGCTCCTCCAAGAAGCACACTGAGGAATCGCTCGAAACCTGCGGTGCAGAGGTCCAGAAGGGCAATCCGCCGGAAGAGCGCAAGATTCAGCGTCTGTTCCGCGACGGCAATGTCACCCGTATGATCCGCCGCTGCAACGACTTCGGTGCGGGCGGTGTATCCGTTGCCATCGGCGAGCTGGCCGACGGCCTTGACATCGACCTGAACGCCGTACCGAAGAAGTACGACGGTCTGGACGGCACCGAGCTGGCTATCTCCGAGTCGCAGGAGCGCATGGCTGTCGTTGTCCGTGCAAAGGACGTAGACGCCTTTATTGCCGCAGCTGCCAAGGAGAATATCGAGGCTGTTGTTGTCGCAACCGTTACCGACAAGAACCGCCTGTGCATGACCTGGAACGGCGTCAAGATTGTCGATGTTTCCCGCGATTTTCTCAACACCAACGGCTGCTCCAAGCACGTTGACGCAGAGGTTGGCGCACTGCCGACTCCGTCCATCTCCTGCGCTCCGGCAGGCAATTCCGAGAAGGAAAAGCTGCTGAACCACGCCTCTACCCTCGGCATCTGCCTCGAGCGCGGTCTGGTTGAGCGTTTCGACGGCTCCATCGGCGCAAGCTCGGTATTCATGCCGTTCGGCGGCAAGTATCAGCTGACCCCGACGCAGGTTATGGCGGCTACCATGCCGGCCCTGAACGGTCAGTGCGAGACCGCGTCCGTTATGGCGTTCGGCTTTGACCCGTATT